>LULS01000762.1_pt1 | contig 10678 bp, 10 predicted proteins | sample 728101 | NCBI WGS metagenome assembly LULS01 (sample SAMN03860283, study PRJNA289734) | marine metagenome | biome: seawater column; feature: ocean; material: water; isolation source: Red Sea water column Station 108 - depth 200m | place: Saudi Arabia: Red Sea | collected 2011-10-15 | depth 200 m | reverse complement strand
AAAGGAAATTATCTCGTTTCCTATTGCACTTTTCATTGATTTTGGTGTATCTATCACCTGTATCTTTCCATGATCGATAATTCCTATCCTATCACAAAGTTTGTCAGCCTCTTCCATGTAATGCGTGCTAATGAAAATTGTCATGCCAAAATCCTTGCGAATTTTTTTTATGTAGCCCCATATCTTCCGCCTCGTTTGTATATCAAGTCCCACAGTAGGTTCATCAAGAAATAGTACTGATGGTCTGCTCAATAACCCGTTTGCTATATCAAGTCTCTTTCGCATTCCACCAGAATAGGTTATGCTTGGAATTTGATTTATTCGTGCGTGTAGGTAAAGATTTTCTCTGCCTGTTAGAAATTCATCAACACTGATCTCCTGTTGAACATAACCAATTTTTTCTCTCACCTTTTTGGCATTTAGCATGACATCATAACCCCCTACAAACACATTGCCTGATGTGGGTTTCAACAAAGTCGTAAGTATCATCATAGTGGTACTCTTTCCTGCACCATTTGGTCCTAGGAAACCGAAAATCTCCCCCTCCTCAACCTGAAAGGAAATATTGTCTACAGCCTTAAAACCTCCAAATTCTTTTGTGAGTGAATCTACTCTTATTGCTTCCAATGCTAGAGTTGATTTTTTTAATTATAATTTGATTACGAAATAAGCTTGAACGAATATAAAGAATTTTCATTTATAAAAAATGAAAAGATGATGGTTCTGAGTGGAAATAAAATTATTTTTGTATTAGGTGTTGGCTCATCAGTTGGCATGGCTATCTTTGCACTTATGATGTTTTTAAGAAATTAAAAAAGGACTCCCAAAAGTTGGGAGTCCAAGATGACTCTATTCGAAGGGACAACTATGGTCTGACGTTGTTATTCGAATGTAGTTAGTTGGAAAAATTTACTTAAAAGCAACGCGTACAAATTATCCATATTTAGTTTCTGTAACCAAGGCATATACAATATAATTCGCTGCTCTGTTTCCTACTAACTTTAGGTTTTTTCAGCTTAGTCTTGGCGAATTTTTTTCTTATATAATCATAAAATTCATTTGAATATTCACCGTCAAATATTTTGAATAATGCGTTCCCATTTTTTTCAAGAACTTGATCCATGATTTTTGCAGCAGCATAATTTAGTGAGATTTGTTTAGAATGATCTACAGACCAATTACCACTTACCTGTGGGGAAAGATCACAGATGACTACATTTATTTTTCTTCCAAAGAATGACAAAATTTCTTCAGTAATTGAAATGTCGGAGATGTCTGATTTTATTATGTGTGCACCAGGTAATTCTTCCACATAAGACATATCAACTCCCATGACTTTTCCCTGATTTCCTGCCAGTTGCACAGCAACTTGTGTCCATCCTCCTGGTGCGCAACCTAGATCTAAAACGTAATGTCCAGCTCCATTCTCTATCGATTTTGTACTAATTGGAATTTTTTTAATTATTAATTTGTATGTCCATCTTTCTTTTTCTAAAATCTTTTCCCTGGTAATCATTCCCATCCTTTCCAGTTTTAATGCCAATCGTGAACCATCTCTACTGGAAAGTTTCAATTTTTTCCAAAGATTACTTTGTAGTACTCCATCATTTTCATAGCCAGCAATAATTTCACAAACTTTGTTACACATTTGATCCATGTCAGTTTTCTCTAATTGAAAACCAGTAATCTCTTCCTCAGTAAGTTGTTCTTCTAATTCATCTTCGTAAGTTCTTTTTGCTTCCTCCTCTGCCTTCTTTCTTGCCTCTTCTTCAGCTTTCTTTCTTACCTCCTCCTCTGCCTTTCTTTTCTTTTCTTCCTTGATCTTTCTTTTTGCTTCTGCCTTTCTTTTCTTTTCTTCTGCCTTTCTTTTCTTTTCTTCCTTGATCTTTCTTTTTGCTTCTGCCTTTCTTTTCTTTTCTTCCTTGATCTTTCTTTTTGCTTCTGCCTTTGGTTTAGCTGCTGGTTTAGGTTTAGCTGCTGGTTTAGGTTTAGCTGGTGGTTTAGGTTTAGCTGCTGGTTTAGGCTTTAATTTAGTATGTTGATGTCCTTCATTATCTACTTTTAATTTTGCACGTAATTGTGCTAATTGCTCTTTGATTTTACTAATCTTCTTTTCTTTTTTAGTTTTCATATTTTTACCATCACCCACCAAAAATCACCATTGTTGATTGTCGAACTAATTTTGACTAATAATTTAAATCTCATTCGTATTCATAGACACTAATTGCGTCTTAGAAAATTTAGAGTACAGGCATTTCGTTGTATCCATGATTCGGGTGATGTTGTAGTGGGTGACTTGGCAGCATTTGTCGGTCGAAATGAGAGTGGTAAAACAACAATTCTTCAAGCACTGACGTTGCTAAACAAGGAGGAGGTTGTCTCTGATCTTGATCTGTGTGATGAGATGACTGAGCGCCTCAAATCTGAGATTCGAATTGTTGAGGGAGATTTTGACTTAAACCACGACGAGACTGAGATAGTTAGGGAAAAATTTCCTGATTTACAATTAAAGAAATTAAAAATTTTTAGAACAAACAAAAATCCCGAAATACAATATGATTTTGGTGACGCTAATATTGATGAGAAGGAAGATGAAAATCTAAAACATTGGAAGAATATTACAAAACAACTATCAACATTTGTTGAAAGCATACCAAATTACATAGGCAAAAAACTTGATACTTATTTTTTTACTGCAGATATGCCGAGCAGTAAAAAAGCTATTCAAGCTGAACTTGATGACTTTGATAATAATATACAGAATATAGTAAAAGATGAACAGCAGATACTCACCGAGTGGGAAAAAACCTATACCGACATAGTCAAAAGTATTGGTAAAATTTCAATGAATGATACTAAAAGTAACAATTTAAAAAAATTCATTGGAGAAAACCTACATCCTAGGTTTGTTTACTTTTCGGATTATAAGAAAATTCTTGGAAACATAAACCTGACAGAATACATTAAGGAAACTGAGAATGTAGCTTCGGCAGGAATTGAATACATTGAGGGATTTGATAGGGCAGAAACTGTAAGAAACTTACTATACCTTGCTGAATTGGATATAGAACAGCTAGAATCAATGAAGAACAGCCCATCAAAATTAATTAAATTTTTGAGTGCTGCAAGTAAAAATTTGACACAACGCCTAAATCCATCTTGGAAAGGTGAAGCAATCAATGTAGAACTAAGATTGAACCCTGGAAATATTTTGAGTGTTGTACTGTCAGATGTTCATAGGGATGGAACGATAACAAATACTGGATTACTAAATAGAAGAGCTGAAGGTTTCAAATGGACATTCTCTTTCATTGTAAACTTTGCTGCCGAAACACAAAAAGCTGAGTTGAAAGAAGCTATTCTGTTACTTGACGAACCAGCACGAAATCTACACCCAACACAACAGATGGGAATTTCTGATCTGTTAAAAAATCTAGCTGGTTCAAACCAAGTTTTGTATGCCACACACTCACCCTTCATGATTTTTGATTATACACCAGGTAATCTTCTAGTTGTAGAACTTGATAGGAAAAGACATTTGAGTAAAATTTTTTATGATTACTGGAAAGCTGACGATGCAACTCTTACACCAATTCTCTATGGATTATCAAAGGGATTGGTAGATTCGATAACTACTAGGGAAATTGGATTTAACTCACGACCACTAATTATAGTGGAAACAATGTCAGATACAATGTATCTTAATGCATTTGATAAATTCCTTCAGGATCCAAACATATCAATGAACCCACTAAATGTTGTACCAGCATATAGTAAAAATTCTGTATTACCACTATCACTATTCTATCATAATCATGGATACAACACGTTTGTTTTGCTTGATAATGATTACGAGTCAAATCAGACTGCTAATCAATTAAAAACAAACAAATTTTCTGAAACACAAATTATATTTTTTGAGATAGATGGAAAACTTCTTCAATCAATAGAGGACTACATGATGCCTGAAGATTATCTATATGCTGTTAACCAAACTTATGAAATAAAATTACGTAGAGAGGGATACACAAACCTAACCACGGAAGAAGTGTTGATTCACGGAAAAAAGGGAATAATTGAAAATCTAAAAGCAGTATGGAATGATCACAGTGACGATGATTGGGGTGAATTTGATAAGGAAGAAGTTTGTAGGTACATATGCGGTAAGATTGCTTTGAATGATACAAGTTTCTTGACGGAAAAAACAAGAGACAGTATACGCAATTTATATCGCTTGATTGCAGAGCGCATACGCCAATATCAGAATACAGCTCCCATGGACGAGTTCTCAAATAAATGATGGTTTTGTACAGTAAAAATTCATTAAAAATGCAAAATCAAACCACAATTAAATTAAAGTTTAATTGCTGATAAAAAACTGATGAATAGTATGAAGAGACATTCTATTAGCGGTATTCTTGTCTCGTTGCTACTTGTGTTTTCTATTTTCACTTTATTCTCAATCTCAGAAGTAAATGCAGAAGAAGTAATTTTAGTAAACGCAAAGGGTTATGAAAATAGTGTAATTATTGAATTCGAAAACAACAGCGAATCTAAGATAAAGACGATAAGAATGTGGGGTGGTGGAGAAATAACATTTGAATCATTCAAGTCACAACTGGGATGGGGTGGCGGAAAATATTCTGATGGCAAGATGCTAATATTTACTGCAACAAATATGTTAAATCCAGATGAATCAGTAAAGTTTGGTCTAGTAACAAGTGAGAAAATAGATGGAATGAATTGGAGGGCATTGGATCAAAACGGCAACGACATAGATGCAGGTAAAGCATCCATTGGGGTAATTTCTGAAACGGATTCTAGTTTTATAGAAGAAGAGGGTAAGAAGGTTGAGCAGGCTAAAGAAACGGGCAGTCAACTTTATGGTACAAAGAAGTTCATTCCAGAGCAAATTCGAGCAGGATCAGATATTAGATTGGTAGGAAATGCATTTAATCCAGAAGAAAATTTGAAACTTTATCTTGATAATACTATATTAAAATCAATTCAAACAGATAAACAGGGTAACTTTTTCACTACAATATCTATACCTGTCACATCTAATGTTGGAAATAGTGAGTTTATTATAAAAGATGAATCTGAGAATATTCAAACTACAACTATCAACGTTAAGGAAGCAAAAAATAGAATTATGAAATCTGAATTATTTGATGTTAAGAATATTCCTACTGAAATTAAATATGATGAAACATTAACTATTTCAGGTAATGCATATCCACAAACTGCGGTTATAATTTCATTCGAGGACAAAGATAGGGTTTTAGAAAAATCACGTGTAATAACAGCTGATTCAAATGGGGAATGGTTATTTGAGGAGGTTATAACCCGAGATGAAAGTCTTGGAGACAAATACGTGATTATTAAAAACAATCAAGATAAAACCACAAAGAATCTAGCGATAAAATCCGACTTTTTAATACAAATCAATACATCTGCAACAAGATACAATACAGGAGAAACTGTTAGTATGACTGGTAATGGTGTACCAGGCCAAGACATTATTTTGTGGATAAAAAATGAAGATGGGAAAATAATACACTATAACGTTATTTCTAATGCGGATGGAAATTTTAATTATAATCTTGTTTTGGATGAAACATTTTCTACTGGAACATATGCTGCGATAATAAAACAAGGTGATAGTTCAGATGCTACATTATTTGGTATTGGCAAATATCCAACATCAAATATTGTTTCATTAATAAATGAAAGAAATTTTGAACTTAATTCTAGAGCTATCTTAAGCATTATTAGTCCACCATCAACAAACATATCTATTACAATTTTGGATGACAATGATAATATCAAAATCCAGGATTCTATCAAATCAAGTCCTTCGGGTAAAAATAAATACACTATAGATTTGGATGGATATTCTTCAGGCATATACAGAGCTGTTGCTTCTACATCCAATATCCAAGATTCGGTTAAATTTTCAGTTGGTCTAGAACCGGGATCTGGTCCAATTTCATTAATAACAACTAAATCTGTCTACTCACCTGGTGAAACAATCACAATTATTGGAAGTACTGGTAATGATGCAAGGCTAACTGTCACTCTTCGTGATTCTTCCGGAAACATATCTAGTCAAACAGAAATTTTTTCTGATTCATCAGGTAATTTCTCTACAAGTGAAATAGGAATTCCAATTGATGGAATTCTTGGCACTTGGGAAATCACCATACACAGTCGTTTAGATACAAAGATTGTTGATGTTAATGTTGATGTTCCAATATCTAGTGGCATAGTATTAGAAATTGATCAAACAGACTTCAAGCTTGGAGACACTATAACAATTAATGGAGTTGCACAATCTAACGCTAATCGTCTTCATGTTGAAATAATTAATGAAAGCGATGAAGTGATTGTAACGTTAACAACTCCTTTAGCGAGCGATGGTACATTCATACTTCCATGGATAATTCCTATGGATATTGATGCTGGAGTATATACCATAAAAGCGGATGATGGAACGAATAGTGATAGTTTTGAAATATTTATAGAATAATTTTATTAATTCAAAACAGTTTTTATTCCTCATTAATTTTTACAAGTAATATGAATTTGAAAAGGAAAATAGCTAAGAAAAGCGGGAAAGCTTCCTGGGAAAACTGTAAAGATTTCATACACAATTGAATATGGTAAGGCAGTACTAGAGATTCAAAAGGATGTATTAAAGAAGAATGAGAGGGTGGTAATCTGCGACGATTTGTTAGCTACTGGTGGGACAGCAAAAGCAGGAGCAAAACTAGTTGAAAAGATTGGTGCAAAGGTTGCTGGCTTTGCATTTATTATTGAATTAACTGACTTGAATGGAATTAAAGAAATAAATGACTACAAGGCAGTTTCATTGGTGCAATACTAATGGTTGATGATACAGCAGAAATTGGAATATTTGGGGGTACTGGAATTTATGATTCTGAAATGTTACAGAATAGCAAGGAAATTACGATTGAAACACCATATGGTAAGACATCTGATACAATTACTATAGGTGAACTTAGCGGGAAAAAAGTTGCATTCATGCCAAGACATGGGAAAAAACATTCCATTCCTCCACACATGATAAATTATTGTGCAAATATCTGGGCATTCAAGGAATTAGGAATTACAAGGATTATTTCTCCATCAGCGGTTGGAAGCCTAAAAGAAGAAATAAAACCTGGCGACTTTGTTCTTCCAACACAATTCATTGATTTTACAAAATCTAGAAGAACTTCATTTTCTGAAGAGGGAAAAGTTATCCATATTTCGGTGGCGGACCCTTTTTGTCCAGAGCTTCAGGAAATTGTTTCAAACACGGCTAACAATCAGGGTATATCTTTACACAAGGATTGTACATATACTTGCATTGAAGGACCAAGATTTTCAACAAAAGCTGAATCTAGATTCTACAAATCTACTGGGGCTGACATTATTGGAATGACATTGGTACCAGAATGTCAGCTTGCGAGGGAGGCTCAAATATGTTATGTATCAATTGCTACAGTCACAGATTATGACGTTTGGGCGGAAAAACCTGTAACTGCAAAAGAGGTTATGGATACTTTATCTAAAAATGTTCAAAGCACAAAAAAACTGTTAGTAGAATTAATCAATAAAATGCCAGATGATTTTACAACAAAAAGAAAATGTTCCTGTGAAAAGGCACTAACTGAGGCAGAATTCTAATCATCTACAAATGATTCTCGTTTCAAACCATCAGGAACACTCAGGCTTCCTGAGACAAGTTTTTTTTGTAAATCATCAATAACCTTCTCAACATTATATTTGAGAGATTTTAGTTTGCTTTCTGTCTCTTCAGATAGCTTAACGCCAATGTTCTGACCACCTATACGACCAAATGCTATTGCCATAAACTCGAACGAATTATTATCAATCTCAAATGTGCCAGTAATTTTGGCTGCCATTTGTGAGCCATCAACATTGTTTACGTGTACTTTTATGTCCAAGTGAGATCTAAATTTCTACTGCCTTGTTTAAGTGATCTTCTACTAGAAAACTAGTATGATAATCATCAACTATGATATAATTTTCAATTTTAAGATCTAACATTTTCTCATCGGCTGTTTCATATTTAATAACTCCATTTTGTTTTAACTTTACAAGTTTCCATTTATCTTTCCCTTTCTGTAGTTTGCTAACAATCACTCCCCATTTCTCATCATCTTCTATTCTTGGCATCCCTACAATATCTGTAATTGAATCTATTCCTAATTGTTTTTCTTCACAAAATTTTTTTTTGCAAACAGCACATCGCCATACATCAACACTACCTATTGTCCGTTCATCTATGTTTATGTTAACAGGAGCTAGGTAAGTGATTTGAGGATTATCACAACAACGGTAGATTTCTCCCATGAGATTTTCACTATTTTTTGTTATATTTAGTCCTTGCATCGTCATATTGTTCCTCCAATACAACACCAAGATTGTCAACAATGGTGTTTTTTTTAAAGTCAATGTTTTCTCTCTCACACATTTTTCGATACATGTTTACAGTTGTGAATCGGGGATGCATCGCCTCAAATTCTGTTTCAGACATATCGATAAAACCACCTAACTCAACAAGTTTTTGGGATGTTTCTAACGCATCATCCGCAGAAATATCTAAAGATTTAGCAATTTGATCAACTTCCATTTTTCCCTTTAATGTAACTAGTAAAAACACATCAGCCTGATTTGTAGTTAGTCTGATCTCAGATACCAGATCATTTTTAATTTTCTCATGATCCATCTAAGATTCTAAGAATTTATTCTAATTAAAGTAGCACTCTAAAAAATTCAAATATACTTTATATTTGGTAGAAATGATTTCTATTCGTTGTCTAAATTCAGCAATACGTCTTCATATACAAATGAAAAATCATTGAACTTCGTAGTTCCAATAATCATACTTCTTTTCATTGGAGTTATTTACATAATGACACAAAGAGCCGATGGAAGTTTTGTAAATTTCATTTTGGTTGGAGTTGCAACAATTACGACAATTTACTGGGTTCATATTATTAAGAAAATGCTGAAAAATGTAAAACCAAAATATACTGCAAGAGAGGCAGAAGCCAAGAATTGGGTTTATGATTTAATCAAGGGTGATAATCAGTTTGTCTTTGTAGCTGAAGTACCTGGTCCTGATGATAAAATCATGGTTAGATTGATTGATGGTATATTATACATTAGAGGCTCTGGTGGTTTTTCAAAAGAAGTTGCAATTGAAGGATCAAATAGTATGAAGATTTCTGATTTCAAGTATAGAAATGGTGTACTCACACTACGAATAAGTTAAAGACTTTTTGCAATCTCAAGCTTATGTGGTAGATATTTGTCCGTGATGTTGGTTAGTCCATACTTGGAGAATGCTTCGAGTTCTGCTTTTCTTTTAATCTTTAAGAATACTTCAAGTTCTTTCTTCCAAATACCCTCCTGATATCGTGGATCCTTCTGTAGATCATAACATCTTTTGATGTCAGATTCTGTCATTGGTATCGTAGGAAGTTTGTATTTTTCAATATCAGTAGCCCACACTCCAACCCATTTTGCATCTGGAACAGTCAGTTCTCGCAAATGTGCTGCATTAGCTGAACCTGATTTGATTACCATTGCAATATGTTCTCCATAGACATCACCATCAGTCAAAATAACAACAGGAAGACTCAATTCATCATGAAGTCTTTTTAACAATGTTCTCGTTGAGCGTGGAGCTTGACCACCAGTATCAACTATGATTGACTTGAATTTTTTATCTACTTGTTCTTCAACAAATCTAGTGAATAAACCACCTTTCTCTATCGCGATTACAACTTCTGCACTTGTTTCTATAAATTCTGAAGAAGTGAGACTTGGACCTATAGCATAACCATCTGGATGATCAGATAGATTTGTTTTTTTTCCTTGATATCCTGGAACAGTATATTCTATTGTCAAGTCTCCAAACACACTACTACGTTCTTCTGGAAATACATGGAAAGATTCTCTAGGAGATGAAAGTACTGCCTCTAGGTCAACGATTATGTTATCAGATTCAGCTTGGTCTTCAAAATCAACCGCGAATGCTTGAGAGGAATAATATACATCTCGAAGGGTTGAAGATTTTTTATCACCAGTTAACCTATTAGCAAAAAACGCCAGCCACATTAATTGCGTAAATGAACGAAGTTGTGAAGCTCAGCAAGATTTTTTTTCTTCTCATCTGAATTTTTTTTCTTAGCTTTCTTCTTCAACTATAGGTTCCTCCGTAATCATCTTCTTATAATTTGGTTCCTTCTTTTTACCAGCAAGTTCTGTACAAAATTGCGCTATCAATGGAATGTATTTTGAATAAAGATTTTTTCTCTTTATGGCAGCTTCAGCCTGACCTCTTTTAGACATGAATGAGGATAGTTTTCTAGATAGAGATAGCAGCGCGAGTTTTAACTCACGTTCAATCTCAGGTCTATCTGCTACATTTTCTTTTCCTACTGTTTTGTAAGGCACCCTTGTAGAACAGATGTGTGATACTATTACTAATGGTGGATCACCCTTGACTTTATAGCGTGACCAATCAGTATCGTTTACAACTTTTAGAACTACATCACTTCCCTCATCATAAAGAAGTGGAATTCTGTTAGCAAACCGATAAACTTTCATTCCACGACTAGAAATTTTTCCGCCATATGCA
>LULS01000546.1_pt1 | contig 10693 bp, 13 predicted proteins | sample 728101 | NCBI WGS metagenome assembly LULS01 (sample SAMN03860283, study PRJNA289734) | marine metagenome | biome: seawater column; feature: ocean; material: water; isolation source: Red Sea water column Station 108 - depth 200m | place: Saudi Arabia: Red Sea | collected 2011-10-15 | depth 200 m | reverse complement strand
GTGTTGAAGATATTCTTAAAAAAGAAGGTGGCGTTTACGATATGAGTGGAAAATTAACGGCTGAAGGAAAAGAAGGAATTGTAAATCAAATTACAGAGATTGATGATATATTAAATAATATTGATGAACTGGGTGTTACCGGAGATACAAAAGAGAGCTTAATGTTAAGATTACAGGATAAAAGTTCAGAGTTGCAGAATCTATTGAAATTATCTGATCCAACTTGGACACCCCCTAAATTTGCTAAAGGAGGCATCGCGAATAATACGCTGGCAATGCTATTTGATATACCATGAAATACTACGACATAAGCAAAGGCGAACTTGTTGATCCCGATACACCGACATTAGGTGAGAAATTTTCTATTGCGGGAATGGATCGGGATTTAAATATTAAAACTGCCGGCCTCGCGGAAGAATATTACGGCCCACAAAAATTAGACTGGATGAAAAATTATCCTGACTTAAGTTGGGAGGATTATTTAAGATACAAAAGTTCCGGGTCCTTTAATCAAGGGGGAAGAGTTGGATTTCAAGATGGTCCTCCAGCAGGAACAGAGGTATTTAAAATTAAAGCTCGTTATCATCCTCATTTTGGCGAGTGGAGATATAGGGATAGAAATAGAAAAACTAAGTATTCAAAAACTAAACCTATAACGTTAAGCAGTCAAGAAGTAGGTGACTTACTGGCTGACACTTCTAAATGGTTAAAAGGATATAGTTTTGATTCTTTATTAAAAGACTTACGGAATGGAAAAACACCGAATCAAATAGCTCAAGATCTCTATGCTAAAAACAAATTTTATTATGATTCTCTTCCTCTTTCTGCAAGAAAGCCTAGTCCTGTAAGTTGGATTTCTAGTTCTTTAAGTCAAAGAATAAGAAGAACTCCTAGAAACGTCAAAGAGGCAGCTCGAAATAAAATGTTGCAAAAGCTGGTTGATAAAAATGTTAAAGCTTTTGAAAACAAAAATTTTATGATGATTTAATTAAACTTGTTGAAAAAAAATATCCACGATTTATTAAAAAATCTCCTGGTACTTTAACTGAACATATTATGAAAGGCACTAAATATATTGATGGATTTGCGCAAACTATGGGAGATATAAAAAACACCAACGTGCAAGCTGGTGAAAGAGGACATGTTTTCGAACTTAAAAGATTGGTATGGGATGCCTTAGGTATCGATACCAATCTGAGTGGTGAGACATCAAGAGCAAAATATATCAGTAGAATAGAGAAACTTCTACCTCTTGCTCAAGATAAAAAAATCATTCCTTATCACTATGGTAAAAATAAAACAAAGATTAAGGATGCCAGTAGTTATTTTAATTATTTAAAAAAAGTTGAAACAGGACCCATGAAAAAAATTTTTGGCAATTTGGTTCAGTTTAGTGCCGAACATCCCGGAGGAGTTTCTAGAGCAGCAGAATTATTGGATTCTGGAAGCTTGGGTAAAGTTACTTCTCTTTATAAACCTTATGCCGGAACATCTCCTGATAATCCTAATGTAATTAAAGGAATAGAGTATGATATGCGAATTTCTAATCTGGTAAAAAACGCTAATAGAAATCCATTAAAAGCTGGAGAATTTTTGTCTAAAGCTAACAGAATTTCAAAAGAGGCGGCCAATAAATTTGGAACCCTTCAAACTTTGTATTCTCTTAAAGATGGAAAAATTATTAGTAAACACCCTAATATTAGTTTGGAAGATAGTTTTTTAGCTAAAACCAAAAGGGCAATTCATGGTTTCATTGCTAATAATGGAATGCAAAGTAAGGTGTTTAAAAAACTACCTACCAAATTAAAAAAAGGAATAGAACTTATTAATCAAGGCAAAAATGCCAATACGGTTTTATCCTCTCATTTAGATGATATTATCCCTAATTGGAAAACTAGCAAGGGTGCTACACTTAATAATTTTGCAGGGGCTATTTCATTAGAGGGTTTACCTTCAAATGTGACACAAGCTATCGGTAAAGCAACCAGTGCTTTAAGCAAAGGATTAAAAGTTTTAGGTATTGCTTCGCTTCCCGCTGACGTAATTCCATTTGCTCAACAGGCAGAAAGAGGGTTAACAGGAATGGATTTTGTTAAAAGTGGGGGCTGGAGACTTCTGGAAGATTATTTAAATGCTCCTCAATATATTGCTTCTTTGTTCGATAAAAAATTGTATGAACCTTTTACTTTTGGCAGAAAAAAAGCTCAAGCTATTGAAGAAGAGGTAGGATTAGAAGAGCGTTTAAAAAATATTGAAGCATTAGATGTTAGTCCTGAACTCAAAGAAGATTTTTTGTATGATGCTTTAGGAGAAGTGGATATGGCTTCACTTCCAGAAGGATATGTTGAAGGATTAAAAGAAAAAGCTTCAGTACCATTACTTCCTGAATCTGAAGAGAAAGAAACTCTTGAAGAAGATAACTGGCTCATGGACCGAATAGTACCAAAAAAGGAATATGATTTTTCTGATGGCGGGCGCGTGAATCTTCAAACAGGGACCATGGACTATCCTCTGACAAACGCTATGAATAATAATCAAGAAGAAAAAGAAACAGATATTCATAATATCATTGCAGATATTTATGATGTTAATGAAGATACGTATGTAAGAGAAGAGGATGGACCTATTCAACATTATGGAAGAGGCGATAAGAATATTGCTCCTTTAAAATATTTACTTGAAGGAATGGAAGTTGATGAAGCTAGGGCAAAAGTTTTAGCAGAAGAGGGAAGGCAAAAGGAAAAATATAGAGAAGAAGGTTGGGACGTAAGTACCTGGGGTAAAGGTGGTGCCGAAGAACTTGGATCTCATCTTTACAGTATGTTTCATCCCTCAGGCATGAAATTGGGAGTTACGGGAGCTCTTTCAGGGGTTGCCAGAGGTGTGGAATGGGTTCCAGGACAGGCAAGTCAACTTTTTAGAAAATTAGTACTGCAACAGAAGAACGAACCTTGGTTATATCATTTAGATGATCCAGAGAGACATAAAATGTTTGGTTTATCTAAAGTAAGTGAATTTATGAGAAAATTAAAAACAGTAGCGGAGAATGAAGCAAAAAAAGAAGGATTAACTCCGGCAGCTAAACGATTTGGTCAAGTGACGGAATTAGGAGCTGAAATTGCAACTCCGATTGTTCCACCGCTTAAATATTATAATCACATTAAAAATCATTTTAAAACTACAAAAGATGCTGAAGTAATCGGAGATAGAATTACCGAACAATTAGAGCATAAGGGATTTACTCGAAGAGACTTTCTTGCAACGATGGGAACCGTTGGATTTTTAGGAGCGTTGAAAGTTTTTGGATTGGATAAAGTATTTAAAATAACCCCTGTTCCAAAATCATCTGGATTTATAAAACCGTTAGTAGATACAACTTCCAAAATGCCAGAATGGTTTCCAGCTTTTATTGCTAAATTAGAAAAAGAAGGAAGATTTCTTTACGAAGGAGATGGTATGTATAGTTTTGTAAAAGGAGATGATCTTAAAGGAATTGATGTTGTTAAAGAAGGAGATAACTATACGGTTATAGGAAAAAATGATTATGATCAAACATGGCACGTGACCTATGAACATCCGCACTGGATAGAAGTAGGCCCTGGAGAAAAAGCTAAATATTTCAAAGGAGATTTTTCAGTAAATGACGCACGACCTCGTATGGTAGACCCTGACGATTTTGATGTTGATTTTGATTTTATTGAAGGTGTTGATGACATCCTGGGTGGTAATGCAAGACTTATGGAAACATATACTACTGGTACAGTTAAGAATGTAGATAAACATGGATTGACTAAAGGTGAACAACAAGTTGATTGGGCAGAGGGCCGAGCTCAATCCGAAATGGACATGGCTAAAGATGAAGGATTATTTGATGATATAGAACCTGAATTTGCAACAGGAGGAAGAGTTAGTGCTCAACCACCTAAATCAGGACCGAATTCTAGTGGCTTGCCTTACCTTTTAAATAATGTTAGAAACACGTAGGAGTATAAATGGCAGATAATCGAATCGATAAAGGACTCCCTAATATAGTAAGAACCGACGTTGAAGTTCCGGGACCGGATCAAGACGTTGTTCTGAAAGAAACGGAGAGACTTACACAAGAACCCATTGAAGTGACACAACTTGAAGATGGTGGGGTTCAACTTAATTTTGAACCAGGAAGATTAAATATTCCTGGAACTGAAAAACATTTTGACAATTTAGCAGAATTACTTCCTGATGATATTTTAGATCCCATTGGTAGCGAAATGCAATCCAACTATACGGATTATAAAATGTCGAGAAAAGAATGGGAAGAAAGTTACATTAAAGGGTTAAATCTTTTAGGATTTAAATATGAAAATAGAAGTGAGCCTTTTCAAGGCGCATCCGGTGCCACACACCCGGTTTTAGCTGAAGCGGTTACACAGTTTCAAGCTGGAGCCTACAAAGAATTGCTTCCTGCTGAAGGACCCGTACGTACACAGATTTTAGGAGTTTCCAACCAAGCTAAAGAACAACAAGCAAATCGAGTTAAAGATTTTATGAATTATTACATCATGGATCAGATGATGGAATATGAATTCGAATTTGATCAAATGTTATTCCATTTACCTTTAAGTGGATCAACATTTAAAAAAGTTTATTATGACGATTTACTAGGACGAGCGGTTTCTAAGTTCGTTCCAGCAGATGATCTAGTGGTTCCGTATTCTGCTACCTCATTAGAGGATGCGGAAGCCATTGTTCATGTAGTTAAGATTTCAGAGAACGATTTAAGAAAACAACAAGTTTCAGGTTTTTATAAAGATATTGAATTACATCAGCCAGGAGTGGTTGAAGATAAAGTTACCGAAAAAGAGAGAGAACTGGAAGGATCTAAGAAAAGCAGACAGGAACGTATTTATACGTTGCTGGAATGTCATGTAAATTTAGATTTGGAAGGTTTTGAAGATGTAGGACAAGATGGAAGTCCTACCGGAGTGAAATTACCTTACATCGTAACAATCGAAGAAGGTAGTCGAAAAGTTCTTTCTATTAAGAGGAACTTTGAGCCCAATGATCCAAAACGAAAAAAAATCCAATATTTTGTCCACTTCAAATTTCTGCCAGGACTAGGATTTTATGGTTTTGGACTCATTCATATGATTGGCGGACTGAGCCGTACGGCAACAGCGGCTCTCCGTCAATTATTGGATGCGGGAACGTTATCGAATTTACCAGCGGGATTTAAACAAAGAGGAATAAGAGTTAAAGATGAAGCATCCCCAATTCAACCAGGAGAGTTTAAAGATGTAGATACTCCAGGCGGAAGTTTAAAAGATGCGTTCTATCCTCTACCATATAAAGAACCCTCACAAACTTTATTACAATTAATGGGAATTGTAGTTCAAGCAGGTCAAAGATTTGCGGCTATTGCTGATATGCAAGTTGGAGATGGAAATCAACAAGCTGCAGTTGGAACGACAGTTGCATTACTTGAAAGAGGATCAAGAGTAATGTCTGCAATTCATAAAAGATTGTACGCAGGATTAAAACAAGAATTTAAATTATTAGCTAAAGTATTTAAGATATATCTACCTCCAGTTTATCCATATGATGTAGTTGGAGATAGAAGAGAAGTTAAACTTCAAGATTTTGATGATAGAGTAGATATTCTTCCTGTTGCAGATCCAAACATCTTTTCTATGTCTCAAAGAATTACGATTGCACAAACAGAGTTACAATTAGCAACATCAAATCCACAAATACATAATATGTATGTGATTTATAGAAAAATGTATGAAGCATTAGGAATTAAAGATATTGATAAAATTTTACCTCCTCCTGCTCCAACAGCACCTAAAGATCCTGCATTAGAACATATTGATGCATTAACACAAAAACCTTTTCAAGCATTTAGAGGTCAAGATCATAGAGCGCATGTTACAGCTCACTTAAATTTTATGGCAACAAACATGGTTAGAAATGCTCCACCGGTTATGATTTCTATGGAAAAGAATATTTTAGAACATATTTCGATCATGGCTCAGGAACAGGTTGAATTAGAATTTAAAGAACAGATTCAACAAGTTCAACAGCTACAACAAACAGCTCAACAGAACCCACAAATGCAGCAACAAATTCAAAGACAGCTTCAACAGTTCTCAGAACAGATGGAAGCAAGAAAAGCAATTCTGATTGCAGAATTATTAGTACAAAATAGAGATATTACTGATGACAAACTTGACCAAAATGAAGAATTAGCTGAATTAAGAGCTGATACTTCACTTGAAAAACAAGAAATGGCTAATCAAAACCGACTTCAACTTGCTAGAATGAAGCCAAGAGGAGGAAAATAATGCCATTAACGAAAAAAGGTAAAAAAATTATGAAAAAAATGAAAAAAACCTATGGGAAGAAGAAAGCGAAGCGAGTTTTCTATGCTTCTCGTAATAAAGGTGTTATAAAAGGAGTAGATTAATTAAAAGGAGGAAAATATGGCTTGGAATTATAAAAAAGCTAAGGTAGGTTCGTTTCCTGAACAGAAAAAGTCAGTTGATCCAAGATCAAAGACTAGTTTCAGAGGAAAAACTTACATTGCGACTGGAGACAAGGTCGCTCCTACGGGTCAATACACTCGTAAGAAGCAAAAACCTGTAACTTGGTACTAATATGGCTTGGTTTGGACTCGCAAAGATAGCATTACAGGCTGGAGGTAAACTTTATGCAAACCGTCAACGTACGAAGATGGCGATGTCGGATGCAAGACTCATGCATGCAGAGCGCATTTTTTGAGTATTTCTCGAATCTGCCAAAATGGTTTACAAATTTATGGATACTTGTAGTTGCCAGCGTATTTGGTATAAAGGGGACTCAAATTTTTAGAAACGGTGGAAAAAAATAAGGAGAAAAACTATGAGAAATGATTTTGGAAACAGACCTTACAGAAAACAATCTTTCAAAAAAGGTGGAAGTGTTAAAAAGGCTGTATATAAACATGGATCGAAAAAACCAGTTAAAAAGAAAAAATAAGGAAAAAATAACTACTAAAGCTGTTTTTCCTAAAAAAGAAACTTATATTGGCTCTCATATCAGGAGCAAATTAGGCGATGAGTATGCGTCTAATAAAAGTTATGAAAGATATTATAAAGATTTAGCTTAATGGATTCTGTAGACGTAATTTATAAAATACAAAAATCGATAAAGAAACGATTAGAAATGTTGTCGCTTAACGTTACTTCTGGTGGGGTTGACAATATGGAAACTTACAAGTATACAATAGGACAAATCAATGCACTAGAAGCAATGAAACAGGAAATCTCTAACCTGCTACAAGATAAGGAGCAAAATGACGGAACCATTATTAACATCGCAGATAAAACCAAAAATTAAACTACCAGATACATCTCTTGTTGGCATTAAAAAAGCCAAAGAGGCAGACAAATTACCAAAACCTACAGGTTGGAGACTTTTAGTTTTACCATTTAGAATGGACGAAAAAACTAAGGGAGGAATCCTAATGGGACAAGAAACATTGGATAAGCAACAAGTTGCTTCTCAATGTGGCAATGTTTTGGCTATGGGACCAGATTGTTACAAGGATAAAGACAGATATCCTGATGGACCATGGTGCAAGGTTGGTGATTGGGTGATCTTTGCCCGTTACGCCGGATCACGCATACAAATAGAAGGCGGGGAAATAAGGTTGCTGAATGAAGATGAAATTTTAGCAACGGTCAAGAATCCAGAAGATATCTTGCATAAATATTAAACATAGAAGGAGGAAACTATGCCAGACGAAGAAAAAAAAGAAGCAGTCAAAGAAGAAAAGAAAGAGACGAAGAAGGAACCGATGGTGGATATTGATACAAGCGGCCCAGGAGCCGAGATCGATGTACCAGAGGAAAAAAATAAAAAAGAAGTGGAGGTCAAAGATGATAAGTCTGATGACACAACTGAGAAACCTAGTGAGCAGCCTACTGTTCAACCTAGCGAACCAAAAAAGGAAGAAAAAAAGGACGACCAAAAACTAGAAGACTATAGCAAGAGTGTACAATCTCGTATTTCGAAATTAACTCGAAAAATGAGAGAAGCAGAGCGCAGAGAAAAAGCGGCTGTTGATTATGCGAAAGCTGTAGAAGAAAAAAGAAAAGAATGGGAATCAAAGTATTCACAGGTCAATACAGACTATGTGAAGCAGTTTGAGACGCGTGTAACTACCGGTATGGAATCAGCACAGAACGAATTAGCTCGTGCGATTGAATCCGGAGATGCAACGGCTCAAGTGAATGCACAGAAGAAGATCGCTGCATTATCCATTGATTCTGCAAGACTAAATGTTCTGAAAGAGCAAAAACCAGCGCCTAGACCGGTTTTATCGGATGGTGCTAGACTTCCAGAACGAACACCAACTGAATTGCCTGCTCCAGATGTAAAAGCAGAGGAATGGGCGGCTAGAAACTCGTGGTTTGGTAAAGATAGAGCCATGACGTTCACAGCTTTTGAAATACACAAAGATTTAGTTGATAATGAAGGTTTCGACCCTAAATCAGATGATTACTATGTGGAAATTGACAAAAGAATAAAAGTTGACTTTCCTCATAAATTTGGTAAAGGTGGTAGTGTAGAAACGTCACGGCCAGTTCAATCTGTCGCTTCGGCGAACCGAAGTGTTAAGCCAGGACGCAAAACTGTACGACTCACATCTTCACAGGTAGCAATAGCTAAAAAATTAGGTGTGCCACTCGAAGAATATGCGAAACAATTAAACATCACGAAGGAGGCTTAAGAGCATATGAAAAAAAACGAAAAAGAAACTTCCCGTGCGAGTTCAACAAGGTCTAAAACTGAAAGACCAAAAGTTTGGGCTCCTCCATCTTCTCTAGATGCACCCCCTGCACCTGATGGATTCAGGCACAGATGGTTACGGTCAGAGAGTTTAGGGTTTCAAGACACTAAAAATATCTCTGGGAGAATGAGAGAAGGTTATGAATTAGTGAGAGCTGATGCATATCCGGATACTGATTATCCAGTAGTCACTGAGGGAAAATATAAGGGGATCATTGGGGTTGGTGGCCTTGTGTTGGCAAGGATACCCACTGAAATCGCGCAGCAAAGGGTTGACTATCAGAAAACATTAACTGAGGGTCAAGACAAAGCGGTCGAACACGATCTGATGCGGGATCAACATAAGAGTATGCCTATCGATGTAGACAGGCAGTCTCGTGTAACCTTCGGTGGTACAAAGAAAAGTTAATTTTTTAACTATTCTTGGGATAACAACCAATTCCCTATCACTGAATTAAATTAACCGTTCATAAGTAAAATTATGAACACTTAGGAGAAAACAACTATGGCTAATAGAAATAGCGCAGGATTCGGTTTTATCGCAGCTGGTACGTTAGGCAACACGCCTGCTACCAACGGATTATCCGAATACTTTATAGATGCTGGTGACACTGCAAATAAGTACAATGGAATGGCGGTTCAAGTAACTGCTGGATACATTGTAACTGCAGAAGATGCAGCCACTGCCGAATCTGTTGGTGTTCTTCAAGGGATCTTTTACAACGCTGCAACTACTTTAAAACCTACGTTTGCAAGTTGGTATAATGCAACAATTACACCAGCGAACAGCGAAGACACTAAAGCGTTCGTAAATGACAATCCTTTCCAATTGTACAATGTTGCGTCTGATGCAGCAGTAATCAAGAACACAACTAGTTAAAGAACTAGAGCCAGGTTTGAATGCACTATTCGGCCTGGAATACAAGAGGTATGAAAATCAGCATGCTGAGATTTATACTACCGAGTCTTCTGACAGAGCTTTCGAAGAGGAAGTTATGTTATCAGGATTCGCTAACGCGCAAGTAAAAGCTGAAGGACAAGGCATCTCATTTGACGATGCTCAAGAAACCTACACAGCTCGTTATACTCACGACACAATTGCTCTAGCATTTGCAATCACAGAAGAAGCTATCGAAGATAACCTCTACGACAGACTTGCTTCTAGATACACAAAAGCTTTAGCACGTTCTATGTCTAATGCTAAACAAGTGAAAGCTGTTTCACCTTTAATCAACGGTCTTCCGTCTACGGATAACTTTGATTCAGGCGACGCAGTTTCTTTGTTCTCCACTAACCACACAACGGTTAGCGGAACAGCAGTTAAAAACACATTAACTACTCAAGCAGACTTGAATGAAACTTCATTAGAACAAGCATTGATTGATATCGCTGCGATGACTGATGAACGTGGATTGAGAATAGCAGCAAAAGCTGTGAAGATGATTATTCCTTCTGCTAACCAGTTTGCAGCTGAGAGATTATTAAAATCTCAAGGTAGAACTGGAACAGCAGATAATGATATCAATGCTGTGGTGTCTATGGGAATGGTTCCTCAAGGATATAGAGTGAACAATTTCTTAACTGACTCTGACAGTTGGTATGTCGTTACTGATGTGCCTAATGGTATGAAACATTTCCAAAGAGCAGCATTAAAAACTGCTATGGAAGGTGATTTCGATACTGGCAACGTTAGATACAAAGCTAGAGAAAGATACTCATTTGGAGTATCCGACTATAGAGGTATCTTCGGCGTTGAAGGTGCGTAAGAACTAAAATTAGAAATGAGGCGGCCTTAAAATCGCCTCATTTCGACTATAAAGTAAGAAATTAGACTTATGAAAAACTTCAGAATTCAAATCCGATATTGTGGCTATTATGCAGA
>LULS01000192.1_pt1 | contig 10708 bp, 10 predicted proteins | sample 728101 | NCBI WGS metagenome assembly LULS01 (sample SAMN03860283, study PRJNA289734) | marine metagenome | biome: seawater column; feature: ocean; material: water; isolation source: Red Sea water column Station 108 - depth 200m | place: Saudi Arabia: Red Sea | collected 2011-10-15 | depth 200 m | reverse complement strand
GAGAAAATGGTAAATAATGGTGCTCGCCTAGTGGTTGAGCCTGTTAAAGGATTTAATAATCATCTGATTGCTTTTTTGTTCTTAAATATGAAAAATACCAAATGTGATCTTATTGAATTAGTAGAGAAGAAATAATCTTGAAAAATAATCTTGAAAATTTTGGGGTAGGTATTGATATTATTGATATTGAAAGAATTAGAAAAAAAAAAATTGAAAAAAATAAAAATTTCTATAATAATATGTTTTTTAAATCAGAAATTGATTATTGTTTAAAATTTAAGGATCCATATCCTCATTTTGCGGGTAAATTTGCCATAAAAGAGTCAGTTATTAAATCAATTGAGGAAGATATTGGATTTCTGGAAATACTGAGTAACAACACTAGGAATGGCCCAACCGTAAAACTAATTCATCAAAAATCTAAAAAATATTCTTTTCAAGTTTCCGTAACACACGAAAAGAAATATGCTGTAGCTGTAGTAATATCAAATAAGATATAATCTTGATTAGTCAGAAATAGCTTTTTTTGCTCTTTTACTTAAGCGCTCGATTAATGAATTAAAAATACTATTGATATTTTTACCTGAGACATTAGACGGCACGTAAATCTTATCAGGAAAATTCATTACCAGATCTTTATCTGAAATTTTTTTTCTATTTTCAAGTTGTTCATATCGTTCTAAAATTTTTTTCTTATTTCTTCTAATGTCAAGTTCTGCTCTTATTTTAGAACCCAAAAATCCTTTCGAGAAATAAAATAACCATATTAAAAGATCTACAAGTGCTAATGTTGAAGAGATTTTTGAATATGTATCCTTGGAATAATGTGTCAATAGACAGTATTTTCGATTTCTTTCAAGCCAAAAAAATTTTTCAGAGTTCCATTTGAGTGAGTAACTTTCAGCATGATATATGATTGATGAAGGAACATAATACGATTTTATTCCTAACTGCGCAGCTCTCCAGCCAAGGTCAAGATCATCGTGGTATAAGAAGATGAATGGATCTAATAGACCTATTTTATTCAAAACTGATACTGGTGCAAATAAACAAGTTCCTGAAGCATATCCTATCTGTTCAATTTCATTGTATTGGTTTACATCTTTCTTTCCTTTTTCCCTTGCATAACCAAAACCAAAAATATGCATCATGTTACCTGTACTCATAATTACAGATTTTTCGTTTAATGAAAGATGTTTTGGTTGATACAGTGCTTCTCCATGTTCATTATATACACGAATTAATTCGCTTAACCAATCTGGATGAACAATTGTATCAGGATTTAAAATAACAATAAATTCTCCTTTCGCATTTTTGATTCCAACATTATTTCCTTCACAATAGCCCAAGTTTTTTTCATTCTCGATCAAACAAATTTTTTCAAACTTTTCTTTGCATTTTATATGACTATTATCAGTGGATGCATTATCTACAACTATTATTTCGAAGTTTTCATAATTTGTTTTTGTTATGGATTCAATACAATCTAGAATAAGCTGATTGGCATTATAATTCAAAATAATTATACTTACTAGTGGCTGAGATATTTTATTCAAGATTCAATTAAATGACTAATGCTCGTTTTTGTATTTTTTTGTGAATTTATACTAGATATAATATACTTCTCATTTCATTCGTCATTTCGATTAATGGCTCACCATTTTTTAGTTTTGAAATAAAATCCGGATTAGCTAGAATATGCCTTCCCCATGTTACCATATCAAGCAAACCATCTTCAACCTCTTTTATTGCCTGTTGATGTGTTAGAGACGCTCCCCCCATCAAGAAATACGGCCATGATTTTCTTATCTTTCTAAGCATCAATCCCGAAGTTTTAAAATAATTTGCATTAGCACAACTAATGTCTAGTTGCCTCAAACCTAATTTATCTAGTCCTGGAATTAAATATTCTAACATCTCATCTAAATTATCCCAATTATATAATCCTCCAGAGTCAGTAGTAACTTCAGGAGGTGCTCGTCTAGACGGTGATATTCTGATCATCAGTCGTTCATTTCCAATTTTTTTTATCATTGTTTCAACCAATTCTAATACAAAACGACATCTACCTTCAACTGATCCTCCATATTCATCAGATCTATCATTGACTCTTGCATCAAAAAATTGATCAACTAAATAGCCATGGCCACAATGTAATTCCACACCATCAAATCCAGCTAAAAATGCTTTTTTTGCAGCATTAACAAACATTTCAATTATTTTTGGAATTTCTTCTTTTGCAAGCGCCCGTGGTATACTATATGGCTTATTATTTTGTCGATTAATACCAGAAGCTTGCTGATTAGTAGAACTAACTGGCGCTATTCCACCAGTATAGTCTGTATGTGAGATTCTACCACAGTGCCACAATTGTGCATAGATTTTAGATCCACATTCATGTACTCTATTTACTGCTTTTTCCCAACTTTGAGCATGTTCATCTTTCCAGATATATGGGACATTGTTGTATCCGTCAGCTGATGGATGTATTATAATTCCTTCAGTTAGAATTAATGCTACACCATCTTTGGCTCTTCTTTCATAATAGGCTGCCATTTCATCCGTACAGTAATGATTTCTATCAGCAAAGTTCCTGGTCATAGCACTCATTACTGTTCTGTTTTTCATTTTTCCTAAATATTTAGAATTAAAATTTTTTAAAATAATTGAATCAGTCAAAACAAATTTTTAAAAAATTGGTGACTTAAATATTCTTTTAAGCTATCTTCCCACCTTCGTTGGCAATCTAACCCCTCTTTTTTTAACCTTTTATTTTCTATTAATGCAAGTAATGGTCTTTTTGCTTTTTCTTTTTTACTAAATTTAGACGAATCAACGGGAATAATCTTGATTTTATTTTTTATGCCTAGTAATGATACTATTTCCTTTGCCAATTCATAGAATGATGCTTGTCCATGTGAAGCCATATTATACTTCCCATTTTTTTCTTCAGATAATAACAATAGACAGTTTAAAGCCAAATCATTTGTGTAAGTGGGTTGCCAAATACGATTTCCTATCTCAATAGATGATTCATCATCTTGGACCAGTCTAGCAATTTGAGACACGATTTTACCCACAAAATTTTTATCTTTTTCTCTTCCACCAAAAAATCCTGCCATCCTAACAACTAATACTTCGGATAAATCTTTCAAAGCATATAATTCAGCTTCGAGTTTATGTTTACCGTAAACAGATAATGGTTTTGGTTTTGTATCTTCATTAATGGGCAAAATATCACCATCATATATTAAAAATGATTGAGGGTAAAGCAATTTAGATTGTGTTAATTTTGCTAATTCTATGACATTGGATGTTCCTTTTACTATAATTTCATACGATTCATTTTGATGTTCTTCACAATAATCAGCATTGACTTTGCCTGCACAATGTAAAATATAATTTGGTTTTTCATTTACATAAGTGAGTACTTGTTCCCGATCTGTAACATCTAGATTCTCCTTAGTAAGCGCAAGTATTTTGCAATCTGGAACATAGTTTTCTAGTGTTTCCTTAAACGCTGTTCCAAGCATCCCTCCTGCTCCAGTAATCAGTATTTTTTTTCCCGAAAGTTTTGATATTATATTTTTCAATTTAATCAAAGTCACTAATCAGCCTAAAGTTTTTGTACAAATCAATATGTTCCTTATACCAATCAAAAGTTTTTAGTAATCCTTTTTTAATAGAAATCTTTGGCTTCCAATCTAGTTTTTTTGTTTTTTGTATATTAGCTGGTTGTTTATCAATATCTTTTTCAGCTCTACTTTGATTTTCAATACGCCATTTGATCTTAAGATTGGTATTTGTTATATTACAAGTCAGTTCAACTATATCCTTAACAGATATTTCCTTTCCATTTCCTACGTCAAAGATTTTTCCCTCTATGTTGGGCTTTTTTGCAGCATTTTGTAGCACGCTAATTACATCATCAATATGAATAAAATCATGCCTGGCAGACCCAGAAAAAACTTCTAAAGATTTTTTCTGCAAAATTGAAATCATAATATCAGAAACTAGACGTCCCGGTTCTTCAAATTTACCATAAGGATTGAAAAGTCGTAATGTTACGGCAGGTATATTTTTCTTGTTATTAAAATATTGAACTAATTCTGTTTGGCAGACTTTAGAAACAGTATATGGATCAATAGGCTTTCTGACGCCGCTTTGATAGTAATCTGGTTTGAATGAATGTTCTAGATAGCTACCTACATTCACCAGTCTTTCTAGTTTATTATATTCCTCCAATGCTATTAGCAGATTAGTGGTTCCACTGATATTTGTCCGAAAAATTTTATCAGCATCATTTTGTTTTTGGGAAATTCCATATGCAGCACAATGATATACAATATCTGGTTTGATTTTCTGTATAGCATTTCTAGTCTCTCCAACATTTATCAAATTAATTGCATGAATATCACAATCTGAAAGAATGTCATTAATGCGCCAAGGTTTGGTTCCTTTTCTGACAAAAATGCTTACTTCATTCTGTGTTTTGACTAATTCTCTAGCAAGATTTGAGCCTATAAATCCGCTAGCTCCCGTAATTAGTATTCTTGACATTGTTCAACATCAAACTTAAAACAAATTAATATTTGCTAAGAAATGACTTGAAAGTCTCTGTTATTTTTTCGATATGTGCTAATGTTAAACCTTGATTACATCCAATAAGGAATGAGTTTTCCATAATATAATTTGCGTTTGGAAAATCTGTTTCTAAATTTTTATGGGTGATATTTTTGAAAGCTGGTTGATGTAAAACATTACCAGTAAATATTGGTCTAGTCTGAATTTGATTTTTTTCTAGATGTTTAATGATTTCTAATCTGGAAAATGGCGAATTAGGTGCAATTGTTAGTGGAAATGCTAGCCAAGCATTTTCAGCTGATTTATGCCGTTTTGGTAGAATAAAATAATCGAAGCTTGAAAAAAAATCTTCAAGTTTTTTGAAATTTTCATTTCTTATTTTTTTGAATCTGTCTAGTTTTTTTAATTGGGCTAATCCAAATGCGGCACTAATCTCAGTTGGAAGAAAATTATACCCAATTTCTTCGAAAATAAATTTTGAATCATAAGGAATACCATCTAATTTAGATGAATATCGTTCGTCAATATTCTCTGATTCAGTTACTGCGGATGATCGTCCCCAACCTCTCAAAATCCTTCCTCTTTTTTCCCATTCATTATTATTCAAGCAAATCATTCCTCCTTCGCCAGCTGCAGTAATAATATGTGAGCCGTAGAAACTAGTTGTTGATATGTCTGAAAAATTACCAGTTGGTACATTTTGAAATGTAGCACCTAGTGTGTCACATGAATCTTCAATGAAAATTAAATTATGTTTATCAGCAAGTTTTCTAATTTGTTTTAAATCTGGAATATTTCCTAATAAGGAAGGAATCATTAACGCTTTTGTGTTTTTGTTTATCAATTTTTCAATATTATTTACATTAATCAGATATGTTCCTGGTTCAACATCTACAAATGTTGGGATAAGTTGTTTTTGTATAATAGGTGTAAGAGTAGTTGCGAATGTAAGAATTGGTGTTATGACTTCAGAATTCTTTGGAAGATTTAGGAGCTCAAAAGCTAAAAGATTTGCAGAAGAACCAGAATTTACCATAACACCAAACTTTTTTCCAAATAAAGACGCCACTTTTTTTTCAAACTTTTTTACCCTAGCACCTTTAATGGTTTCATGATTTCTAATAACTTCTAGAACTGCTTTCTCTTCCTCTTCATCATGAACAGCTAGTCCATATGGAACACGACCAATATCAGATTTCTTATTCATATTTTTACTCATTATTTTGTCCAAATTAGATTTTTCTCATGTGCTCTTAAAATATAATTTTCAATTTGGGTTGTTGAAAATTTTTTCATGTCACTCTTATCATTTTTAAATTTTTTATACCATAGAACAGTTTCGGTTAATGCCTCATCGATAGTGTAAGTATTTTCCCAGTCTAAGTATTTCTTTGACTTGGATGAATCAATAATTAATGATTCTGATTCATACATATTGTTAGAATTTTCTTTAACCTCTAATGATAAACTAGAGCCCCATTTCTCAATGATAATATTTGTAATCTCTCTTACGGTAAGAAATTTTTTGTCTAATCGCGGTCCAAAATTCCATGCCTCTGAAAATTTTTTTGGTGTTTGATACATTTTTGCAGCAAGCCATAAAATACCAGATAAAGGTTCCAAAACATACTGCCAAGGCCTGAAAAAATTAGGATTTCTTAAATGGATTTTCTCATTTTGTTCTATTGATCTGATAATATCTGGGACGATTCTATCCTTTGCCCAGTCCCCCCCACCAAGCACATTTCCTGCACGAATAGTTGCTATTTCTGTCTGATCACGTACATTATTACTAAAAAATGAGTTCCTATACGCTTTAGTAACTAATTCAGCCGCTCCTTTACTTGAACTATAGGGGTCAAATCCACCCATGGGATCATCCTCTTTATGAGGTTTCGTCTGAATTCTATTTTCGTAACATTTGTCAGATGTTATGATTAAACAAGATTTTACAGATTTGCAATGTCTGACTGATTCCAGAACATTCACAGTACCCATGATATTTGTTTCAAAAGTTTCCGATGGTTTTTCATATGAGGGTCTAACTAATGCCTGTGCCGCCAGATGAAAGACAAATTCTGGTTGGTATTTGTTTAATGAATCTGAAATTTTTTCCTTGTCTCGAATATCTGCCACAATATCTACTAAATTATTTTTAAGCTCAAGTGTTTCAAACAAAGATGGATTGGTTGGCGGTTCAAGTGCGTAGCCAATTACTTTTGCTCCAAGCAATTTTAACCAAAGTGCTAGCCAAGATCCTTGAAAGCCAGTATGACCAGTAAGTAAAACTATCTTATCCTTAAAAATACCATTAAATAGATTTTCCTGGGACATTTACCAAAGTTTCCAGGGAGCTTTGTTAGAAGACCATAATTCCTGTAAAACTTCCTTATCTCGTAGGGTATCCATTGCATACCAGAATCCATCATGTTTGTAAGATCCTAGTTTTCCTTGACCAGCTAAGGTTTCCAAAGGCTCACCCTCTAGTAACATAGTATCACTCTTTAGATAATCAAAAAGATTAGGATTAAAAACAAAAAAACCACCGTTAATCCATCCTAAATCTCCCTTCACTTTCTCCTTAAATTCTAAAACTTCATTTTGTTTAATGTATAGGGAACCAAAGCGTCCCGGAGGCTGTACAGCAGTTACTGTACCAATGAATTTATTTTTTTTATGAAATTCAATTGTTGCGGGAATATTTACATCACATAAACCATCTCCATAAGTCAGACAGAAATCATCGTTAACATATTTTTCAATTCTCTTTACTCTACCACCACTCATAGTATCCAAACCAGTGTCTACTAATGTTATGCGCCAGGGTTCAGAATTATTCTGATGTATGTCTATGTTATTTTTTTGAATATCTATCGTAACATCAGATGAATGCAGAGAATAATTTGCAAAATATTCTTTTATTAGATATCCTTTATATCCACAACAAACGATGAATTCGTTAATATCATAATGTGAATAGATTTTCATTATATGCCAAAGAATAGGTTTTCCACCAATCTCAATCATTGGTTTTGGTTTTAGGTAGGTTTCTTCTTCCATTCTACTTCCCCTACCGCCAGCAAGAATTACTGCTTTCATTATTAGAATTGCTAAATCATAAGTAATTAATTTATTACTACACATTATGAGTTGCATTAAATGAAAATATTCTTTTTCTTACTGGCAATCTCATTTATCATACTTTTTGTGGCTAATCTTGCCTGGTTTATAACAACTATCTATTTTTGGGCTACTGAAGGAATTACTTTTTTTTATTCTTTTTTAAATCCAGAAGAAGGACTATTAGAGAATATTTATTATTCCACATATGTTAGATGGCTGGTTTTGGCTGATGTATTTTGGTTTATATCTTTAGCCACTTTCATGTTACAAAGAAAACATTTCAAAACTGATCCTAATCAGCATTATTTAGTACATAATCCAATAAAAGATCCTAAAATTTGTGTTGTAATACCTGCGTATAATGAACAGCAATCCATAGAAAATGTTGTCAAGGATTTCTTAGGACAACAATATGTAGAATCAGTCATTATTCTTGATAACAAAAGTACTGATAATACTGTGGCCTTGGCAGAAAAATGCGGTGCAAAAGTCATAAAACAAGATAGGAATAGAGGATTTGCTCATAATTATGCAACTGGTCTTAAAGAAGCGTTGAAAACAGATGCTAATATTATTGCTACAGCTGACGCTGATGGTACAAGTAATGCATATGATCTTGAAAAGATGATTCCTTATTTGGATAATTCAGATATGGTAGTAGGTTCAAGGCAAGTGCAGATACTAACACAGAAAGGAAATCAAAATAGTATGTTACATGTTTGGGGCAACTTCTTGTTGGCAAAATTGATTCAGTTCAAATACTTTAGCTTGCATCATTTTGGGATTGTAATTTTAACTGACGTTGGATGCTTATACCGATTAATTAGATATGAAGCATTAGAAAAATTATCTGATAATTTGTTTGAGCCCAAAACTGGCGATGTAGTAGGTGGAATTGCATTTCTTCTTTATTTGACAATGAAAGGCATTGAAAAAGATTTGAAGATTGTTGAAGTACCATTAACGTTCAATAAGAGAATAGGTCAATCAAAAACCCAATCAAACAAAAAATTTACAGGAATAAAATACGGTCTAATATTTTTGAAATACATCCTTCTTCATTAATTTTCAAAAAATAATAATTTAAAATTTATTGAGATTATTTACATATAACAATCTCTTGCTCCAAGTTCATTTTGATTTGTTTGCTTATACCAACAATAGAAACATCATGACATCCAGGGTTTAGGTAACCAGATAAGAAAGTGATAGTCCAACCAGAATTAGTTTTAGAAATATCATTAACATTGTTTATGATATCCTCTCTAACTAGAAAATCATCATATTTCAAAAATGGTTTGTCATCAATCAGCAAAAAAATACTGTCTAACTGCTCTTTATTTTTATCAAGAATCCACCCTTCAATTTTAATAAAATGATTTTGCTGAATTATTGGCTGCTCAGAAACGATGTTATCGTTGATTTTTTCAATTTTGCCAATGGCATAATTAATTTCTGTATTATATTTTGATAAATTCTCAAATTCTTCCAAATCTTTTTTATTTTGTTGATTAAAATCAGATTCACCGAATACACTAAGCTTATTTTCAAGTAAGAAATTAATTAAAATCATTTGTTCGTCTTCTCTTTCTAATGAAGGATCTAAGGGTCCAGACCAAGTAGGAATAGATTTTAAGCATTCAGAGCCATGTGTTAAAGAATAACAGTTTACATGTGATAATTTCTGTTCATAGTAATAGTCTCCCTTATACCAACTTGCATAATATGACGGAATTAAAAAAATCATCTGTAATAATATAATTCCAATAAGGAAACCCAGTTTAATTTTGTTATTTCGATTTGAATTATTTTTTTTAATCTCAATTAATATCTTAGAAATTAAAACAAGAATACCAATTTGAGAAAAAAATGAAACTGATTTATAAAAAGACTCGTTACCAAGATGATATTCAAGATCCATTCTTCCAATGGCAATTATTATTCCAGAAGTAATACCAACTAAAATAAACACGAGCCAAGGATATGATTTTGAAATATCTTTTTTGATTTTCATAAAATAATAAAAAAGATATACAGATAGGAATAAGGTAGCAAATCCAACAATTTGACTTAGAATAATATTTTCATTTCCAAATCTAAAAGATGTAGCAATTAAACATAGAATTCCCGGTAACCATGCTATTACACCTATTAAATTGAAAAATGATGAAAAAATTGCTACTGAAATAGCAGCCAACAAAATTAAATGTGTGATATTTTCTCTCGTCAATAAATAAACCACCATAACTATACAAAGTGGAACGGTTAACCACATCAAACTACTAAATACAAAATGTCCTGTGATGAATATTGGACAATACACAAAGGCGGAAATTGGAATTAATATCCAATATGACTTTGAATCTGTTCTTTTAACAATTAAAAAAAAGAACAATAATGTTAGCGACATTATAATCCATTGAAGATAATATAGATTTACAACGTCAAATGAATTAAAAAGCAGATTTGGTAGGGTTATTAGTTTTAATGAATATGCTAGATGTGCTGAGGCTGGAGATAGAAATTGCTCAAAAGGAAATTTTCCGGTTAGAATATATTCATGAGCAAATGGTGTGATTAAGAAATCATCTCCATTTGGAAAATTTAACCTAAAATGAATGATGTATACAAGAGTGTGAATTGCAAAGAATGCTATTCCTAGGAAGATGACTATGTTATTTCGATTACCAAGATCATTCGCATTAATGTTGGATTGAGCTACCCGTGGTTGAGATATTTTATCCATTATTCGCTTAAATTACTTAATATTTGTATTTTTAAGATTGCTAATTAATGCTATCACTATAATGTAATTTTTGTACCTTCGCCAAGCAAGAAAACTTTCTTAGTTTTATCTTTATTATTACCATGTAGATGGCAATTTGCTGAAATGATGCTATCCTTTATGTTTAAACCACCATCTATTTTACAATCAGACATTATTATGGAATTTTCTATAACAACATCAGATGATATTATTGTATTATCACCTATGCTTACA
>LULS01000091.1_pt1 | contig 10787 bp, 13 predicted proteins | sample 728101 | NCBI WGS metagenome assembly LULS01 (sample SAMN03860283, study PRJNA289734) | marine metagenome | biome: seawater column; feature: ocean; material: water; isolation source: Red Sea water column Station 108 - depth 200m | place: Saudi Arabia: Red Sea | collected 2011-10-15 | depth 200 m | reverse complement strand
TCATCACAAATCCAAGGCAAAAATACCACCTTGTGATCATCTGTTAAAGATACTTCACATGGTTCAGTATAAACTGTTACATGATCCATTCCCTTTGTCAACTCTGTCATTGAGTTTACAGAAAGAGTGTTTTTGTAATAGATGTCGTGATTTCCAACAATGACCTTAATTTTAGCACCCATCTCTTTGAGAGGATCGAACAAAATATTTTTCATAGAATTAAGAGTTTTGTAATTAATGAATTTTCTTCTATCAACTACATCACCTAAATGAATAACTTCTGTTATTCCTCTTTCTTTCAATGTAGGAAAAAATATATTCTCATAAAATTTTCGGAAAAAATCTGTAAAAATCAGACTATCATTTCTTGCACCGAAATGTGTATCGGTTATAAGGGCTATCTTCATTTTTCATTCACACACATTACAGGTTCTTCATTCCATTCTCCTACAATTGGAATCATAATCGGCATCAATGCAATAGGTATAAAAAGGAAAAGAAAAAGAAAGTTTCTAAATGGTAAACAGTTTTTCATGCTTGAGCTCTTTCTAAAAAAATTGTTAATGGAGAAAATGAAATGACATTATCATCTTCCTTATCAGTCTTAACTTTTTTCTTTTTTCGTTTCTTCTCTTCAAATGCATGTATGAACTCTTGAATAGAAGCACGTTTATCAGTTGTCAAAGGCGATGCACCAGAAGTAACAGATTGTGTTTCATTTTGTCCCATTTCCCCCATATCAACATGTTCTTCTAAAGAACTATGTTCCTCCATTGTTTTGTATTTAATATACAATTGTTTTTTCTCTTTTTCAATTCTTCGTAAAAACGCATAGTATATAATTTGAGTAAAATATGCAAATGGATTGGCCGATTTTTCTGGATTAAAATTACTTGCATACATGACACAATTTTCAATTCCATCACTTACCATTTCTTCACGAAATGCATAGTTTATAAAATTTGGTCTATGGGATAATCGTTCTGCTATTTTAAGGAAACATTCTCCTGCATAATCTGGTATTATGGGTGGTTCAATATCATCGTCTTTTGCTTGTAAAAATTTTTCACGATATTCTCCCATAACTTCTAAAAACTTTTCATTATTGACATAATGTTGTTTTTTTCGGGCCACAATCACCTACCTTTCTTTTCTAAGTTCATTTTATAAGTATATCAAACTTTAATATATTTGTCAAGTTAAAAATAAAGAAAAAAAAAACACTTGACTTTTCTTTTAAAAATTGTTATAATGAGTCTGTGACGGTTTGAATGGGAATAGTATAGATATGATATGGAAAATGTTCACCTGTGTAGATTTTCACTCGTTCCATAAAATGATTTAATGTATAGTTTTTCTTACCTTTATAACTCAAATCATCAGAAATATCGTAAAGAGTTGCAGCCTCTTTCGTTTCTGATCTTCTCAATCCCCTACCTATCGATTGCAAATTTCTAATACGACTCTTAGAAGGAGAAGCGAAAACAATGTTATGAAGATTCCTAATGTTGATGCCGGTACTGTATACGCCATAACTTGCACAGATAATAGCATCTTTTTCCTTTTCGACAAGTTCTCTGACTTTTTCTCTTGAATCTGCATCTGTTCCTCCATAAACAAAAAAGATTTTTCTAGAAGAATCGATCATTTCTTCCAGCATTGAATGTAAAATATTACCGTGTTTTTCTATCAATTGAAATAAAACTAACGTATTTCCTGTAAGTCCTTTTACTAAGTTACATATGTACTTGTTTCTTTCAGGATGGCCAACCAGAAAATCAATTTCTTCTTGATAGTTTAATTTTGTAATTTTTGCGGCCGCATCTTTAGAATGTTTAAGAACAAGACATCGTATTGCAATTTCCGATAATGTCTTCTTCTTTATGAGTTCTTTAGTACTTGTTACTTTTTTTGTTGAACCAAACAACCCCTCTAATATTAATTTATGTACCTCAACATCATCAAGAGTTCCAGTTGTTCCTATTCGATAAGGTGCATTTTCCAAATTTTTCATAATTTTTGTGAGTGATTTGGCCTTGTAAAGATGAGCCTCATCTCCTATCACCAATTCAAACTCTGAGAAAAATGATTTTTTCATTTCATACAAAGACTGCCATGTTGAAATTATAATTGGTTTGTTTGTTACTTTTTCTTGCCCTCCAAAAATCTTATGAACGTGTTTTTCGACTTCAAATCCTTTGTCTGCATATGATTCAAAATCAGAATACATCTGACTCACTAACGAAAGTGTTGGTACAATGATTAATGATTTTTGTGGAAAATGATATCGTACCAAATAGTAAATAATAAGAGATTTGCCTGATGCAGTTGGTGAAAGGAGTACACATCTTCGTTTATCAATCGAGTGTCGAATTGCATTATTTTGATAATCTCTTAACCTATATTCACAAGGGAATGATGTAAGGAACTTCAAATAATCTTCATTGGATATGGGTTCGATTGAATCATTTGTCTGATCAATAAGTTCATATTCTCTATCATTTGCAAAACGTTGTATTCTGTTTTTCAGACCATAATATATTTTTCCATTATTAATATTATAAAGATAAACGTATCCATCCCACTTTTTCCTTCGGAACATCGGCATGAATTGATAATCTTTTGGGCGAAATCGGAAATAGTGATTGAGTTCCATCTTCACTCCTGGCTCGCAGGAGAGTCGTAGATATACTTCGTTTTCTTTTTCCATTAGGATTTGCATAATGTTTATCCAAGTCCTGCAACAAATTTTCTCCAATTAATTGCATTATTAATATGAAAACTTCGATTCTCAATCATTGAAAGAACTGATTTTAGGTAATCTACTTTTCCTTCTTGTTCGTTCAATATCTTCTCCGCTTTTTGCAATGATTCATCAGCTGCAACGTAGTGTTTCTCCAATTCAGATTTTGAAATTCGTATATTATGATCGGGCGCCTTGCCATTTTTAGAAACAACCACTTCCCAACGTTGTTGAAAAAGAACTTTCCAGTGAGTTTTGAGATCACTAAGTTTACGTTTTTCTGTGGAATATATGTCTAAGTATTTTTGATGTAGATTGGGTATTTTTAAAGATTCATTGTCTAAATCTTTATCATCAATGTGAGAGTCCTCCCCCCACATTTTCATAATATCTTCAATTTTCATAATAATAACCTTAATTATTCAATAAATTTTTAACCTCATAATTTGTATAACGGAATGCTGCGGTTGCAACAAAATATTCTAAATCTCCAACCGAACTATCAAAATCAAGAGCTGAAATAGAAGTTGGAAATGCTTCGTAAAAATGAAATTCCATTTGGGGGTTCATTGCACTTGTCAAAATAGTAAGGACAAGTGTTGAAACTGTTCCTCCTCTTTGAGTCAAGTCCGATTTTGCTTTGAGCAAACGATATTTTTCACTACCTTCTGCTAAACCCAATGCAATTACACGATCATATATTTCGATCCAATTTTTCAAATGTTCATCAACGATAAATCTAACTGACAATTCTTCAAAATTGACTTTTGCACCAGAATATGGAATAGTTACATAAGGTGTAGGTACATCTATTGCTTCGAGTGAAACGCCAGGAACGTTTACTGCTTGACAAAACCAAGTCAAGTTTGGTGCATCTTGCATTGTCAGTCGAAAACTGATATTTGAAAGATAGTTTGGATTGTCTGGTATTTTATTTGCTGCGGCCATGGATTTCCTTTTTATTCCTTCTATACTATTTATTCAACAGATTTTCAAACTCGCCATAATCCATATCCTTTCCAACAAAAATAAATTTAGAATTTGGAAACTCTTCTTCTATGTGTTTATGTTGACCAATCCAAGAATCTTGATTTTCATTTTGAAAATCTGTAATAGAAGTTCCAAGAAATATACCATCTTTTGTTTGATTGTGATAATAATCAAACCCCACACAATAAAAAGTCGTTTCATTGGGATTTTGTTGACATGCTATACGGAGTGCAACTGTATCAGTAACCCATTCTTCAAATGTAGTATCTGACCACCAAGCAATATTTTCAGTTGGATCAGATGAATCAATCCAAATGAAATACATAATTCCCTCAGATGCAAATTGAATAAAATTGTCTGTTTTTGGTTGATTTTCTCCAATTTTATATCTCTTATCGGTTGTCTGTCTGAGCATATCATAATGCATACTTGGAATTAAATCAAATCCCCTAAAATAACATTTGTATTTTTTCGTTAAACCATTAGTTATCAATTCTAATTGTGCATCGATATCTTGACAAACTAAATGATTTGGTATGAATTTACGATAAATGAAATCACAACCATACGTAATATGTTCTTTGAAAAGATTTAAATCAGAAATTGATTTTGATTGACCATTTCCTATCACTATAATCATTGCGGCCTCACTGGAAAATTATCACTACAAATAAAAAAGGGAGTAGATTTCTCCACTCCCTTTTAGAAATCCTACTATATGTAGGTCAATATTACATCAAGTTTGTAATTGCAGCTTTTCTGTAATATACATTCAGGTGAGGATTAGTTCCAAGAACACCTGTCATACGACCAGTTGAAGCACTTGCATTTTCTGCAAATGGATTCGCAACTAGACCATAACGTGTCTTGAAAGCAATCTGTGGTTGAAAACTAGAACTATCAACCGCACGAACCATTTGCAACGGAACGTATGGGCAATAGAAAATTCCAGCATCCATCGGTGAATCACCCTTATAACCTACACAATAAAATTCTTGTGCATTTGCATCAGCATATGGATCAACATATACTTTATAGCGTCCGTTAAGAACACCAGCAAAAGTTGAAGATGCGGTATCTGTATTCAGATCTGTGCTCATTGCAGGAGCATAATCCAAAATACCTGCCATCTGAAGAGCAGAAGCGACATCAGATGAAGTCATCAGAATGTTACCTTTTCCTCTTCGTGTGTCTTTACCAATCTGGTTTGCATCTTTTTCAATCTGCATCATCAGACCTTTGAACTTCTCAACCATCCAACGACCATTGGAATCAGTATCAAGATCAAAAAGACCAGCAGTAGTTGTACCAATCTGGGCACCAACTGCAGCGTTGATATAAATCTTACGAACAACCTCACGGTTGATTTCTGCAAGAATTTCCATAGACAGGATGTTAGCAAGTTCTGCTTCTGCATCCAAACCATGAACTGCACGTAGATCCTGTGCAAGTTCCATTGAATAGGAACCCTTCAGGGCACGTGTACCAGCTGCGATTGAAACTTTTTCAATCGAGAAGGACATTTCACCAGCAACATCGCCCTCACCACCGTCTGTTTCCAGAGCACTTGATGCGGAAAATTCGTTACCAGTTTGTCCAGTACCATCAGTACCAGTAATCAAAAGACCCGGCGTCTTAACGATGTCACCTTGTGCGTGTCCTGGCGTACCAGATTCACTTGCAACAGAATCAGCATTGACTCCAGGCATTTCTGCACCTGACATGTTATTGACTCGACTCTTGAGTGCGAAAATCAGACCTGTTGGGCCAGACATAGGTTGTACACCACAAACATCGTAAGCTACGAGTTGAGGCATTGCACGGCGAACCATTGAGATCAAAACTGGATCTGCAAAGTCGGCACTAACCTGAACGGAACCACCAGCTACACCACCCAAAGATGGGTTAGTGGATGTTAATCCCATTACAGTAGTAGGTGTTGCCTCTGCAAGTAGTCCACCACCTTGATTATCTTGAGCATATTGAGCTTCAACATTTTCAAGACACATAGCAGTGACTGCTCTACGATACGGATCACTGATCTTAGGAAGATCGGGATGATCTAATACTGGCTCCCACTTCTTGTTAATTTGTTCTGAGAGTTGCATTTTTAACTCCTTAAATTGTTAAAAAACTTTAAAATTATTATTATTTACGAGCAATAGCTTTACTATATGCTTCCATGATGTTACTCATTTCAGGAGTTTCCTCCGTTTCTGGTACATCACTTTCTTGTTCAACATTTGCATCCTGTTTCGTTTGATTCGGGAAATAACTTTCCTTAATCGTCTTAATTTTGTTCTCAAAATCATCTGCATCATCTTCGTAAGAAACACCTTCTACGAGAGATTTCATCTTTTCAGCTTGTGTGTCTGCAAGGTCATCGCAAACTTCTTCTAAGATTTTGTTTTTACGATATTCGTTAAGTTCACCTGTAACTTTAACGTTATCATCAATTTGAGAATTTAATTTTTCCTCAAGTTCCTCAACCTTGTCGTAAAGGCTTTCAACGATGTCAACTTTTTCGTCTGGAACTTCGATATAATGTTCAGTAAAGAGAGTTTTAAGTCCGCCCATGAACTCTTCAGTCAGTTCACTCTTCAATGAACTATCAAGTGCAAGTTCGTTCTCTTTCATCCACTCTTCAACTACGTAGTTGAGATAACCATCGACTTTTTCAGTCAATTCGTCACGGAATGAAACAATCTCTTCTTGAAGATTGGATTGATACTCTTTTTCGAGATCATCAACCTTTTCGGTTGCAACTTCCATTACCTTCTGGTGAACTGCAGCCTCAAAGATAGTAGAAGCTTTAGACTTAAATTCCTCTGAAAGTTCTTCACCTTCTACCAATGCATCGATATCTTCTTTAACATTGATTTCAGGCATGGAAATTTTTATTTTCTTTTTCTTTTTGCCGACTTCATCTTTTTCTGGATGAGAATCATCTGGTGTTGGGCCACCAAGATCTTCCGCTTCTGCAACATTCATAAGATCTTTCCATTTTGCAGAAACTTCTTCCTTTTTTAGACTATTAACTTTGTCGAAAAGGGCTTTAATCATAGCAGCTTTAGTAGAAGGAACTTTAACTTCTTCTTTCTTCACCTGCTCGTCTTCCTCTTCTTCGTCATCATCATCAGAATCATCATCTCCCTCTTCTTCCTCATCTTCGTCATCATCTTCTTTGACTTTAGCTTTGGATTTCTCAGCGAGAATTTCTTCTGATTGTTCTTTTTCTTCTTGCTCTGGAGCTTCAACAAGTTCTTCTTGTTCAGTTTCTTCCAGAACTTCCTCTTGGTTTGTATTTTCCATAGACATTGAAACTCCTAAAAGTTTTAAGTAATTTATACTGTTAATATTTATAAAATCATAGTTTTGACAATAAATTTTCAAACTCTTTTAATTTTACTTCCTCGAGCCGTTTGGAAGGAGCATTTTGGATATTATTCCTCGCTCTTTCAACATCTTGTGCCTTCAATAGTCCATTATCCCAAATCCATTCTACACCTTCCATAATACCTTCAACGAAAGCATTAGGTGCGGATGGATCTGCAACAATGTCTGCTGCGGTTGCAAGATAAAAATCTTTTTGTACAATCTGAGAGTTTTTCATATCGGGTTTTAGTGTTCCCATTCCTCTTGAAGAAACACCTAACCTTGCACCTTCATCAATCAAACTCTTAACAATTTGACCATTTGGTGTATTTAAAACTTTTGCACGACCAACAAAATTCTTACCTTCCTTTACTAAAGAAGTAATCATGTGTGATGCACGATCAAGATTGACCGTTGGGCCGTCAGGATGTCCTAACTCCCCAAAAGCACGTTTTGGTTCTACATATTCCTTGACATAACGATTTACTTCTTTTTCAAGAATAGGTAATGGATAAATTCTTCCATTTTTATTCTTTTTTTCAGACTGCATGAAGATACCTTCAATGTAGTACTGTTTGGGTTTATTACCCTCTTCAATTAATTCATACTCAACAGATTCTTGTAGTTCGCAAATTAATTTCATTTGTCTGTCCTATTTTGCGTTACTAAATGCAAAATCCAAGATTTTTAAAAAAGATTTTGTATCTTTATTCATGTTATCTTGCATTTTTTTCTTCTTAGAACTATTTAGTGAGTCATAAGTTTTCAGAATAGTTTTTGCAGATTCAGGATCAATTGGAACCGATGTACCACTCTTAAACTTGATATCTGACTCTTTTTTCTTTTTTACAACTGATCGTAATTGATCTACAACATCTTCTCCTAAAGGTTCTTTTGGTTGTATTGTTTCTTCTACTTTTCTTTCTTCGATAGGAAAACCTATTGATTTTCTAAACTCTTTGTATGTTTTCATTAACCTGTCCAACCAACATCTTTGGAAAATTCTATCATAATAAATCCAGTTGTATTAACAGGAACACACTCAATATCAGCTGAAGTAGCAGTAGTGTTTGTTGCATTATTATTAATTGCGGGGCCATCATAATATCCCGATCCTGCAAGTCTAATTGCAGATGTGTCTGAACTTGCTCCCTTAAATTCTATTAATGCAGAACCACCAATACCATCATCTGCTCCACTTGTTAATCCCCATCTCATTCTACGAATATTAAGTTTAGCACCATTTGCAAATCCATTTAAACCATCTGCATCTAATGCAGTTGCAGAAGCATTATGATCATTAAGATCCAATAAAATTACTACTTTTCCGCCACCCCCATCTGTTTTACCAGTGTCTATGAGTGTTCTAGTTGCAAATGCCATTATGCCTCCACCTTATCTGGTTCTGTTTGAATTTCTGGTTCAGTCTGTGGTTCAGCTTGAACCTCTACTTTTGGTTCTTCAACTGAAATTTCTTCGTTGTCTGAAAACATTCTGGCAGAAACTTCTCGTTTTCTGGTTTCTAACCCATCTATTACTTTACTTGAAATCAATTGATCAAATGCATCATTGACCTTTGTAGGATTATTTTGCATTGAATAATCTATAATATCTACTGTTTTAAAATTTCTTTGTGTTGTCTGTTCTGCCATTTTTATCTCCAAAAATTATCTATTAATATTTATAATCTTTTTAAGGTGCAAAACCTTAATATTCTTCTTCGCCTTCTTCACCTCCACCCTCTTCTTCTGCTTCTTTTGCAATTAATTCATCTTGTTTTTCCATTTCTGGTGCTGTTTGTTTAAGAATATTCGTTCTAAACCACTCTTTGGAATAATACTTACCAACATAATCTTCTGTGTTTCTTGCAAGATCTAAACGTTGAGACATGGTTTCTTGATGTTTAAATTCTGAATAATAATGATCCTTTTCATATCTATAATGAACTTTATCTCTGATCTTTGCCCATTCTGCAGCAGTCATTACATTTTTCAGAATTAATTGTCTTTCCATTATTTCATCAAATAATATTGAAAATCTTGTTTGTAATTTTTTGATAAATTTACTGAAAAGCAATTCATCTCTCGTAATTTCACTTTCTCTCCCCAAAGAGAATCCCGATTCAGCCTCGAGTCGTGAAACAGGGACATGCATTGCTTTATATAATTTTCGTTGAAAGTACTCTACATCTTCCAGTTGTCCTAGATTTTCTCCGCCAGGAAGTGTAGTAATTTCTGTTCCTCTACCACCTTCTCTTCGTGGCAACCAGTAATCTTCCAACATTGATTGGTGTCTTCGATCATCTTTGACTTCACCAGAATCCGAATCGTAAACCAATCGGTTCTTGTATCGTGTCATAATGTCACGAATATATTGTTCGGCCTTGAGTTTCGGTAGGTTTCCTACATCGATATAAAAAATTCTGCGTTCTGGTGCTCGTGAAATACGATAGATAACAATCGCATCTTCTACCATTCGTAATTGGTTCAGTGGTTTGATTGCCTTATGAAGATAAGACATTACTGCATTCTTTTGAGGATTTAACAAACCAGAAGTACAATATGCAATACTATCACCAGAAATTATAATACCAGAAGAAGATCTTTTATCTAGTCCCGCTTCATTGTAAGTGTACGTAGGAACTATATCTACTTTTGCTTTTTTGGGATCGGTATTTTTATCAATTTTAACATTTTTAACTTTTTTGATTTTTGTAGCATCCAAACTTCTGAGTTCTACAATACCACGTTTTGGATCATTTTCATCTATCATAATGTGATAATACAATCTTCCTTCAATGTACCATCTGCGAAAAATATCATGACCATAATTGTTAAAATTTAAAAGATCCAGTACAGTATCGAATTCTGTACGAACTTTTTTCTTAATACTTTCTGTGAGATCTGTTTTGTCGAGAACAATTGATATTGAAGGGAGAGTATCATCAACAACGATAGCATCATTTACAATATTATCAATTGCAATTTCACAATCGGACATTTGAGACATATCACGATATTTAAGAATAAGTTCTACCTCATTCTTATATTGTCCATCCATATCGAGAGAGTAACCTAATGCACCCGCTCCCGATACCATCATGGAACCATCATCACTTTCTGGAAGTGTGAATGCAGGAACACTAGAGCCTTCTGTTTCCTGACTTTTTCTTTCAATTTTGAAACCGAATATTTCAAATGCCATAATTATTTTCTCCTTTTTCTATATTATCCAAAATCTTCATCCGAAATAAAATCTTCATTACTAAATAACGTTTCATTCATTCCCAATCCCAATTGTCCAATTGTCCAACTATCATATACCCAAGTACAAGTAAATTCTTCTATTTCTGATGCAGTTGCCCAATCAAGATTGATTGTTGACAATGCAGACGGCCATGCACCAACAAACGTATAAGTACGTAATACTTTTCCGGCTTTACTTAATTGTTGAACTTTTAATGTAGATTTATACTTTGCTACATCACCTTCAGACATGTTCTGAAATGTTCCCTTATCTCTTGTATTTAGTTTGTGATTTGAGATAGAATTCATCCAATTTTCAAGTGTATTTCTAATCCCAAAATCTTCATCATTAAAAATAGTTGTATCCCATGTATCATAAGTACGATCACCGGCCACTTTTATCGCTTTACCATGATAATATACATCATATGACC
>LULS01001568.1_pt1 | contig 10824 bp, 12 predicted proteins | sample 728101 | NCBI WGS metagenome assembly LULS01 (sample SAMN03860283, study PRJNA289734) | marine metagenome | biome: seawater column; feature: ocean; material: water; isolation source: Red Sea water column Station 108 - depth 200m | place: Saudi Arabia: Red Sea | collected 2011-10-15 | depth 200 m | reverse complement strand
ACGAATACCCAATTGATATCAGGTCTTAAATGCTCTGCTTTAACTTGCTGATTGGTTAATTCTTCAATTGATAAGCAACGTTCTTCAGGAATTCTATTGAAATTCCATTTACTTAAAGCCCACGGCGTAATACCTAAACTGCGGGCTAATGCCGACTTACTGCCTGCTATTTTTATAGCTTTTTCTAAAGCAACCTTTGGAGATGACATTATGCGACCATTAACACTACTTAAAGTAGAAAATAATATACTACCTAAAATAGAATTGGTGCAACTTAAAATACGAGGTAATATTCTACCTGTGGTAGAAAATGGAAAGAAATCCAACGTGCAAACAGCTAAATATCATAATTTTGCATCTAGGCTAAAAAGTCTTATGGATAAAGACGACTCGCCTATAAAAACTGTAAATCAGTTGAAAGATGCAATCGAAGTCACTTACGAAATGGCTCGTAGATATACGCTTGGAGTTGCAAAACCACGCGAAGAAAAAATGCAGATATTGGCTGAAAAATTTAATGTTGATATTAGCTACTTAGATCATGGAACAGGTCTTGATACAAATGTTTCAAACCCCTTTCCTGTGGCAGGTCGATTAGTACCAGTAATTTCGTGGGTACAGGCAGGTACTTGGACTTCTGCGGAAGGTGTACCAGCAGGAACACAATTTGAAGAGTGGTTACCGCCGAATCCAAAATGTGGAAAACATGGCTATGGTTTAGAAGTTGTTGGCGAATCAATGCTTCCAGACTTTAGACCACATGACAAAATTTATGTAAATCCTGACTTTCAAATAAGTGATTTAAAAACAGGTGATTTGGTTATCGTTGCATGCGACGGGGAAACAGAAGCAACGTTCAAGAAATTGATCGTAGAAAGCAACGGTATGTATGTATAGGGATGTTTAATTAGTTAGGTGAAATAAATTATTTCACCTAACTTCAATAATTATTTAAAAATATCTTTTTCAATATGATCAAGTTGACTTCTAAGCTGAGCATAGTTAGTAGATGATTCCGTCAACCAACACTCAGTTGTTACGTATTTTCTATCAGATGTAAATCTTAGTTCAAGATACTTTAATTTATAACAGTCACTATCAGTATCATATACCTCATCATTATGTAATAAAGCATTACGCATATATCTTATTTTAGTTAAACGCTGCCACTGATTAACATCAATTACTCCATTATCGAGAGAAGTTGATAAAATCTCAATAAAATCAATATCAGAATCACTTGAAATTCCATTTTTCCCTTTTAGAAAAAGATGAATTTTCGATATTTTTGCCGCAAATAAGCCTCTTAAATTATTAAATTCCTCTCGAATTTTTACAATACGATTAATTAGTTCATAAGTAAAATCATGCCATTCATTCTTATTATTTCTACTAACAAAAGAAAATTTAGTGAATAAATTAGGGTCTTGCTCATAATTCAAATCATTTATCAATTTTTGAATAATTGATTGCTTATTAGACCTCGTATAAAGTAAAAAATCACAATGAAATTGTTTCTTTAATTTTAAATATAAATCTATCCCCTCTTTAATCTCTTTCTGGCCATCTAGTTCACCCAAATTATTATCACTAATATAAAGATCTATTCTTTTTTTCTTTGATAAAGAAAAACCTATAACTTGATCAGGATGTGAGTACATCTCAACATTTGGATTAAAACCCTTAAGCTTTAATCTCTGCTCTACAATATTTTTATACTCCAAAATAGATCGGTTATTATCATCATCATCCAACTCGTCATCAATAATTATGACATTAAAATCCAATCTCATAATTCCCCCTTAAAAACTTTAAATGTTACTAATTTAGTGGAATTTAATAATTCAACACAAAATCTTGATTTTTTGAAAAATGTTTTAATTTGGTTCAAACCTATACCTGTTCCATTCAATTTTGTCGAAAACCCTAATTCAAATATTTTATCTTTTAATTCTAATGATATAATATTTGAATCACTAGATATTAACAACTCATCAAAGTTAATAAAATTAAATTCAATAAATTTAGCCCCATGCTCAAACGCATTATTATAAAAATTATCTAAAGTAAAAATAAGCTCAACAATATTACATGTAATATTTAAATCATAATCTCCTAATACTAAAATCTTTAAATTAGAAGCTGAGGATTTTTTTTCAAGAGCATACCATTTCAATATTTCTTTTAAACTATATTTAAATTTTGCTCTTGTATCGAAATCACTATTAATGAGAATATCCTTAAATATTGAGAGTTCATGTCTAGTTCTTTGAACTGATCTGATTGTATCCAAAAGTTCAACTCTTAAATCCTCATTATCCAATTTAGCTGAGAATTTATTCAAATCGTTAACAACCCAATCTAGTCTATCTGTATAAGTAGTAATATGATGACTAAGTTGTTCTCCATAAGAACTTTCCGATCGCTTTTTTAATAAATTTTGATTTTGCAACTCTAAGCGAACAATATCATTTGTCTGTTCAACAACTTTCTTTTCACTAAGAACCTGATTCTTCTTATATTGATTAACAGTAGATTTTAGTTCTTTAATAATAGGTTCTATAATTTTTTTATCAGAATCACTTACTACCACTTCAGCAATTTTATCTAATTTTTTCTCAGGTTTAAACTCATCAAAATCTAAATCATTTTTGAAAAAAATTAGTTTTTTACTTCTAGAAATGTAGTTTTTAAATTTTTCTACGGAGCTTAATGAAACATCATCAATTGATATTTCTTTTATTCCATCGATATGCTCAAGCTCTATTTCCCCCCATGAAATTAATCGAACATAATGTTCAAGAGGTCTATGTATATATTCCAAATATAAACTTTCAAGCTCCTTGAGATAAATATTGTTTACAAACCCAGAATCTCGAGAAGATGCTTCTTTAAAAAATATGTTTTTATTATCTTCTATATCTATAAAACCCAATAATTCTCTAGTACCAAGATATCTACTGTGCCCTTGTGTCTTTCTCACATTTAAAGAAAACAAATCAAAATCTTTTTCACCATACGGCATTACTCTGAAATTATTTTTATAAATAAAAACATTACCATAATTTACAGGTTCTATTTTCATTCTTCTAGTAAAAGTTAACTTTGAGGAGTATGTGAGATAATTAATACTAACATTAATCGGACAATCTTTGAGAATTGTATTATTTTCCTCTCGAATTTTATATATTACATCACCTCGGTCATATAATGTAACTTCTATATTTTTATCAAAATTAGCTTCTATAGTTATACTCTTACCCTTTAAAACCTCAGCAATATTACTTTCAATTACTTGAGGTTCATGAAATAGATCAAGTTCATTTATAACAATAATTTTAAAACCATCTTCTTGAATAAAAGGGTTTTTTAATCTTCTCAAACTTTCTATGGCTTTTTCGATTTGATCTTGATTCCATATCTCATTTAGCTCAGTAATTTCTAACCGTGTAAATGATTTTTCAAAAGCAGTTTCTTTAATTCTTTTTGAAGTATATTCAACATCAATTGTTTCGAATAATTTTTTCAAATCCAAATCAAATTTAGACCAATCTACAATTAACTTATGATAGTCCTTTTCACCTTTTTTTTTCGTAATTATAGTAAGTTTTTTTCCTAACCGATCGGCTGAAAATCGTCCAATACCCTTTGAACCAACAAATGCTCTATCATTATTTTGTGTTCCTTCTTTTTTATCTGAAAAAGCAAGATTTAGCCATTTTTCAACTAAATCATCTTTTTTCATCCCATGCCCATTATCCCTTATAATAATTTTATCTTCTTTGAAAGTTATTTTCACCTCAGTTGCATTTGCATCGTATGAGTTTTTAACTAGCTCAAAAATTGCAACAAACTTATCCGTTATTAGATCCTTGCCAACAACACTTTTAATCCCAGAACTAGTTTTAAAATGTAATATTTCTTCAGTCATCATCTAATATCTCTAAATTTAATCTAATTTCCAATGCTATTGCTTTTGATAACAATGGAGGTACTGCATTCCCAACTAAAGTATATTGAGGAGTCTCGTTTTTTCTTCTGTGACCACCTGTTGTTCTTTTACCTAAAAACTCAAAACTATCATCGAAAGATTGTAATCTTGCCATTTCACGGACTGTCAATCCTCTCCTGGTTTTAATAAATTGAATCTTTCAACAATTAAATCAGAATGATTACTAGTTTCATGATTACTTAATTTTTTTGCTCTTAAGGTTTTCCCAATTGAATTTAAAGTTCTACCACGTCTTGATTCTTTTTGATAATCTGAAATAGCTTTATGGGTATAGGTATCAAGCTTTGCGCCTCTATCTATATGTTCCAAATCATATAAAGCCTCTAGAGCAGTGACTTTGGGATGTGGTAATGGCTTTGGATGTTTTAATACTTTTAAAATATTATCTCTTGTACCTAAAAAAATTACACGTTTTCGGCGCTGCGGTACTCCAAAATCACTAGCATCTAAAGTTTTGACAAAAACATTAGAGTAACCAATCTCTGCAAACTCCTTTAACAAAACATCTATAACTAATTCATTTTCATATTTATTATTTTCTCCCACATACATTAAAAATTTAGCCGATAATATTCCAGTTACATTCTCCATAACAAAATATTTTGGTTGAACTTGCTTTAAAATACTTATATAGCTTCTGACTAATTGATTTCTAACATCATCTGGATTCCTTTTTCCAGCCATGCTGAAACCTTGACATGGGGGGCCTCCGCACACTACATCAATATTATAAAAATCCTTACCTAGAAATTCTTTTAAATTATTATTATCCGCTTAATTAAACTGAAAAAACATTTTATTCTAATGTTATTAGTTCTTAATAAAAACAAAAAAATAAAATTATTATCAATACTTTTAGTTGACAAATTTTCTACTTAAAGTAGCATTCATATTACTAACAACAAAAAAAGCCCCTTCACTTTGGACGGAGACGGGGCTTTGCAATTAAGCGAGATAAGTATGAAACAAAAGCCTATATCCAGTCAAACGACACCAATTCTTTTTCAACACCCAACGGCGGCAGAACTGCACCCATCCGTTTGGAAAGTCATATACATCAACCTCAAACAATTTAGCCTCTTTGCCCTACTCGCCTTTTTACTTTGGCTATTCATCCAATTTTGCTACGTAGTGGTTGGAGGATAAGAACATGGCTGCTTATGATTACCGCTGTGAAAGCTGTGATAAATACATTCCCGTAGATCACTCAAACATTAAAGTTGGCGATGACGTTAGCTTTACCACCACATACCAAACTTCTAGAACTGCACGCTTCTCTTCAAAGGAAGGTAAAGTAAAAGCCATCATAGGTGATATATGCGAGATCAGCGTAGCTAAGAAAGTCTACGTCAAAAATATCGCTGACGTTTCACCGACTGATGCACCAAATGCTTTGACGTACGCCCTATTCGGTACATGCAAATGCGATAAGGAGAAGAATTAAATGCCACGTTTAACAGTATTGGATCGCATGACACTCAGTGAAAAATTAGCGGAGTCAAAACGATTTTGGGAATCCGAAAGTGAAGCCTTATTCCCACCCACGCTCATACTGCATAAGGGGCTATCAGCCCCTTTCATTTTCTCTAAATCTCCAGTAGACCGTGAGTAGACTCAATGAGTAGACCATGAGTAGACTTTTATGAAATTGTGATTTAATGGCAAATGTGGTGAAAAGCAGTAATATTCGCTAAGATGCTAATAAAATTGAAAATTTAGATTAAAATGTATGGTGAAAAGTGGTAACAAATGGGGATATTTTTATTATGTTATTTAATTATGAGTCCGCTGCTCTAACCAACTGAGCTATAGGCCCTAATAAATTTAATCATAATGCTAATGATTAAAGATGCCTGATATTAGTCAAATTAAACTTAAATTACAAGCAGATGATTTTATAAAATTACCAAAATAATATTTAAAATCATATATTTAGATAAAAAACCAAATATTCACAAGCTGAGTAAAGAAAATATTTCCATGTTTTAATCATTTTAAAGACATCCAAATTTTCCTGTGATCTTAAATTTTCAGCCATATATTTTATAAAGAACTCGGATTAAACTGCTGAAATTCATTTGTAATGATAAAGAATATGAAAAAGTTTTTAGGAAAATCTATTTTTAAAGCAACAGGTTGGGAGTACAAAGTCGATCCAACCATCTTGGAAAAGAAGCAAGTTATTATTGGATTTGAACACACATCAAACTTAGATACGATCTTATCTTTAGCTTTATTCGAAATTTTAGAGCTTAAAATTCATACCCTCATTAAAAAAGAGCTATTTAAAGGTCCACTTAAACCAATTTTAGAAAAGCTTGGTGGCATCCCTGTTGATCGTAAAGCAAATAAAGATATTGTTACGCAAATGGTTGACTTATTTAATCAAAATGAAAATTTCAATCTTGTAATTGCCCCAGAAGCAACGCGTGCCAAAGATGGTGAAACTCGAAAGCCAATCCGTACAGGTTTTTGGCATATAGCTAAGGCAGCGAATGTGCCTATCATTCTAATGTATGCAAATGCTCGTACAAAGAAAGGCGGTATTTTAGGGAAAATCTACCCTACGGATCTTCAACAAGACTTAGAAAAAATTAAATCACTTTATGCAGAATATGGAATTGATGTAAAAATTAGCTAAGCTCATTCTTTCGATCAATCTTTGTAAAGTGATGGTGATTTTAAGTTTTGAATATGAAACATGGCTGTTTTCAACAAAACCATCGCTATGCTAATATTCGTGCACTTTTTTAAGTTTTAATTTTTTGGAGTTACTTCCATGGCGGGTCATTCTAAATGGGCCAATATTAAGCATCGTAAAGCTAAACAAGATGCAAGTCGCGGTAAAGTTTTTACTAAATATATCCGTGAGATCGTAACCGCTGCACGTTTAGGCGGTCCAGACGCAGCGAGCAACCCTCGTTTGCGTGCTGTTGTTGAAAAAGCACTTTCAGTCAATATGACACGCGACACGATCAATCGTGCAATTCAACGTGGTGCTGGCGGTGAAGACAATGATGATTTAAAAGAAGTAACCTATGAAGGTTATGGTGTGGGCGGTGTTGCGGTTATTGTAGAAACAATGACAGATAACTTAAACCGTACTGTGCCTGACGTACGTCACTGCTTCTCTAAAACCAATGGTAACTTGGGAACCAACGGTTCGGTAGCCTATCTGTTTACTAAGCGTGGTGAAATTTCTTTTGAAGATGTTTCTTTAGAAGACAAAGTCATGGAAGTTGCTTTAGAAGCAGGCGCTGATGACATCGAGATTGATGAAGATAGTATTCTCGTCATCACTAGCCCAGAAAGCTTTGGTGATGTACAAGATGCGCTCACAGCAGCAGGTTTAAAATCGGACAATGCTGAAGTTGTGATGAGCCCATCGACTAAAGCTGAAATCAACGATATTGATCAAGCCAAACAAATCATGAAAATGATTGATATGCTTGAAGATCTTGATGATGTTCAAAACGTTTATACCAACGTTGAATTCTCTGAAGATGTGTTAACGCAACTTGACGCTTAATTCATTCAGAATAGTAGAAAATGCATCTTTTTAGATGCATTTTTTATAGCTTGTTTAAAAGTTTATAGCAGTTAAAAACATTGTATTCTTTAATCACAAAGCTAGAGTGAAGCGCAACGACACTATCGATCTTACCAATACGGCGTAATAAGATTTCACTATAATCATCCATATTTCGCGCCACTAATTCTAAAATAAAATCAGCGCTCTGCCCCGTCACGAGAAATGCATTGGTTACTTCTGGAATATCTTCAATTTCTTGTAAGAACTTATCAAAAGCGATGGACTGAGCTGACAGATAGATTAATACGCTCTGACAATTCATTCAGATTTACGTCTTCATGAGTCAAAATTTCTAAAATTTGCTTATCAAAACGATCTAATTCCATTTCACAGTCCTCATTATCAAATTCAGTTTTTATCGGAACTGTTTATATGTTCGTGAATTTTTAAGGGTCAAGGGAAAACATTCGTTTAACTTTTGACGATGTTGCATGGATAACGCAAACATGATTCCGATAAATTTGTGATTTATCTTTGTCCCAAAGCCGAAACAAGACCTTTTGAGCAAATGTTCAACTCATCTCCCAATAGTTGAACAACTTGTTTCGATCCCCATCACACCCTGAAACATAAGATAGCAAAGCACTTTTATAATTATTTCCCTCTTTTCAGTTTTTTTAAAGTAATTTTGGAAATAAATTCCAATATTTCCCATATAAAACGAATTATCTTTTAAATTAGAAAATAATTAGTCATTTATTTCTTACATTTTTAAGAAAAATCTTATTTTTTTCTCATAAAAAAGCCCTAATTAAAAATTTAGGGCTTTTTTATCACTTTGAATTACATGCCACGCCAATCAACTCTCGCATTGCGCTCTGTTGCATAAATACGTTGGACATATTGTCCTAATGGCAAATCAAGCAAATAGTCATGATATTCTTTTAATTCGCCTGAAAACTGTTCAACATCATCGTTTTCCAGTTCCCAAGGCGTTCCTTTAATTAATAATAAAGGTGCAAGGATCGAACAAACTGCAATATCAGCCAAACCTAAACGATCACCGACCAAATAACGCCCCTGATTTTCGATCAATTTGAGGTTTAGATCAGTAATCAACTCTGTCATACGTAGTTTGGACTGCGCAACTTTTTCAGGGTTGAGCTTATAGTTAGTCGATACCAGACTTTTTAAAATCGGCTTGGAAATTTGCGCACATGAATACCTAGCTCATTTGCAAGTTGATCAATTTCAAGTGCATGTTCACGTAATTGTTCATCACGTCTTAATAAGGCATGCTCAGGATAAGTTGTATCTAAATACAGCGCGATTTGTGTTGAATCAGCAATCCATTGTTTATCATCTTTTAGCATCGGCAACAGATATTGTCCTGACTTAAGATAGGTAAACGCACGGTGAAAACCAGGAATTAAATTATGTGCAACATAGTCCAACTCCTTATGATCTAACAACCAGCGAGCTTTTTCACAATAGTGAGACAAAGGAAATTGGTATAAAACCCGCATAGACTCTCCAAATTTATTTTTCTACTCATGAAACATAAGGTTTTTCATACTTTAGAAGTAAAAGTCCTTCAAGACAATGTCATTTTTGCTTGATATTTTCTAATTTTGGCTAAAAGTCTTTATCAATATTCTTGGTGAGATTATTCATTTATTTCATAGAAATAGCCTTTTTGTGTTCGTCAGTGCAATTTTAAAAACCCTAAGCAACTGTTTTAAATATATATTTATTATCTATTTTTTTGTTATTTTTCTCATAAAAAATGCTTAATACTTATTGTGATATTCAAGCCATAACTGATGGTTTAGTGGAAAAGTAAAATTTTTGTAAAGTATCTCTTATCTATTAGAGGTGCTCACATGTCCAGTAATCAATCAGTGATTCAAGTTCAAACACAACTGATTTCAAGAAGAACGAAATATCCGAGATCAACAGCGTATCTTGCCCAGTGAACAGATTATTCAGTTTAGTCAAAAAGGTCTAGGTGGAATCCGTGTACCTAAAGACTATGGTGGCGCATTTGTTTCTAATAAAACCTTAGCTCATGTGTTTCGTATTTTAAGTAAAGCCGATGCCAATGTTGGACAAATTCCACAAAACCAATTCGGTCTTTTAAATTTTATTAATATCACCGGTTCAGATGCACAAAAGCAGTTTATCTACGCTGAAATTCTTGCAGGTAAACGCATTGCCAATGGTGGGCCTGAAAAAAATTCTAAAGATACCAAATCCATTCAAACCACGCTAACGTTGGAAAATGGGCAATACTTTTTAAATGGAGAAAAGTTTTACTCGACTGGGAGCAGCTTTGCAGATTGGTTAGCCATTCGCGCCTTACATCCAGATGGCTATACCGTACTGGCGATCGTTGATCGACATGCTGTTGGTGTTGAAGTGATTAATGACTGGAATGGCTTCGGTCAACGTACTACAGCCAGTGGAACGGTAAAACTTCACAATGTTGTCGTTGATCCTGCACTATTTTTTGATGAGCGCATTATTGCTGACACCCCAAATGTGCGCGGTGCATATTCTCAGCTATTACAAGTTGCGATTGATGTCGGCATTGCCGAAGCGGCTTTTGATGACACCTTATCCAGCATTCGTAAGGCAAGACCGATCATCGATTCAGGGGTAGAAAAAGCCAGTGAAGAGCATTACACCCTGCAAGAAGTTGGCAAACTCAATATCCTGCTCGATGCAGCCATTTTATTACTCGATGATGCTGCCGAATATCTAGATGAACTGGATCAACTCACGGAAATTTCTGCCGAGCAAGCTGCTCGCGCCTCAATTTTAGTGGCTGAAGCAAAAATCTATGCCAATGATGCTGCCCTGCATATCTCCGAGAAACTACTGGAACTTGGCGGCAGCCGTGCCAGTCTGAGCCAGCATAATCTTGATCAACACTGGCGCAATGCCCGTGTACACACCTTACACGATCCTGTGCGTTGGAAATTCCATGCCATTGGTGACTATTACCTCAATGGTACGCACCCTGCCCGCCATGCTTGGATTTAAGGAGTAAATCATCATGACTTCATATCAAGAATTACAAGGTTTTGCCAAAACTCATTTTAAAGCAGCCCATATCATTCAAAGCGATGCGGAAGCACTGGATATTGCTACACAACTGAGTCAACAGTTTAAACAAGCTGCTGTAGAACGCGATGCCAATCGAAATTTGCCATTCACTGAAATCGAAACTTATAGCCAGTCTGGTTTATGGGCAATTACGGTTCCTAAACAATATGGT
>LULS01000659.1_pt1 | contig 10850 bp, 8 predicted proteins | sample 728101 | NCBI WGS metagenome assembly LULS01 (sample SAMN03860283, study PRJNA289734) | marine metagenome | biome: seawater column; feature: ocean; material: water; isolation source: Red Sea water column Station 108 - depth 200m | place: Saudi Arabia: Red Sea | collected 2011-10-15 | depth 200 m | reverse complement strand
AACAACTTTTAGAGCCTGTCTAAAAAAAACTCCTTGTACTTTACCACTAACCAAAACGCGTATACGTTGTTGTTTCATACATATACAAAAATAAAGATGCTAATCAGTTTTAATAAAATAAGATTATTTCTTTCTTTCCTTAATTCTTGCTCTTCCAGTTTTTCTAGCTGCAATACTTCCAACCTTTGCTCCTGGTGGTGCATTACGTGAAACAGTTGAGCTTTGACCAACGTGTTGATGTCTACCTCCACCATGTGGATGATTATATGCTCCCTGTGCTACACCTCTAACAATAGGATATTTTTGACCTTTTGACCTAAATCGTCTCCATGCTACTCCTGCACGCATCAATGGTCTATCGCCAACACCACCGCCAGACAAAGTTCCTATCATTGCTCTATTTTTTGGATTGAGAGTAGTAAATTTTCCAGAGGGAAGTTTTAGTGTAACACCCTTATCATCATGTGAAAATACCGTGGCATCTGTACCAGCAGATTTCATAAAAGAACCGCCGTCCCCAAATTGTTTTTCTACATTACATACAGTTGTACCGTCAGGAATATTCTGAATGCTTATTACATTACCGTCAGCAATTTTAGATTTTAATCCAAACTGAATACGTGAACCTACCTTAGCGCCTCTACCTCGTTCGTGAACAAGATCAATTATCTCTCCCTCATGATTCTCTGAAAGTTCAAAACTAGGATATTTTGCAGGTGCGATCTTTCCTGTAGCAGATACTCTATATTGATTTCCTCCACGGCCACGTCTTCGAACAAGAGGTCTTTTTCCCAATGTGAAAATTTTTGACCATTCAACAGATTTTAAGCTTCTGATTAAGTAAAATAGAATTGGAGAAATTCAACGACAAAGGTATAAACGATACGTAAAAAGTGATTAATTATGAGCGAAAATGAGATCTCACTCAAAGTTTTGGAGGCATATACACGGGATGTTGGGCGTGGTGTAGCAAGAATTGATTATGATTCTATGGATACGTTAAGTGCATCAACTGGAGATGTTATTGAAGTTAAAGGAAAACGAAGAACTGTTGCAAAATGTTTGCCTCTTTATCCGTCAGATGAAGGAAAAGGTATTATCAGAATCGATGGGTTGGGACGAAACAACTCAGGAATCGCAATCGGAGATAGTATTTCAGTAAAAAAGATCAAAGCTGTTGCAGCAGAAAAAATTATTGTGGCACCACTAGAAGCCATACCACCTATTGATGAACGATATCTCGCAGACGCATTAGAAAGTGTGCCTTTGATTAAGGGTGATAATGTAATGGTACCATATTTTGGTGGCAGGCTAACATTTCAGATAATTGGAGTAACACCTAATGCTGACGCTGTACTTGTAACACAAAAAACCGTTTTCACTATAGCTGAAAAGGGTGAGACGTTAAGAGGTGTTCCACAAGTTTCTTATGAAGACATTGGTGGCTTGACTGACGAAATTAAGAAAGTTAGGGAAATGATCGAACTTCCACTACGCCATCCAGAGATATTTGAAAAATTAGGAATAGAAGCACCAAAGGGAGTGTTACTTTATGGACCTCCTGGCACAGGAAAAACATTGTTAGCAAAAGCAGTAGCAAATGAAAGTAATGCACACTTCATTAGTATTTCAGGTCCTGAAATTATGAGCAAGTTCTACGGTGAAAGTGAAGCTAGGTTACGAGAGATATTCAAGGAAGCAAGAGAAAAAGCACCATCAATTGTATTCGTTGATGAGATTGATTCTATAGCTCCTAAACGAGAAGAGGTTACTGGTGAAGTTGAACGAAGAGTTGTATCACAAATGCTTTCACTTATGGATGGATTAGAAGCGAGGGGTAAGGTAATAGTAATTTCAGCAACAAACAGACCAAATGCAATTGATCCAGCCTTAAGAAGACCCGGACGATTTGACAGGGAGATTGAGATCAAAGTTCCTGATAAAAAGGGAAGAGCTGACATTCTTAATATTCACACACGAAACATGCCATTGGCTGATAATGTAGAGCTTAAACGTATAGCTGCAGTTAGTCATGGATATGTTGGTGCTGACCTAGAATACTTGTGTAAGGAAGCAGCCATGAAATGTTTGCGCAGGTTGTTACCCGAGATTAACTTAGATGATGAAAAGATTCCTCCTGAAACACTTGACAAGTTAATTGTTAATGGAGATGATTACAAAAAAGCGTTGATGGAAGTTACACCATCCGGTATGAGGGAAGTGTATATTGAAAACCCAGATGTACAATGGGCTGATGTTGGTGGTCTAGATGATACTAAGCAAGAACTTCAAGAGGCAATTGAATGGCCAATGAAATATCCTACACTCTATGAAAAGTTGGGACATAAAATGCCACATGGTATTTTGCTTCATGGTGCAAGCGGTACAGGAAAGACAATGTTGGCGAAAGCAGTTGCTACTGAAAGTGAGGCAAACTTTGTTTCTGTACGTGGTCCTGAATTGTTATCAAAGTGGGTAGGAGAATCTGAGAGAGGAATTAGAGAAATTTTCAAAAGAGCAAGACAATCATCACCATGTGTAGTATTCTTTGATGAGATTGATTCAATAGCACCAATTAGAGGAGCTGGTGCGGAGACACAAGTTACTGAAAGAGTAGTAAGTCAATTGTTAACTGAACTAGACGGTATGCAAGAGATGCACGGTGTTGTAGTACTTGCCGCCACAAACAGAGCAGATATGATTGATCCTGCCTTACTTAGACCTGGCAGGTTTGATAAAATTATACAGATTCCTTTACCAGATAAGGAATCCAGAAAAAAGATTTTGGAAATCAATACAGAGGAAATTCCATTCGAAAAAGATCCTAATAGTCCAGACTATGTGAATTTTAATAAATTAGCGGAGGCAACTGATGGATTTAGTGGTGCAGATGTAGCGGCTATAGCAAATACTGCTGTATCTTTTGTCATTCATGAACACCTAGACAAATATTCAATGGCTGGTATACACGCCAAGAAAGATTCAACGACAGAAGAAGAAAAAGAGACCATAACAAAGCAGGATAAGGAAATTGCAAAAGTTGAAAAATCTGCTGATAATGCTAAAGTTACAATGAGACACTTTGAGGATGCCATAAAGAAAGTAAGAGAACAAAAGGACTTGAAGATAGGACAGAAAGTTGAACTTTCAGCTTTCAGGTAGTTTTAATAAAATAACTGCTTAAACCACCTCAATGTCAGAAGACCAAGGATATTCTGGGAACGCTCTTGATTGTTTGAAAAAAAACAATGTGAAAGTAGGCGATTCGATCAAGATTACAGCTGATTTGACATACTCTGGGATTTTAATGCCTAGATATGAGTCGAGTGATGATAAGCACCTAGTAATCAAATTAGGAAGTGGTTACAATGCAGGAATCAATGTTGACGAGATTCAAAAAATAGAGATCGTTTCTAGTTCTGAAGTAAAGCCTGAACAGAGTGAAGAAAGAAAAGAGAATTCAACACTTCCCAAAATTTTACTCCTTTCTACTGGAGGAACAATTGCAAGTAAGGTTGACTATAGAACTGGTGCTGTTACACCTGCACTTAGTGCATCTGATCTCAATGAAGCAGTTCCAGAGCTTGGAAAAATTGCTAATATTGATGCGGAAGTTTTGTTCTCAGAATACTCAGAAAATTTGCAACCAGACCATTGGACAAAAATTGCGGAAAAACTTGATTCGCTTGCAAATTCTGATTACAAGGGTATACTGATTGCGCATGGAACAGACACCATGCATTACACATCTTCTTTTTTGTCTTTTGCGCTTGCTGGGTTTCCTATTCCAGTTGCGCTTGTTGGATCACAGAGATCATCTGACAGAGCGTCGTCTGATGCTGCGATAAACCTGATTGCAGCTTCAAAATTTCTTGTTGAATCCAACACAAAGGGTATTTTTCTTGTTATGCACCATAATGATAATGATCAGACAGTTGCGTGTCATCTGGGAACCAGGGTAAGAAAAAATCATACAAGCAAGCGTGGAGCGTTTGAGACGATGGGAGGTCACCCAGCATTCATAATTGCTGAAGGAAAAATTAAGAAAAATATACAAGATGATTTTTTTAAAGACAAAAAATACAACCCTAGGATGAAGATTGACACCAAAGTCGCTCTTGTAAAATATCATCCTGGTTATGACCCGAAATTAATTGAAAATCTTATACAAACTGGATGTAAGGCAATAATTTTTGAGGGAACGGGATTGGGACATGTTGGACGCACAATGTACGATGTTGTAAAAAATGCAAGAGAAAATGATCTTTTTTTGGGAATGACATCACAATGCATCGATGGCACGGTTAGGATGACAGTCTATGAAAGCGGCAGAGATTTGTTAGATTTAGGAATCACTCCTCTTGAGAATATGACTCCAGAAACTTCACTGGTAAAAGCCATGTGGGCCTTGGGAAATTCAAAGAATGCAGATGAGATGAAGTCGCTAATGCTGGAGAATATTGCCTCAGAGTTTTAGTTATGGCGGAAATTGATTTTGAAAAAATTGGTTTGAAGGTCGGATTAGAGATTCACCAACAGTTGAATACAGATAAAAAATTATTTTGCAAATGCAAACCGATAGAAAATGATGAATACACTGAAAAATTCTCTAGAAGTCTAAGAACGGCAAAAAGTGAGCTTGGGAAAATAGATCCAGCCGCATTATTTGAGAAAGCAAAATCAAAGAAAATCAACTACTATGCAAATTCTCAAAGCAGTTGCTTGGTTGAAAAAGACGAAGAACCACCCCATGATCTAGATCACGATGCAAAGAAGATTTCATTACTGATTAGCAGCATGCTCAAATCAAAAATTTTTAGTGAGATTCACGTTATGAGAAAGACCGTTATTGATGGCTCTAACACATCTGGCTTTCAAAGGACCATGCTTGTTTCCCAAGGGGGAAATCTAAAGGTAAATGAAAAAAATATTGGAGTTCAGGCGGTTTGCCTTGAGGAGGATGCAGCGAAACTTCTCAAGGACGAACAAAACGAAAGAAATTACAGTCTGGATCGTTTGGGTGTACCATTAGTCGAGATTGCCCTAGAACCTGTCAGTACCAAGCCCTCTGAAGTCAAAGAAATTGCATTAACACTTGGAAGACTGTTAAGAGCAACAAGGATGGTAAAAAGAGGAATTGGCTCAATCAGACAGGATGTAAATATTTCAGTTATGAATAGTGGAGTTGTAGAAGTAAAGGGCGTACAACAGCTAGACCAACTTGAAAAAATAATTGACTATGAAGCCAAAAGACAACACGGACTAATTCTGATTGGTGAAAAACTCAAAAAATTATCAATAACGATCACAAAAGAAGATGTTCTTGATGTTACTGAGATTTTCAAAGATTGCGAATCAAAAATAATTCAAAAGGCATTAAAATCACAGACGGAGATGGTTTTCTGATTATAGCTGGCGAAGATTCAAAGTTGGATTATGCTGTAAATTCTATAGTAAAGAGAATTCAAGATGCAGTAAACGGAGTTCCAGCTGAGACTAGAGCTGCCACACAAGACGGTGAAACTGTTTTTCTTAGACCACGACCAGGTGCATCAAGAATGTATCCGGAAACTGACATCCCTTCGATTAGTGTAATGCCTGAAGAAGTAAAACTCGCAAGGGAAAATATTCCAAAATCATGGGATGATTCAATAGCTGAAATTCAACAAAAATACGATCTAAATCCCCAATTATCTGAACAAATTTTTGACTCGGAATACATGGAGATGTTCGAAAAAATCTGTGAAAATAAAAAAAACTCACCAAATTTTGTAGCCTCAATACTTTGTTCTAGTATAACAAACCTGGAGAGACAGGGACTTGATGCGATGTTATTGAAACCTGAACATATTATAGAATCATTTGAACTGTTAGCATCTGGTAAAATACCCAAAGAATCACTAGAAATTATTTTTGAAAGCATCATGTCTGGCAAATCAGAAAATGTTTCGATTGCTATGCAATGTACAGATGTTTCAAGTATGGATGAAGGAGAACTTGATGAAATTCTAGATAAAATAATTCAAAATAACCTGGATCTCGTGAAGGAACGTGGAGAACAAAATGCGGGAAGTGGGATTTGAACCCACGAACTCCTAGGAGATAAGGATCTGAACCTTACGCCGTTGACCAGGCTGGGCGACTCCCGCAACAAGAAAGAAAAAAACATAGAATAAGTTTCTTTTTCGTGAGTAAACACAAAATAGCCGAGTATATCTATCAATTTAGTGGAATTTAGAGAGATATATTGCAATGATTGTAAGAAAACACTTGCCAGATACAATGTAAAATATTACTCAGAGGATATGGTTGCTGAGTTAATTCAGACAGTCCATGTTATTCACACTCGTGGTGGACATCATATAAAAATTCAGAAAAAAAAATCTGGGAACAGTTAAGATTTAGTTTTAATCAAACGAGTCTTCTAATTCCTTTAACAATTCTTTTTGGTGCTTGCTTAGTTTTTTGGGAATATTAACCACCAATCTAACATATTGATCACCTCGGCCTCTAAATCCACGTCCCTGCAATCCTTTTCCTTTAAGTTTGATTATTGTGTTTGGTTGACTGCCAGGTTCCACAGTAATTTTACTGAATCCTTCTAGTGTAGGAACTTCCAAATTTTTTCCTAAGCTTGCATCTGTCATTGATAATTGTGTATCATAAAAAATGTCTCTGCCATCACGCTTGAATTTAGGATGAGGCTGAACGTTAACCCTTATTATTAAATCACCGCTGACACCGCCAGGTATTGACTCACCTTCGCCAGATATCACATAATCACCATTATCTATGCCGGCGGGAAGTTCAAATGATATATGTTTAGTACCTTTCACTTTTCCTAATTTACATTTTTTACATGGTTTTTCTATCATCATACCTTGTCCGCTGCATTTTCTACACGGCTGAACAGTTACAAAAGTAGAAAATCCCATGTTACGACTTACCCTAACTTGTCCCTGACCATCACAGTCTGAACATTTTGTTTTTGATGTACCAGGGAAACATCCAGAACCACTACACTCAGGACAGTCTACATTTTTTTGTAAATCAAGATCCATTCTTTTCCCATTAAGCACATCTTCAAGCGAAACAAAAGTTTCATGTAATAGGTCAGAGCCTCTTTGTCTTCCAAAACCACCAAATCCCTGTCCTCTTCCTCCAAAGAGATTTTCAAAAATAGAACCAACGTCATCAAAGTTAAATCCGGCTCCTCTGAAAATATCCTCAGTACTATATCGTCCATCTACGCCAGCATGACCGTGTTGATCATAAAGCTGACGTTTTTTTGTGTCTGACAAAACTGCGTATGCTTCTGAAATTTCCTTGAAATGTTCAGCAGCTTCAGAGGATTTGTTTCTGTCAGGATGAAATTTTAAAGCTAGTTTTCTGTATTGGGACTTAATCTCATTTATTTGAGCATCCTTTGAAATACCTAATACTTCGTAATAATCACGTTTTGCACTCATATTCTAATCAAACAATTTGTTTTTTTAATTTTATTTAGATTGTTCTTCATCTGGTTTAGATTCAGGTTCTGGTTCAGGCTCTGATTTTTCTTCAGATTTGGTTTCGTCTTTCTGTTGATCTGCCCCTGGTGGAGGAGCAGTATTTTTGTATAATTCAGTAGTTATTTCATTCAATATCGCCTTTAATGCATCTAGTTTTGTTTTAATTTGGTCTGCATCCTGACTTAGAACTTCCTTTAGCTCCTTTATTGCGTCTGTAACCTTAATTCCCTGTTCCTGTGAAATTTTGTCTTTAAGATCTTGGTTAACCAGTTTTTCTGTTGTGTAGATGAAGCTTTCTGCCTCGTTTTTAATGTCGACAGCCTCTTTTTTCTTCTTGTCTTCGTCTGCATGCTTTTCCGCATCTTCCTTCAATTTTTCTACCTCCTCATCCGATAGTTTCGTAGAAGATTCTATTGTGATTTTAGCATCCTTTCCAGTTCCCAGATCCTTTGCTGTTACGTTTATGATACCATTCGCATCAATATCGAATTTTACATTAATTTGTGGAACTCCTCGAGGTGCCGGAGGAATATCAGTAAGATTAAAGCTTCCCAAAGAAACATTGTCAGCAACCATGGGTCGTTCCCCTTGAACCACATTTATTGTAACTGCGGTTTGGCTATCAGCAGCTGTTGTGAAAGTCTTGTCTTTGGATGTAGGTATGGTAGTGTTTCTCTCAATAATTGGTTCACGCACACCGCCTAATGTTTCAATTCCTAATGTCAATGGAGTCACATCCAGTAATACAATATCACTTTCCACATCTCCAGCCAAGATACCAGCCTGAACAGCAGCACCGAAGGCTACGGCCTCCATTGGATCAACTCCAGATTCTGCCTCTTTTCCAATTGCATCTGTTACGAATTTTTTTACAATTGGCATTCTAGTGGGTCCACCTACTAGTACAATTTTGGTGATCTCTGAAGCAGATATTTTTGCATCTTCAAGTGCCTTGTCAATTGAAGATTTGCATCTTTCAACTAGTGATGTAACAACGCTATCTAGTTTAGCTCTTGTTAGTTTAACTTCAAGCGCAGTTTTTTCATGAATATATGGCAAGTTTATGTCCGTTTCCATTACACCAGAAAGTTGAATCTTTGCCTTTTCACAAGCCTCTCTGAGTCGCTCCATGGCTTTCTTATCACTTGAAAGATCAACACCTTCTTTTTTTCGAAATTCTTCTTTGACATAATCCATTATAGCTATATCCATATCCGTGCCACCCAATTTAGTATCGCCAGAAGTGCTCTGTACTTCAAAAACGCCACCACCCATTTCCATTATTGTAACATCAAGTGTGCCACCACCAAAATCAAATACCAATATTTTCATGTCCTGTTTTGCTTTGTCAAGACCAAAAGCAAGAGATGCTGCGGTAGGTTCGTTGATAATTCGTGCTACCTCAAGTCCAGCGATTGTTCCTGCATCTTTGGTAGCTTGTCTCTGATTATCATCAAAATAGGCAGGAACTGTAATTACTGCCTTTGTAATCTTATCACCAGTAAATGCTTCAGCATCTTTCTTAATTTTTTGTAAAATAAACGCAGAGATTTGTTGTGGTTTGTATTCTTTACCTTGAATTTTGTAAACATGATCTGTCCCCATCTTTCTCTTTGCTTTAGTAATCGTATTTTCAGGATTTGTTACAGCTTGGTTTACAGCAGGTGTACCAACAAGCATGGCACTACCATCTTTTGGAAATGCAACGACTGATGGAAATGCTTTACCATGTGCTGTTTGACCTTCAGCTGAAGGAATTATTGTTGGCTTGCCACCTTGTATAATTGCAGCAGCTGAATTGCTTGTTCCTAGATCAATACCAATTATTCTTTCTGCCATATTTTATCATCTATTCTTTAATTATTTTTTTTGAAACACATACCTTCGAGTATTTCATTACCTCGTCACGAATAATATATCCTTTTGTGATCTCCTTCACAATTGTTCCCTCCTCATGATCATTATCTTCAATCTCTTGTACTACTTCATGTAATTTAGGGTTAAGTTTCTTCCCTTCATCCTCATACACAGTTAAGAAATCTAAAATTATTTTGTCACCATGTGTGTTGATTCTATCAATAGTTTGTTTTTCCAGATTTTGGTAATCTGCTTGTAAACGTAAGGATTTTTGTTTTTCTTTTTCTAAAAGATCATTTAATTCGTCTAATGTTGCTGCCAATGGATTAGGATCTATTTCCACCTGTTTTTCTTTTTCTGAAAAAATATCATCATCCTTTTCGTTTTCAGACATTGTTCCCTCTAATTTTTTAGATAATTTTATCTTTATGACTAGATTTCGCATAGAGGATTTGCTTTAATCACAAAAACATCCTCACCTTTTTGGTTTTCTTTTATTTCTTTATAATCAGAATCAGAACAAGCTACTACAATTGTTACTTTATCATGATGAAACAATTCTACTGAACCAGTTGATGTTTCTACATCACCAATATAATCACGTAGCTTAGATGCAATAGTGTTTAACATTTCAATCTTATCTCCTCTCATCTCATTTGTATCCAATGTCCAAGACAATACAATTTTTGTCTTGGAAGCCTTTAGATCATTTTTTTTCAAAGTTAATCTAATGGTATCAATTAATCTCTTGGTATAGCTTGAAATTCCTCTAACGCTTCCGTTAATAAGATACATCAAAGTTTGTGCACTTTCAAATGAGGCTCCAAGCATACGCAGATCATAAAGACCAGTTATCATATCGTCAAGGTATAGATCTCTAAAATCATTAAATAATTTGGTTTGTTTTGTATCATTTTTTACAAATTTGCAAACCTCTAAAACGCTACACAAACTAGAAAATTTTTGGATGGTATAGATTGCATGTAAATGTTCTGCCGATGCAATATCTACAAATTTTTTTTCTTTTTTATCCATTTTTAATAGTGATAAAAGCTTTTTTTCGCCAGTTTGTTTTAGCGAACCAATTACATCAGGTATATTATTCAAATCATTTAATGGAAAATAAAAGTAAGAAATTTCTTTCCCAACCTCATGACCAGTAACGTGTTTTAAAAGTGAGATATGATCGTCATTCCCCCTAAACCCAGTTGGAAGGCAATTGATGAATGAACTGTCTTTCTTCAATTGTTTTACTGCAGCTTTGAACTTGGAATCTACTTCTGCTTTTAGATCCTGACCAGTTTTTCTTATTCGTGGTGTAAAGAAGAGATATTTGGCTTTTGAAATTGCGACATTGCTTGGTTCCATACCAAGTAGAGGTTCATCTTCTCTAAGTGATATCACATTTGTATAGGTTTTTGCAGTTTCAGGTTTTAACAATATTGCAGTGGCATTAGATTCATCAATTATTTGTACATCTGC
>LULS01000158.1_pt1 | contig 10880 bp, 26 predicted proteins | sample 728101 | NCBI WGS metagenome assembly LULS01 (sample SAMN03860283, study PRJNA289734) | marine metagenome | biome: seawater column; feature: ocean; material: water; isolation source: Red Sea water column Station 108 - depth 200m | place: Saudi Arabia: Red Sea | collected 2011-10-15 | depth 200 m | reverse complement strand
GTGAAGCTATTTGTTTCGCTTTTTTCTTACGGCCCATGGTTTAACTCCTATTGGGACTACAATAATAAACCTTGTCTACACAATAATATACACCAAAACGATAGAAAGCACAAAGAAGCGGGGCCAATTGACACTACTGGGTCCAGTCAGAGACAATTAGCTAAGACATATAATAAAATTTGTTTGAGTTGTGTTTGAACCACCCCGGCTTTTTATTTACGCGACGGGGGGTGTCGATCTGAACAAAAAACTTCCCTTTTTTTTTATTTTTCCTCCAGATAGGGCTTGACGGTGGCCGATACTATCTATATACTAAGAGCATCACAAACAACACAAAGGAAAACACAATGGACAACGACATCAAAGCAACAGTAACAATCGTCAACGCTACTCATGGCAAGCGTATCGTGAAGATGCGATTCAAATCATTGTGCGATATGCAACACTTCCAAAGTAAGATGACTCACGCACAACCAACTCAACAACATATCAACATAGTCGAACACAAACAGGGAGTATGAACATGAAGATTATCCTACTAGCTGCGATTGTTTGGGGTTTTACCTTTTGGTCGTTATCGTTAACGATCTAAGTTAAGCACTACTAAGCACTTACACAACACAGGGCTGCACGCATAGACGTAACCTCATACATACTAACGACTTATAACTATTCCTACTTTATTTAAGAATTATTCAATTTTGGGGTTGCAATTTGACGATACTATATGTATACTAAGGGCATGACAAACAAGGAAACAACACAAGGAAACAAAGGAATGATTAACAGGAATTCTACTCTCGCTCGTTTGAATGGTCGCTGCGTTGTTATCTTGAGCGTAGACGAAGATCATTGCATCTGTCGCTTCGCCAATGAGACAAAAGCCTTTCATATTTCTTTTGCAATGTTGGAAGAATTTTAAGAATAGCTATTGACAGCCAACCAAACATTATATATAATTGAAGTATGAAAAACAAAGGAAACAAAATGAGCAGAACAGAACTAATCGCCGCCTTTCTCAACAATACAACCGCACACTACATGGGTAGTACGTGGACAGTTGAGGGACTGCAACGCGAAGATGGCAGTGGATTCTGCTTTATCGTTACACTACAAAATACTAAGACCGGCGAGCGTAAGGATACGTTCGTTCGCACACATAAGGATAGCCGTATCGGACATCCAAAGCATACGCTATTCGCCAAAGCTGATTGACCTAGACTGGCCATGGCCGACATCCTCAAACAAAGAAAGGAAAAACAATGTTTAGAAATTCTCAAGCAATTCGCTCGATTAGAGCAAAGGTTAGAATCACAACGCCGCCAAAGGCTAAGTCTCAGGCTCAACGTGATGCTGAAGCTAAGATCGCTGCGGATAATACTCTGACAGGCTTTCAAAAGCAAAAGCTATACAAAGAATTGTGGTAAACCTTTACTGCATAAGTACTTAGGATGGCTAACGCTGCCCCGCGAAGCGTAACTCTATATGTAGTAAGGACTTACAACTATTCCTGTTTTTTTTTAGAATTGCTGTAGAATGGTCTTGACAAATGACGATGTTATATATATAATCAAAGCATAACAAAAAAGGAAATAAGGAAAAGTAAAATGACAATTCAACGAGCTATCAACTGGATGACGTACAACGGAACGGTGAAGCCGGAAGGCATCAGCGAGAATCGCTGGCTTGCAATCGTGGCTCACATCAACCGCGAATATAATCTACAAATTTGGTAGATTAGGGCTTGACAAGTCGCAACACATACGCTACAATAAAGACATGACAAACACAAACACAACCCAAGGAAACGACATGATTCACGACGACTTCGACACGCAGATTCAAGCCGAGGAAACCCGCGAGTATAGCGACTATGTGGCCGCTGAAGAGCTTGCCGCTATCGAGGCGGAAGACAACGATGATTATTACTCCTACGATGAAGACCTATATGGTTCCAATCGTTTTGAGTCCGACGCTTACGCTGACGACGAATGTCAATATGATCTTGAACGTGATGAAGATTTCTACTCTTCTTGAGTAGTGTACCACCTAAAGGAATCCGCTTGAGCAAGGGAGAATTACGCAATGCACACATCAGTCAAAATTGACCGGCTTTTGGTTACCGCAATTTGGATACTGACTTTCGGCTATCTGTTCGAATTATATATGCGATATTTTGGCTAAGTTCTTACAGGCAAACGACTTAGGACTGCGCGGGCAGCGCGAATGGGCGTAAACTCTTTGGTGGTAGTGACTTACAACTATTTCTGTTATTTTCGAGAAATTAGTGGATTTTGGGCTTGATTTATGCCGATGTTATATATATAATGGGAGCATAAGAAACAAACACAACACAAAGGAAATTACAATGAATCAAACACTCAAAACTAAAATCGAAACCATGAAACCATTCTCAACTCTCGGACGTTATCACGGCAAAGCCGTAATCATTTTCTCGGTAAATGAATTCTGGAACGAGGCGTTAGTTCGCTACGCTCATCCCGAATCGAATCAACCAAGTGGCCGATTCAAAATCAGCCTGAATCTTCTAAAGGAATTCTAAATGTTTAAAGTTACAATCAAACCCACTACCAAAATTGGCAAAGCGTCCGCTCAAGAAGTTGTGGATCATGGCTTTTGGATGAAGCTGGGACATGCGTTTCGCCATTTTTCGACTTTTCCAGAAGCGGAGCAATTCGCTCGACCGTTTGTGGGTTCCAAAGATCACGACGTTCAAATTATAAAACTGGACACTAACTAAACCCTTACGGCGTAACGACTTACGTCGGCGGGCGTTGGCCCGCGAAACGTAAACCCTTTGATAGTAAGGGGTTACAACTATTTTCTTTTTTTTTCGGAATGAGTGGAGAATGCTCTTGACAAACGCCGATATATATAATATACTGAGAGAATGAAAAACAACAAAGCTTATCGACCTGCAATCCTTCCAGTAACTCGCGTTATGCGAGCCAATGCGGCAGCAAAGAAAAAACAAGAAATTTCCAAGAAAAGGCCGAAACGGGCTTGACAAACACCAACATTTATGCTATACTGGAAGCATAAGAAGAAAGGAAAACTACAATGACTCAAAGACTACAACTACTCATGAAGCTTCGCCGCGAAGGCCATACTCAGCTTGAAGCTGAAGAGATTTGCAATAAGTTTTTCGCCTCCCAGCCAAAACCGGCTCAGTTGCCGAGGATTGGCCCAAAGATTAGGGGTTGACAAACACAAACATTTATGGTATAATAAAGACACTCAACTGGAGTCGAAAGACTAGGATTAAGAGTCACTGAATGAGTCCGCTTTACTGGAGCCGGAAGGCTAGGTTTAAGAGACACTGAATAAGCGGCAGACGCATCTAAACCAACAAGACTGGAGAACGAAGAATGCACGAAGACAGCCCGATGGACATGTTTGACGAAACCGCGATGGACGAACTCGATTTTGCCTTTTTCGAGGATATCGAAGACATCGAAGACGACTACAACGATTGTACAATCCACGATTGGAACTTTTGACGCACACAACGACTATTAAAAAGCAGAAAGGTGTGATTGCTATGTGTATGGAAGACCAGCATTTAGACGCGATGATGGAAGACCAGATGAACGGCGGTTATGGCAACATTTTGGACGGTGTGATGCCAGAATCTCAGTTTTCGCATGACCGTGGCAATGAAGGTTTCTATGAGGAAATCCCTGATTGGGTGATTGATATGGAAGTTGACCGCATGCTTGAAGAACGTTGGGAACAAGAATCGGCGTAAACCCTTACCCCGTAACGACTTAGGGTCGGCGGGGCCGCCCCGCTCGACGTAAACCCTTTGATAGTAACGACTTAAAAAAATTGGGGAATTATTTAAGTTTTAGGGTTGACTTTGTCGATAACTATAGTATAATCAAAGCATAAGAAACAAACACCACTTTACTCTGGAGCATGAAATGTCCTTTTACAACGATTACCCCGATCACGACTACTTCCCCGAAGATGACGGCGATATGCCCGATCCTACCCGCGATTACTACGATCAGGAATACGACGGCCAACCGGATGAGTATACCGAATGGCAGGATTACATGGGCGGCGATGAGTATTACGATCATAGCGAAGCTCAATGGGATTATGAGGACTTCTAAGGCAACCGCAACACCTTTCAACAAAGGAAATTTACAATGAGCGAAAACCAAACCCCACAAGTTCAGACTCACCCCGATGGGATTATCGGCTCTGTGGAGCATAACCCCGACCCGCGAACCGAGCGTGGGTTGCGGCGACGGCGCAACAATCACCCCAACGGGATTTCCCCAACGCATCCCTCTTGGAAGGATGGTGGCTTTATGTGCCAACCCGCTCCCAAGAAAGAGTCGTAAATCCTTGCCCTAAAACAACTTAGGGACGGCGGGGCTGCCCCGCGAAGCGTAACCTCTTATGTGGTAACGGCTTACAACTATTTTGACTTTCTTTCTGGAATTGTTGCGGATAGGGGTTGATTTTTGTCGATATATATAATATACTTAAGGCATGAAAAGAAAAAACAACAACATGAAAAAAGCATTCGTTTTCGACTTCGACGATACTCTCGCAACTACCAATTGCAAAGTTGAAGTGATGCATAACGGTCATCGCGCTCGACGAATCAGGCGGATTGTTCGAGAATTAACGCCTAGCGAATTTAATACCTACGAATTAAAAGACAACGAATACTTCTCGTTTGAGCAGTTCAAAGATATCGTAAACCCCGTCACTCTTCCGCTGATTGACTTCGCCAAAGAAGTAAGCCAAGAAAATCATAGCGTGTTTGTTCTCTCTGCTCGTCCAAACGAAGCAGTTAATCCGATTACCGAATTTTTGCGAAACTTGAATATCGAAGTTAAAAGCGTTATCTGCGTAGGTGGCAAGCCTATCAACATTGCCAAAGAAAAGCGAAGCGTTTTAATGACTATCATTGAAAATCACGACGTTGTTTATTTTTATGACGACGATTATAATAACGTAGAAGAAGCAAATGAGTTGGAAGGTTTGAAAGCAAAACAGGTTGAAGTATGAAAACAATTTCAAAGTATGCGACACTCGCACGTTATGGCGGTAAAGCTGTTGTAATTTTGTTGGTTAATCAGCGTTTGAATGCCGCACTGGTTCGTTATACCAATGCAGAGAATGGTAAGTATCCGAAGGGTACGTTCAAGGTTAAGTTGAATTTGTTAAAGGAGTTTTGAATGAGAACAATGGTAAGTCCGGACGGTTCAACGATAGATGTGATAGAACATATTCTCCTGCAAAATATGTGGGAGTATTACATTCTAGAAGCACCAGATGAAAATGGTGTTGCGTTTGCTTTGGTGGTTGGCGACTACACCGAACTGGGCAACGTATCTATTGATGAAGTTTCAGATTTTATCATTAGTCGCACAACGAAATTGGACAACTTACTACCTGCGCCACAATGGACATGGAAGCATAGCCGACATGCCGGTGGGCTTGCGGTTTCAGGGCCTGATCGTTTATGGCTACAGTCTTAACCTTAAGGAGTTTTGATTATGAAGATTTTTGGCAAGTGTTTGTTGCATGTTTGTGTGTGGTCAACTGCCGCTTGGTGTGTATGGTGGGGCGGTGTTGCTTTTACAATCAAATTTTTGTATCCTATTATGCCATAAGGACTTAGGGCGACAGGGGCTGCCCCGCGAAGCGCAACCCCTTTGATAGTAAGTACTTAGGACTATTTCCTTTTTTTTTCAGAATTACTACAGAATGCGCTTGACTTTGTCGATAATAATTGTATAATGGAAACATAACACAAAGGGCGACCGCGACCTTGATTAGAGGGATGGCCCTAAATTTTACAGGAGAAGAGAACATGTCCGAAGCCAAAAAAACCTCCCACGAAACCGTCCTTCGCATCCGGCCAGTGTTCTGCGAAGAATGCGGAGAGCCTCTCTGCGACGAACTAAACGAAGAGTTCGTTTGTGGCGTGTGCGAGGAACATGCCAGTGGCATGGAAGCGGAGTACGACGGACAACCGGACGAATACACCGAGTGGCAGGATTACATGGGTGGCGATGATTGGGATCATGGTCAATACGATTGTGAATGGTAAAACAGGAGAGAAAAAAATGAAAGAACTTAATCCACGAATTATCTGCAAAGACGGCTTTAGCATATCGGTACAAGCCCGCGAAAGCTCGTACTGTATACCGCGACGCGACAATGGCCCACACTCGCATTATGAGTGTGGTTTCCCGTCCGCTGTGCCTACGTCGCGAGTGCTACGCGAATACGCTGAAAATAGTTTTGAGGACGAGCCCGATTTTCTTGAGACTGTTTACCCCTACGTGCCTCGCGAAGTGGTGCAAGCCGAGCTTGACCTACACGGCGGCATTGACTTTGGTGAGATACCAAATTAGCCGCGAGAATCTGCGGGTCAACGGAGTACCTAAAAAGTGCCAACCTGCGACCCAACGACTCGCGGCCCGTATACACCGCTTTTTCCTACACACACAAACACTCGACGTAAGTGCTTACAGCGTAACGACTTAGGGCGATGCGGGCCGCCCCGCGAAGCGTAAGTCCTTTGGTGGTAATGACTTAGAACTATTTTAGTTTTCTTTGGGTTTTTTATATAGGTAGACCTTGACAAGTGCCGATTATATAAGTATAATGGAAAACATGACTGATAAATGTAAATACTGTGGCAAAGAGATTAAGGGACACAAACAATATAGGGGTGCGGAAATTACCCACTTCTCTTGCATGTATAAGGCGCTTACTCCAATTCGGGATAAAGTAACGCAATTTATAAAAGGAAAATAATATGTCCGACGCTGACTTGATAAAACTTCAGCAAAAACTACTCGAAAAACAACGTGCAACAATTGATGATTTGATCCAAGGTATAAAAACTGTTGACAAATATAATCAACGATTGGCCGAAATTGTGGCGTTAATAGAAGAATACTACCAACAACGTATCTATGAACGCGACCGGACAATCGGCCTTAACTAATGTCTTTCCTAAACCAAAAAGACATAAGAAAATGTGGGACAGTCAGCCAGTCAGCGAAAAATTTCCAGAATAGACCTTGACAAATTCCACCGCATACGTTATAATAAGCAAAACACGAAAGGAAAAACATGAACGAGATTCTTCACAAATTAGCTACCGCAATTGCCGACACTGTTGCTATTCCAAATAGCCTGTTGCCGGAGTCGTTTCAGGACAACGTGCGTGGCGGTCGCTCCCTTGCACGACTAAACCAAATGTGCGACGAAAAGGAACAGCAAACAGCGCACCAAAATCTCAAACAAATTCGGGCCGAAAACATCGAAAAGTATCGGCAACAATTCGTAGAGAACGGCGAGATTGAGTACAACGGACACCGCGACGAATTGCAACTATATAGAAACGAACAGGCATTTTGTAATGCTTGTCCAGCAATTGACATCGACAAAGATGATTTACTGGAGGGTTGAAGCATGGACGAATTTATAGTATATTGTCATTGTGTACGAAATACCACTGGCACAAAGGTCACGATTCCTCTGCCGCCAGAAGTCACGCCCGAAAATATCGTGGAGTATGTCGGCAAAGAATTTGACTGGCAATTTATGCCCATAGGTTGCGACGTAATACCCCGCGACCAAGTAGATATTACTGACGATTTATTTTAAAGCTCTTTGACAATTCAATGTGTCCCTATGGTGTAACGGCAACACATCACCGACCCAGCTATCTCGGCAGCGTGACTACCTGTTGATTATAGCAACGACCGCTTAGTCACCGGCTCGCGGGAGTAACGTGAAACTGTAGGTTCGAATCCTACATGGGACAGCACATTCTAACAACGGGGCGTCATAGCCGAAAGGCAAATCCAATCACGCCCACAAGCCCGTAAGGGCGGAGAGAAGTAGGGTTGGTACATTGAGAGTCGAGTGAGTATAAACACGGTTAAGCCACTGACGACTATAAATAAGCAGTGGTGGGAACATATCATCCCTCCAAAAAAAGGATATGCGAGCTTTCCAATGCTTGAACCATGAATTGGAGCGGTCACAGATGTTTGGCGGTATCAAGCTGTGGTCAGTAACAAACCGCCTTCTTTTTTTGTTTCAGCCAACGTAGTCGGCTTGAGGTCATAGTGATAGTCAGCGAAAATATAGAGAAGGTAAAAATACTCTCTTGCTTTCTAACTCCTTTGGCCGCAAAGACTTAGGTCGGCGCGGGCCGCCCCGCGAAGCGTAACCCCTTTCATACCAACGACTTACGTCAATTTGCAAAAAGGCTCAAGTTGCCCCTTGACTTATGCCGATAATATAGTATAATGGAAGGAAACCACACGAAAGGGAACCTATGTTGAAGTACTCACCAGCTAACGCCAAAACCGAAGCACTCAAGCAATCTGATGAACTCAAGCCATTTCTGGCAAACAAGCGTAAAATCTACTCTCTAGATTTACTTTCGGGCTACAGTTGTCCGTTCGCCAAAGCCTGTCTATCTAAAGCAGTTGTCGGTGACAATGGAAAGCGTAAAATTCAAGACGGCAAAGATAATGAGTTTCGGTGCTTCTCTGCTTCTCAAGAAGTACAATACAACGGCGTGTATAATTTACGCAAGCACAATTTTGATTCGTTGCGTGGCGAACATCTAAACGATATGATCGCGTTGCTTAATCGTTCCATGCCTAAGAATTTGGGCATCTGCCGGATTCATGTGGCAGGCGACTTCTTCAACTCTGATTATATGTTTGCGTGGATTAATATGGCAATGATGCACAGTGATCGACTATTCTACGCATATACTAAGTCGCTGAAGTATTGGCTAAAATATAAAGAATATGCCGATCAGGTTGATAATTTTGTTTTAACTGCAAGTTATGGCGGTCGCGATGACAATCTAATTCAACAGCATGAGCTACGTNNNGCATGAGCTACGTTCTGCTAAGGTTGTGTTTTCGGAATCGGAAGCGTTAGAGCTAGGATTAGAAATTGACCATGACGACAGTCATGCTGCAAGGCCATCATTAAAGGATCAAGACTTCGCACTACTGATCCACGGCATACAACCTAAAGGCACAGAAGCAGCAGCAGCATTAAAACAATTAAAAGGCAAAGGCAGTTATAGCCGAACCAAAAAACCAGAGTTGACATATGGAGAAAGTATGGTATAATAGAACTAAAACCCCTAACCAAAGGTGGATGATGAGTGTGGTATATAATGTTAGTGATCGGCTCATGTATTCTATATATGTGTCTAAATGAAAGGTGTTAAGATGAAAAGTCTGATTTTGATGAGCTACAAACAACCCAAAGGTGGCGGGAAGTTTCGCTGGGGAGTTATGGAAGATGTGCGAAATACCCAAAAGGAACCCGTCCGTTTGCCTAGCAGTTATCGCTGGCGAGAACTAGGGCGAACCTTTTTTCGTTCTAAGAATTTAGCTACGGTCAAAACCCGCGAGGGACTGCGTGCGTTTTATCTAGAACGTGCGAAGTGGAAAGTCAAAATTCCATTTGTCGGTTCGCTTGTGTCGCCATTTATCTAGAAGGGGGTCTCTTTCGAGAATGGGGGCAAGCTTCGCGCTGTCCCTTTTCTTTTTTGTATTATATGTATGAGACTAATTTATATTTTGCGTGTTGTATCGCTCTAACGGTATTGGGGATTATGGGATTTGATTATTTCCGTAAATCCTTATAGCGTAAGGACTTAGGGTCGGCGGGGCAGCCCCGACACACCTAAACTCTTACTATTGCAGGACTTATGGCAAAGCTGACAAACTCAAGTTTTTGTGTAAAGATTTTAGTTGACAATGCCGATAATTAATGTATAATGGGATACAAAGGAGTGCAACACAATGCCTAAACGCACAATTCCGCACGTAGAGAACAGTAGCCAAATTCTAGAACACATTAACCCAGACAAGCCGGTTCGCGTCTATCGTAATCTTCACAAAAAGGTAATTAGCGTTAAGCAAGACGGCTTAGTCTGTTGCCATGCAGATAATGTTGTGTTGCAGAATTGTAAGTTCATCGTTTCCAAGGCGGGACAAAAGAGAGTAAGGGTCGAAAAAAGAAAAAATGTCCATTCGTACATCAAGGGTACGGTGGTTGATGCGCGTGCGACCGACCATATTCTACCGTTTAAGTGGGATGTTCTCTACTATAACCCATATAAAACGGATTTTTGGACAATGGAATCAAACGGCAAAGAGGTCGAATCTGCTGAGTGGGTAGACGTAGACGGTACGGGTGGCACGTTGCCACAAGTTGTGGGATTTAATGTTGTATATAGGAAAAAAACTAAATGAAAACGCTGTGTAAATTCAACGAAGCAAAAAAGGTCAACGAATATAAGAGAGTGGCAGATTCCACGAATGCTGATTGGAATGCTCTGCTACAGCTATTGGACAATGGTTGGGATTTTTGTAGTAAGGGACTGTGGAAAAAAGAAGTTAGAGATAAGGACGCAAGTCCTTGTGAGGCAACAACTTAGAGTGACGGGGGTTGCCCGCGCCGACGTAAGTCCTTTGATAGTAGTGACTTATGGCAAACTCCAAAAACGATTAAAGATTACCCCTTGATTTTGACGATATATAAAGTATAATGATGGTCAAGGAGAATGTTATGTATACTACACTGACGGAAACCTGCCGTACTTGTGGATCGCAAGAATCAATCAGGGTACAAACCAAGGATTTAGCCGCTTGGAAAAACGGTGAAGTTATTCAAGAGGCTATGCCGTATTTGGATGCCGACCAAAGGGAGATGATGATTAGCAATACTTGTTCAAAGTGTTGGGATGAATTATTTCCAGAGGGCGACGATTGACAATTATAGTTTAGGTGTTATAATAGAATGTAACACGTTTGTTTTTTTTTTGAAAGGGTTTA
>LULS01000566.1_pt1 | contig 10935 bp, 21 predicted proteins | sample 728101 | NCBI WGS metagenome assembly LULS01 (sample SAMN03860283, study PRJNA289734) | marine metagenome | biome: seawater column; feature: ocean; material: water; isolation source: Red Sea water column Station 108 - depth 200m | place: Saudi Arabia: Red Sea | collected 2011-10-15 | depth 200 m | reverse complement strand
GAACATAGAATGACACAGTATGTGCCAATGGAATCACTGTCCTCATGTATGAAAGAGGCAAGAATACTTAAGAAAAAACAAACAGATTATACCAAAGACGCATTCTGTGGGCCGGCGTTGGTGGAACTGAGTGATGATGGGGAAATATTAACCCTTCATACTGAACTTCCAGAAGGGGCAAAGATGATAAAGAAAAAAATAAGCAAGGAAGCGTTTGAACGATGGACACTTCGTTCCAAGGAAAAATGGAATAGTAAATGATTAAAGTAGCTCAAAAAAAATCAAATCCTATGGCAAGAGAAGTACGAACTCCCAAATACAGGCAAAGAATAGTAAAAAATAAAATGGTATATGATAGAAAGGATAACATTAAATGGTCACCAACAGATGGGTTATTAAAAATGTTGGATGATATAAAAATAAAATATTGAAGAAATAAAAACAAAAGCAAACAATCCACTAGCAAATTAACAGGTACTCCATACCTATAAAAAGCCCTAGTCTAACTGGGGCTTTTTTTTATTCCTCAATATTTGCTTCTTCTTTTTTATCAAATACAGGAGAGTATTCATCTCTTGTTACGTGCTCTCTAAATTCTTTTAATTCAAGCTGTTCTTCTGGTGTTGTTATTGTTGCAACTTCTTCCCCATTTAAAGTACTATGCCCATGTGTCAGTAAAGAATAAAAATCTTTATTTGTTAATTGTACGTGCGATTTGTCATCATACACTACAACCCATGTTCTAATAGTATGTCCAGATGTTGTTGTAATATCCCATTTCTTAAAGGAATGTACTGTCTTTACAGGTACAGTTCCCTTTGTTAAGTACTCTAACATTTTACCTTTAGTCAGAACAGCAGAATCTTCATCTTCAAACTGTAACTCCCATACCTTATCCTCATGTGCATGGGTGTCTGGATTAGTACCGCCAGAATCATTTTGTATTATATTTATAATTGTTTTTGTCATCCTAAATACCCTTTTACATCTTTGATATCTCTTTCAAAGAGATTATCTATATATTTAATCACGTTCTCATACCTAATTGTATCTACGTAATTCTCGTTCCACTTATCCATGTGTTTACGAAACTCTTGTGGAGGACACGTCCATTTGTTATTTTTTTCATGTTTCTCCTTAAATTTAATCTCACCGGCTATCGCCCCATACGCAGCCATGTCAATGTATGTATCTTCACTAATTTCACCAAGTTTTGTTCGTGCTACTTTCAGCAGACACATCATAATTGCCACGTCATGTGCTGTAATGTCAACATCTAAATATGCCGACCATAATCTTGCTATATTTTTATGATTGTCAGTTTTATCCCCATAATCCTTATGCCTTTGTCCTTTTACAAGAGAACTTGCTTTATTTAGAAATTGGTCTGTATTCATTTTCCCCCACAATTTTTTTTAATTTTCATCCTTAACTAGACTAGTTATCATAATTCAACATTTTCCTTCATAAACAACTCTTCTAAAGGTATTAACACGCAACGAGAAGCACTTCTATCTCCTATCATTTTACTGTGTGTATCTTTATACTTTTCAACTATCCTTTTTAATCTGGGAACATCAAAAACTAACTTACAGTAATTACCTGTACCATTTGATAAAATATGAATCCAAAAATCAGATTCTGTTTTATCAATGCCACTAGGTTTTCCATTGCATTCATATTCTATGGCAATGTTACCTGTTTTCTTCCACCAGTCCCGTTCAGTCTTGACTTCAATCTTTTTATTATGAAACATATCATGAACTTGCTGTTCCCGTAACTGTCCATACTGTAAATCCAAGTCAAATTTAGTGTTTTTTACCATTGTTCCTCCTTGGTCTGAATGGAATAACATTACTTTTTAATTCGTGTTTTGTTGTTTTTAATTTCTCCTGTAACATTACCTCTTTACCAACTTCAATTAAATCCTCTTGATGTTTTATGGACATTTCACACAGACCCCTCATCATGTAATATAATTCATTAATGGGTTTTTCCATTTTATCAACACATATTATGTTAAATTGGTCTTCACCTATGGGAGACATTATAACATACATCTTATTTTTGGGTAGTACTATTTCTTCTTCTTTAACCATTCTTTCCCTAAATATTTCCAACTCACTATGCCTCTAAACAGAGCATATATTCTAGATATTATTTTAGCCATATATTAGGTATCCTATTATCAGCATACAAAAAATCATGACGGTCACACCAAGTGGCATAAGTAGTTTTACTGCCCTTATATATCTTCTTCTTTGAATTTGGGAAGATAAATCTAACATCCAAAGTCGGATTCTGCTCTTTAACAAGTAAATGCTTAACTCTATCGGTAACATCCAAATTTCCTTTCAATTCCAGATAAAATCCGTAATCCTTCAAATAAAAATCGGGAGTATAGGATTTAATCGGTACAATGTATCTAAACTTATCTTTTTCATATTCATATTTAATTTTATTCTTTGCCAGATACTGTGCAAACTCAAATTCAAATCGACTTCTAAAGCCATGACTCAGTTTCATCTAATAACAGTTTTTGGTTTATATATCTCATATAGCTCTTCTAAACGTAAATCCAAGTATTCTGCTGTTTTAGGGGAGGTCTTCCGTAATTCCTCTGTATAGCCATGAATATCAGCAATTACTATAGCATTTCGGTCTAATAAATTTTTAATTTGTCCCATATCCTCGTCTACAGTGAGTTTATTGGTCTCATAGGTCTTATCACCCCACAGAACACGAAAAGGGTCTCTAGTGCGTAAAAATAGCACATTATGGGCATTTTGGTCTTTTGTGTGCTCTTGAATGTAAAAAATATCACGATTTGACTCAATATCGGTATCTGCAATATTTAACTGAAATATTACAGGCAATTTTCCAAATCTTTCTGAACTAACTTGGTATACCACACCATAGGTCTGTTCTGTGCCCTTGTAGCTACCTTTTTATGCAGTTCAGCATTTGGCCAACAATGATATTTGTAACTACAAAAACTACAGGCCATTGGCATTAATTTATTTTTCGTAAATATGTCTTCGCCCTTAATCTTTATTTTTTCATCTTTTGGTTCAAATAACTTTTTAAATGGTTTATCCTCAACCAATGCTTTAACATTATCACTAGCTTTCTGTAGTGTTTCATTCTTTTCTTCTTCCTGTTCCTGTGGTGCTTCGCATATTGCCCATTCACCTGTTGATTTGTTTACAGCAATCCAACCACCAAATGGAGAATCATCTGCTTCTGAATAACTATACCCTTGTACTAAATAACCAAAAGGGTCATCTTCCTTTATTTTACTGTATCCACCATAATTTCCGAATTTATTTGTAAATGCATAGGGACTTGCAGATTTAATATCCCACACTTTACCATTAATCTTTGTATCTAACGTTCCTTTAATATTCTTTCCTCCAATTTTTGCAGATACCTTTTTCTGTGTGTGTTCTACATTGACACCAGAAGCTTTCATAATAAATATGGCTGCTGCTTCAATAAGGTCTCCAATAAGAAACCTCATTACAGCGTTATATTCTAAATCTTTGGGGAGTTCTTTTTTATCGAGTTGCTGTTGACAAAGTGGTTTGCCCAAGCCAGACATACGCATTCGCCATTTCTTTTTATCTGGACTAAATTGTTTCTTTAAAGCAATTCCACAAGCTTTTTTAAATTCACGAACAAGTTTAGGCGAGATTTCAGCCTCGCCCTTACTTGCATCAGTGAGATAATTCTTAACTAAATCAAGAATTGGTTCCATTACCAACCAACCTTGCCTCTAAAAGATTATCGCTTGCATCATCTTTTAATTTTTTATTGGTTCTATGGGCATCCATAATACCATTATTAAAAGAGTTAATTGCACTAAAAAATCGTAAAAGCAATTCTTGGTCATCTTTAGTGAATTTACCAAATTTAATTGTTTTAGCGTTAGCACCATAGTATATGTTACCACCTCTTTTGCCCTTAACAGTTGTTAATTCAGCAATTGCCGTAGGCATAAGTTTTCTCTGTGCCTCTAAAGTTTTCACCCAATCAGAAATACGAATGAAACTTGACCCTCTTACATACCAAATGGATTCTTGGTCTTTAACAGATGCCGGTTTTCCTGTGGCATCTTGCCCCTCATCTATGGTCACTAGTCCATATAGTACTTGGACACATTTAATGCCCTTTTGCAGTACAGCTTCGGGAGAATGCTCATCTAGTGTTCTTAACTTATCGGGGGCAAGTTTACCACATTTCAATCACCACTAGTATCATAAAATAAATCATTCATACTGCGTGATTGAATAGTTTGACTACCGAATTGATTACTGTCATTATCCCATACAGAATACATAAAGGTGCGAACAAAAGGTCTATACGTAACTTTAGGTGCAAAGATAGACTTTCCGCTAGAATCCCTTATCATAAAAAATCCTCTAGGAATAGAATTTCCATCATCATCTTCAGTAGAGTGATTGATGCTTAATCTAGGTAATCCACCGCCAGATGATACATCACCAGATTGACCAATCAACTTTCTTAGGTTATCCTCTGTAATGTCATCAATTGTAGTTGGTAGAGGATTGTAACCAACCTTTGATATTTCATTTGTGTTCAATTTGAACTCCTTTTTGCAAAATTAATTTAATAGGTAGCTTCGTGGGTCTAGTGTGAACGCACCCACAACCTTTTCCCGCCTAACCACATTTCCATGGGGTTAACTAGTACTTTGGAACCACCCTCAGACCCCTCATCCATTTGGACATACTCATCTTCAAGTGTGCCTTACAACTTAGGTACTGTTGTTCAGCCAGAAGCAATAATACTTTTGCAAGAGTATTACTCCTAAATAGTAAGTATATTATATAACATACAAAAGGTATGTCAACTACATTTCAAAACTTAAATTAAAAGATATCGTTCTTCTTAAACCTTCACCACGAAACGGATAAACCTCATGTAACAGCCAAGAAGGAAAAAAGAATATTTGTCCAACGTGAGGTTTTACGGGATATTTTGGGTCTATAAACAATTGTGGTGTTCCATAGAGAAATTCAATCCATCCTGCATGTTCTCTTTCCTCATCTTTTTCTACAGACTCTGGCATTTTCAACCAACCTGCTGTAGACAACATTCCATAATGCATATGTGGTGGATTAAAATCACCGGCAATGGAGTTAACAATCCAACTGTTATGCAACATAACTTTTTTAATTCCCTGTTTAGCTTTTTCTTTATCTAATTTATCACCATCTGCATTTAATTTTGTTTTTACATATAGATTAGTACAATGACCTATCCAATTAAATAATGTAGGTAAATGTTCATCTGGTTTGCTATGCCATATGTGGTCTTCAATTTTATGTTCCTGTTTTACATTTCCCACTAAATTATCCGACCAATCCAATTGTTTTGATTTTTTATCATTTGCTGATATTTTGTCACCATAATCATTTAACATTTTTATGTATGGTTCAGGTAATTTAAACTCCATAAGATATGGACTAAATGGTGCATGAACTTGACCTTTTAATTTATAATCCTTGTAATCCATTATATTTCCTCTAATTCTAACCAATTTCTTTTAATTCAATATCAATTGGCATATTATAATCAATATTGTATCTACGTTTACATTCATCTTTGATACTTAACATAGACATACGTAAACAATCAATGCATTCAACTCTCTCATTAGGATATACATCCAATGTAATACTATCATGAACAGTATTACAAATAACACTTTTCATATTTCTTTTCCTCATTATACCATATAGAAAAACTAAAGCAAGTGGTAATAAATCTGCTGTGGCAAACCCCTGTACAGGATAATTCTTAATCGCTGTAGAATTTGTTACATTACCATATCGTGTCCATCGTGCCTCTGGAAATGCATATTCCCTGCCAGAAGGCAATTTAATTTTTTTAGTCTCAACTGCCTCTTTCTGTAATGTGTAATGCCAATTATTAACTTGCCAATACTTATTTTTAAATGCCTCATAATATCTCATTTCTTTTGGAGTTCCTAAAATACCCCCATATAATGGCTTAAAAGTATGGGCTTTGGCATCTTGTCTTGATACATTCATTGTATCTGCAGTGTATTGATGAACATCTACATTATTTTTAACATCTTTGTACACTTGCTTATCCTTTGATAAAAATCCTGCTACTCTAAATTCCAACTGTTTATAATCGCCCTCTAATATAAATCCATTGTTAAATCTGCTAACAATAGCCTTTCTCACAGGAAAAGTACTACCCCTAGGCATATTTTGGAAATTAGGATTTCTTGAAGACAGCCGACCCGTTGATGTTACGCATTGCATAAATTGTGGATGAATAAAATTGTTAACATCCAGACCTTTTTCTATTCCCTCTATAAATGTTCTCAAATAAGTTCGTATGGCACTATATCTTGTATAAGATTCTAAAAATTCTTTTGCTGTAGGATTTGATTCTGTTATATGTTTACTAGCAGTACCCATATCTGTTTTAAATCCGTGAACAGTACAATCTAAAATATTTGTAGGTACTAATTTAAATCCTGCCACTTCTCCTGTTGATATATATACAACACCTTTTCCAATGCAATTAGGACACTTTGGTGCTATTTTATATAATTCCCCTTTAACAGTATATTTTTTAATTGTACCTTTTCCAAAACAATTGTCGCATCTTTGTACTTTTGTTTTGTAAATTACACTTGTCATACGTGCCACCATACTATTAAACTCTGTTCTTGTAAAATTTGGTCTCCTTTTAGGACGTTTTGCACCACCTCGTCTTGTTTCTGTACCCAGATTAAACACAGATTTCCATTGATTTTTATCTTTAACTCTGCAACTGTACATAACTACTGACCTGTCTTCACCACTATCCAGATTAACGGGGGTATCGCCCATTGCCTCTATAATCATTGTATCTAGCTTTTTCTTTAATATTATCATTTCCATTTGATAATCGTCTCTTAATTTATGGAGTGTATCTACATTAATTTTTATACCACTAACTTCCATATCTGTCAATACTTTTGTCATTTCAAATGACAGATTAATTGTATTTATTAAACTCATTTAACTCCACCTCTAATAATTTACATTGTTCCTGTGCCAATTCATAGGTACAAGATACATCACCCCTGCCATATTCTTCCACTAAATTTGCAGGAATATCTTCCATGCTAATGCCTCTTTTCATAAAATCCTGCACTAAATATTTCTTTTTTTGTTTAACTTTTCTTCTTTTACAACTTCCATCAAGTGACAAATCACGATGTAGCCCTCTAGCGAGTATATACTCAACAACCATAGTGTCATACACACTATTGTTATAGGTAAAACCACAATTATACAGCCAAGACAAATCAAACTTAATGTTATGACCGATAAGCACAGTAGTACTGTATAATAAATTCTGTAGTATACTTTTTCCATTTTCTGTTGGACTCCTTTCCTTGTGATAAAACCATATGTAATCCTCTTTTCCTGTTTGTGTTTTATAACCTACACTAACCAACTGATTGTTGCCATTATAGGAATACACATCATCCTTTTTAAATGTTGTTTCTATGTCTAAACACATTATCATGTTTTATTTCTTTCTTTATAAGTTTCTACAGCGTGACAGTTAGCACATAATACAATACATTTTCTTATTTCATTTTTAATTTTTTTCCATTGATTATAACTTGTTCTCCATATACAAGAAACACTATTTATTTTATTAAATTTATTTATGTGATGAAATTGTAACGCATAAGGATTATCATTATATCCACAATTATTACACCCTTTTAATTTTTTATATCTATTCATAATAGAGCCAAATTTATTTCTTAAATATTTTTTTCTTTCTTTTTGTTTTAGCTGTTTTTTATCCCATGACAAAGGTGAATACCATTTTTCCTTTCCATTTCTTCTATCATTTGAAGAATAATACCCACCAAAAATATACCCATCTGACCTTATTGTTTTACCTTGAATTTTATTCATCAAAATCCTCACTGAATACACCTGTTTGAACATTAATCTTACAAGCCAATCCAGAGTGTACGCCATTGACTTTATTCTTTGATATGTTTAAAAATCTTGTCGTATTCTCATCGTGGTCTGTGCTTCTTCCAATACCAATGATAATGTCACCTTCCCCTGCCTTGCCTGTTTTAGAGCCATCCAACATATCATAGGTTAAATATTCTTTTCCTTCGGCATCAGCACCTGCTTGAGATACTGCCCATACCAGACAATTGTTACGTTTTGCGATTTCCCTTGCCATATAATACACTTCCTTTAATCGTTCATCGCTTCTGTTAAAATGGCCTCTAACTTTTATCTTATCCAATTGGTCAATGAATATGATGTCTGGCTTGTTTAAATTACAGTAGGATTCTACTTCACTAATATTTGTACCTACACTATCTATAACTGTTAACTTTTCTTCCACATTCATATCATCCAATTTAGTCATACAACTTTCAACATTGTCATACAAACTGTCTTTAGACATATTTAACAGCGAACAGAAAATGCGAATTTTTAATCTTGTTGCTCTCTCTTCATTCGCCCAATAAAAAACTTTATGTCCTGCTTTTACATATTCACTAGCCAAGTAACAGCAGAATGATGTTTTGCCAACTTCTGGTCTTGCGAATATTATTCCCAAGTCACCCCTGTTCAACCCCATTACTTTTTCATACAGAGGTCTTAATGGAAATTTAAAATCACAGGTCTTTGTTTCATTTGCGATTAAATCTTTTAGTGTATCTCTTATAATTGTAAATGTTTCGTGTTGCTCTGGGTCTTCTTCCATTGCCGTATCTATTATTCTTTGCAGTACGCCAAAGTCATCATTCTGTCCCGTCCATATCGCCAATGCCTTATCACCAATTTCCCTAGCTTTATCTCTTCGCCATAAGTTAAATAATAAGTCAAAAGCCATATCCATATTTGTAGGTGCAATGCTTTTTAAACTTGTTATTTCTTCTTCTATGTTACTGCGAGTAGATTCTGGCATTGCAGGATATCTGTCTTTGTGCAATGCTAATAGTTCATCAACTGTTAAGTCAACGTCATATTTTTGTTGGGAGGAAGAAATAGTTTCAAAAATTGTTGAATATTCTTTTGGAAACATTTCTTTTGACAGAATGTTTTTAGCTTTATCCCAAAACTCTTTTCGCAGACACAATGCTATGATTTGTTTTTCAATCACAGTACACCACCATTTTTATACAATCAATAATATTTTGTTTTTCATCTTTGTCTTCATCGTTCTTTTTATTATTTGTTGCTTTATCTTTTGCATCTGTCGCAATAATATCTGTTACTCGTGCTGTTTCTTTTATCGCTAAAATTGCACAGCCATTTAAAATTGTTATTACAAATAATAATAAAATTATTTTCATTCAAAACTTTTATTCCTTTCTTCCTCTGTTTTAAACCATTCAATGTCAATGACATTTTCATTTTCATCTTGATATTCAATACCATAAATAAAACCATTATTGTCATCTTTTCCATTCCAATCAACTTTAATTTTCATTTTCTTCTCCAATATTATAATCATCAATTAAACCATTAATTTCTATTTTCATTTGTTCAATTCGTTGCATAATGTCATCTAAATCGCTGTCATCTTCCACTAAAAGAATCTCACCTAAGTCCTTGAAAAGACTAGATAATATTGATTGTACGTCTAATAATTTTGTTTTCTGTTCTGAGTTTAGCATTTTCTACAATTACATTTTTATAATCATCCATTAATTTTTTATATCTAAATTTTATTTTATGCTTGTACAGAATTTGTTGATGATGTTTTTGTTTCCACATATCTAAATCACGATACAATTTTATTATGTTAAATGGTTTGTTCATTTATTTCCTCTACATCCACTACCATCGGAAAACCATCAACTTCCCAACATTCATTTGTTTCATTTCTAATATCAGAGAGATTCATATCATAAAATTTTTCTCTGGCTTTTTCTTCATTTTCACTTTCAATATGAAGTGTATGTGCCTCACTTGTTGATACAGTAAATTTATATTTTTTCATTTCAATATCTCCCGAATTTCATTCTTTGTTAACACTTTTAAATCCCTGTCCAAAGTTACTAATCTTGTTGGTACTCTTGCTTTAATACGCATTACAACATCAATAGCTTTTCTTGTAGCATCTTTGTCTAGTGCCACTATTACTTGTACACTATCAGAAAGTATTCGCAAGGATTCATTTGTTAAATGTGTTCCCATTAATGCAACACCCCTGTACCAATCTGTTACAGCACAGGCACTTGCACAATCTTCACACACTATTGACACAGTACTATCTCCTACTGTAAATGGATATCTGCTTTTGTTATACCTATGCCATTTCGTTCCATATTTTCCGAGTCTTCTTCCTACAGCATCTACTAATTTGTTATTGTATCTAACTAAAAATACAACTCTGTCATCCTTAACATCATATAGTATGTTATCCATATTTTTTAAATATGCTGTCCAACAATTGTTATTTTGCAGATACAGTTTTGCTCTATTGTTTTTATTTATAGATACAAAATATTCTGGTATTATAAATTCTGTTATTGTATCTAAAGTTTTGCTGTTACTAATAACACTATTAAATATTTCTTTTGTTATTTTATTGTTATTAAAACCAGATATGCTACAATCAGAATGATAACAATTATATAATAAACGTGTACCAGAATTTGTTACTGAAAAAGTGTTACTATGATTACAGACAGGGCAATCACCCCTGTGTGATTCTCCAATGTTTAAATTTAAGTTGTTTATATATTCCTGTAACATATACTGTACCCCCGTTGCCAAAGAACATCTATATAAATATCATATTGACACGCTATCGCAAGTAAAAAAAAAAATAAAAAAAGTATTGCCATAGTTTTTCAGTAGTCTATATATATAATTATGCTATCAAAACACA
>LULS01000600.1_pt1 | contig 10939 bp, 15 predicted proteins | sample 728101 | NCBI WGS metagenome assembly LULS01 (sample SAMN03860283, study PRJNA289734) | marine metagenome | biome: seawater column; feature: ocean; material: water; isolation source: Red Sea water column Station 108 - depth 200m | place: Saudi Arabia: Red Sea | collected 2011-10-15 | depth 200 m | reverse complement strand
TTCCATTTGAGTAAGAACTCTATTTTGAGTTTCAATAATACCGAAGTAAGCCCAGGTCCCGAGTGCGACGAGGGTAATTAAAGAGGCAACCGTTTTCATGGGCATTTGCACGGCTGCTTGCTCTGAGATTTTGAGAGGTTTACTCATACCTATTCCTTCTGGCTTACGTCTCCAAAAATGATTTTATATTTTAATTTTCCTCCGTCGTCACCTTGTGTATGATCTGTTGGTTCCTCGATTTGTATTACATGTTTTACACCATTACATCCAGAAAACATTGCAAAGCAAAGCAGCAGAAAACAACCAACCATAAAGTAACGCATGAGTTTAATTGTCCTTTTTCTTCTTTTTTCGAAGTTTTTTCTTAGCGTGTTTGATATCTTGTTCAATATTAGAAACTTGCTCCTTGATTAAAACCATATCTTGGGACAATGAAAATGTACGGCTGAGCGTCCATCCACCGAGAGCCAAGAGCACGGCTAAAAGTGCGGTTATAAGTTTATCATTCATTATTGACTCAGTGGATTAGATGTACTTACTTTTATTTCTTCTATTTGAAGTTTAAGTAATTCTATTTCCTTTTGTAAAACTTTAATTTCACCGGCATTTTCCAGCATGTCTTCTGTGGTAATTGTAATTGTTTGTTGATTATCACTTACGCCTTTTTTAGCTTCACCAATTTGTTTTGCAAGAGGTGTAAGATCAGGGCCAGTCTGTTCAGATAGCACATCGAGTTTGGTCATAATTTCACCATACTTAACAAAGCCACCACCAATAGCTACGATCGCTGCAACTAGGGCAGCAATACCTGCTAATTGATCTTTTAAGTTAAATTTTCCCATTTTTTAATAACTCCAGTTCTTTTAACAATCTTTGTTTTTTGAGATTGATTTTATGCAAGGCGTCTGCCTTGATCGCCACTTTATCATTTTTGATATAGCTTGCAAGGCTTACATTATCGTAAATTTGTCGGTTATCAAAGATGTTTAATTGATCTAAATAGATGTCTTTTGGCTTATAAAAGGCTGCATTTGCGTATAGATCTAATGAAGCCTGTTCGCTAGCCATAGCTTCAAGCTTTATAATATTTTTGATCTGGAGGTTTTTTGAAATGTCTTTAATTTCAGAGTCAACCTTATCCATTACTCTGTCAATATTTTTAACGAGAGTTTTTTTCTGTTGTATCTTTTTTTGTTTGGAAGTATTTGCTGACGCAACCTCTGTAGGGCTTTCGCTACTGGATTCCTCTTCAGCAACTTCTTTTTCTTCCTCTTCTTTTTTTTCGGCAACCTTAGATTCTTCTTTTATCTTTTCTTCTTTTTCTTCTTTGATTTCTTCTTTTTCTTCGATTGCTTTTTCTTCTTTTTCTTCATGTGTGTTTTGTACCATTTTCGGCGGATTCCATAATAGGGGACTCTTCAATAATTTCTTCTTCCTCTTGTACCATTTCCTCTTCTTGAGAAACCATTGGTAAGAAAGATGCTGTGATCTCTTCTGTCTCTTCATAAATTTCCTCCTCTTGTGTAACTGCCGAGAAGAAAGAAGATGTCATTGGTGTTTCTTCTATTATAGATTCTTCTTCCATAACAATTTCTTCTTCCATAACAATTTCTTCTTCCATAATTTCTTCTTCTTCAAATATCATTAGCATTGGAGTAAAAGAAAAAGTTTCTTGAATCTCTTCCATTTCTTCAACTTCCATGGTTACTTCAATTTCTTCTTCAATTTCAAAAGTTAAAAATTCTTCTATAATTTCTTCTTCAAATTCTGCTAATTCTTCTTGTAAATTAGTAAGAGCTGTTGACGTCGATTCTTCTAAGACCGTGTTGTCATAGGTCATAGTTAATTTAGCGCCTAATAAGTTTGGACCACCTAAATTAACTGGCGTGGAGTCTCCATCAATTCCAGTCCAAGTCCAATCAAATTTATTGGGTCCTGCATTATTATAAATAACCTGATCTGTGTATTTATGAGCATTAGCATAGTATCCTGCGTCTGTATTTCTGATCTGATCAACTTGCGACAATACGTTGCCATCAGAATCAAGTATTTTAACGGTAGTTTTAAAAGTATCTCTACCTGATTGAGCTTGACCACAAGAACTAGAAGAGCCTGACCACTCACAGTTTTGAATAATTGTTGTAGAGTCTAATGTAACTCCATTATCGAGCATTGCTTGAGTTGAAGTTTCATCACCTGTTTGAACTCCAACTAAATTTCCTTGATAATTTAGTGTTCCCGTACCTGAGGAAGTACTTCCTACTTCTACTTCCTGATAATTCCAATTCGAATTAGTGCATGTTGTATTAACTGAAGTAAACGAAGAACAACTGGATTGAACGTTAGGAACTGTAGTATCTACAGATTGTAGATTAGACGCTGCACCCGTGCCATTTGGTAAAAGATTACCGGTTGTAATATTTTCTGCTTTAGAGTTTTGATGTACAATACAGGAGCCTACTAACCAAATGAAGGCGAAAGCGTATAAAATGTTTTTAATTTTTTGTATCAATTACAATTTTGTTTGTCTAGGTCTGCTGGTTTATCTTTGTAAAACCACACCCAAGATGTAATCTTTGTTCCTTCTTGAGTGTACGTGCATTTTGGTCCTATAGAACACGCATTAAGCATACCAAGTAAAGCTATTGCTATTAGTATATTTTTCATTTTTTAATTTTTTCTATTTTGATTTTAGCGTCGGATTTTACAGCATTTGCTTTAGGAACGCCATCTATTTTTTCTCTTTTAGCCATACGTTTTACGTATGTTTTAAAGTCTGGTCGTTCAAATTGATACTTATCCCAAAGAACTAGTGCATCTTTTCCTATTTTTCCGTCGATTGGACAAGGAGTACCTGCTTGAATCATTGATTCAAATACTCTTTCATCTTGACAGAGAATGGCTACGGCTGCCACTTTCATACCAAAATCATTTAAGATTCTAGCTAACTTAAGTCGTTCACAATTTTTATCTATAAAATGTTTACCACCGGATATACCTACACCAAAAGTTTGTAGTCCAGCTGAAGCTCCTACAGCACAAACATCTTGAGTCATAGAGTTATAAGAAGGGGCCCCTGCAGATGGTGGTGCTGATCTTATATTGGAAGTTGTTGAATTAGTTGTCGTAGAACTAGAACTACTTCCTGATTCATAAGTTGTACTTGATTCATACCCACCCTCGATTGCGGTATTGGAACCACTAACATTTGATTGTGTTGAACCAGCGAAAACATTTACCGAAAACAGCAATGTAGCTAAAAAAACACATAGAAATCTTATTGACATACTTCACATTCCTCCGCACATTCACAATTTGTGCATGGACACACTCCGTACAGATCAGAATGCTCTTGTACATTGCAATGGCAATTACAATTGCAGTTTTTGCAGTTCTTTTTTCCCATGATTATTTATGCGATAGTTTATTGTACTGAGCTACGATCCAGTCAGTCGCTTTTTTCAATGGTCTTATAATCCATTTTTTAATCATTTTTTGTCTCCTCAATATCATAAAAGAACTTGTCGGTATCCGCAGTTCTCCATTCACGGCTGTCCTCAACACTCCATACCGTTTCTTGGACTTTCCAATCAGGTATTTCATTCCTTACCGTGAAAGAAGGAATGTGCCATAGTATTCTATTATTTGGTTGAGCTGCATAATTGCCATCATCCAAGGCCATTATGTGTGCACATTTGTGCTCTTGCGGAACTTCTGAATGATCCGTATCTACTATATTACTATCTGGGTGGGCCCAGTCAACTGTAAAAAGATAAGATCCTGGATGCCATTTTCCGTCTTTACCCCAATATTTGCCTGCTACACTTAAGGCATCGAAACAAATAACAGAAGGATAATAACTGAAACAATTCCAAAGCTCCAACTCGTTAAGTCGAGTCCTAGGAACTTTTTTGACATCAAAGCCGTGTTGGACAAACGCACTAATCGGGAGACGATAATAGACCCCACCATTTTCCATAATTGCATGAAACAATAGAGAGCGCCCTGGAATCGATGCCAGGCCAAAGACCATACAGTTTTCAGCTTCTCCCTGGTGTTGCTCGAGATCATAAAGATACTCTCTTCTTATTTGGCAATAAATAACAGGGATGTTTACATTTAAATAAGCCATCCAACATAAAACCTTATTATTTAATTATAATTAGTAAAACAATGACAGCTATAACTACTGCAGTGGCTTTTTTATTAGCTAATGCTAGTGAGTATATTCTCATTGCTTGTGCTTTTATTTTTTCCATAATATTAATTAACCGTAAATATCTCCCCAAGTTTTACCAGATTCATAATCTACTTTATTTGGGACAGCTAGTTTAACAGCATTTTCCATAATTTCAATAATTTTGTCCGCTTGTTCTTTAGATTCTACAGACAAATCTAATTCATCATGAATTTGAATATGAGCTATAATACCTTCTTTGTATAAATCAAGCATTGATTTCTTAGTCATGTCTGCAGCAGAACCTTGGATTAATTTATTTAATGCTTTGTAAGTAAAAGCTCTTCTGATTCTATTTTCTCCATATTTTTTTACAGCGTCTTCCCAAGTCATTGGTGTGTGCATTCCAAATTGTGCTGGTTCCCATTTATCAAAACGACAACCTCTTCCTAATAAAGTTCTAATTTCTCCTTCTCTTGAAGCCCATCTAGAAGTTTCATTCATTAGATCGCGTACAAAGGGAACTCTGTCATGATACTTATTAAATAATTCTTCAGCTTCTTGTTTCGTGCTCAAACCTAGTTCTGCTTGCAACTTGGCTTTACCCATTCCATAAAACAAACCTAAATTAATTGTTTTGGCCTGGAATCTATTAATGCCTGCCATGTCAGAAACAGTTTGGTGAAAATCAATATCGTTGTTAGCATAATTTTCTACAATTTCTTTTACAGAGGGATCTTCTTTTATACCTGTGGTTGTAGCTGCAAAATGAACAACTAATCTTGGTTCTTGTTGATTATAGTCGAAACATCCCCACTCGCAACCCGATTCTGGGATGAAAAGAGATCGAATCAGTGGACCTAAGTCTTTATTACGAGCGGGAATTTGTTGTAAATTTGGATTAGTGTATGAAAATCTTCCAGTAACGGTACCACCTTGATCGGATCTAATTTGATTAATATCCGCATGAATTCTACCTTGATGTTCATATCTAATAATGGTGTCAATAAATGTGGTATGTGCCTTGTTTATTTCTCTAGCTTTTGCTATTTTCTTAACTAGAGGATGTTCATGTTCTTGAAGAAAGTTTTTGGTAAATGATGGAGACTGAGTTTTCAAAGTTCTGCTATAAGGCAGGTTTAATTTGTCGAAAACTTTGGCAATCGATCTTGCTGCCCATATTTGACATTCTATTCCTGTGTCTTTTTTTACTTCTAATAGGAGTTGCTTTTCTTGTGTGGATAACTCTTGTTTCAATTTATGAGCGGATTGAATATCGACACGAACGCCTTTAAATCTCATATCAACTAAACATGGAAATAATTCTGTTTCTAAATTAAAAATTTCAGTTAAATTTTCTTTTCTTATTTCTGCAGATAATCTTTTAAATAGTTCAAGTGTAAGTTTTGCATCTTTTTCTGCATATTCACCTACATAAATAGCTGGTAATTTATAGAGTTCTGCTTTAGGATCTATGCCCCAGTTTTTAGCAATTTCAAATAATGTAGCTTCGCTTTTTCTTTCTCGTGTATCGTAGTCTATTTTCATTAACAATAGATGCCATAACCATAGTATCCATAACATGACCATTAACTTTTATTCCATAAGAACGAAGCCAACAGACATCATACATAGCATTATGAAATATTTTTGTAGAGCTTGATTCACAGATGGTTTTTACCCAATCTAAAACTTTCTTTTTATCTAAATTTCCACCGCCCTCATGGCCAAACGGATAGTATTTACACCAACCATCAACAGCTACAGCAATTCCGATGATTTCTCCATTTCCAATAACAGAGCCTGAACCTTTTGATTTTAAATCTGGATCTTTTGTTTCTAAGTCTATAGCTACTAGTTTATAGCCACTTAAATCTGGAAAACTATCCGGTGCTATCCATTCCGTTTGAGCTTCAAACATCATAGTCTCGCTCCATAATCATTTCAATGTAGTGAATAGCTTTCTTCAAATCTTCCTTTCCATTTTTATATTTGTGCCTGCAGATGTATTTTATAGCGTTTCCTTCTGCAAATAGCAACTTATTGTCGTTTATAAATTTACTTGGTTGAATTTTAAATTTAGAATAATGAGAACCTCCAACTTGTTTTTTGTATGCTTTCATATTCCTAATAATACTTTCGTAACGATGGATGCAGTAATACAAAAAATTGTAATTAAAAGAATATCTTCTAAAAAATCCATATCAGGTTTCATATAAACATCCAATAAAGTTTAATTCCAAAATAAAATGTTATCATTGATAATAAAATAGCTTCACTCGTTAAATTCATCATATTTGATAGCCATATTCTCCGGATTGATTTACTAAATATAAATTTTCTGCTGTTCTAGTAATACCTACAAAAAACAATCTGTGTTCTGGACTTGGATCTTTTTGATATGCGTTAAAGCTATTATAATCAATATCTAGCATTAAAACTGTATTTTGTCTTTCATCTCCTTTGGACCCATGAATCGTAGATAATCTTATTCTTGGTTTTGCTGTTGGGGAAACATCTTCTCCGTTTCTTTCCATTGCTTCTATAAATATTCTTTTCTTTTCTGTAATTTTATCCAATGCTTGCTGCCAGCTGCCCGCCGCTAGCATACCATGATTGTTTCTTAAATCTTCTAAATTGACAATATCTTCAATAACAGATTTTAGAGAAACCCCTCTTCCAAAATTTCTTTTTATATTCTTAGATGACATAAAAGAATACATTTTCTGTGCAAGTTTTGCAGGCACCAATTGACCTTTGCTTAATTTTCTCCAGGTATCAATAGCTTGTAATAAATCTTTACTTACCAAATTGTTTCCTCTCTTACTTGCGTAGTAAAAACCTTTATCTTCAAAAAAATCTTTTAAAGGTTCTAGCATTTTATTGGTTCTGGTCATGATCATCCATTGACCTTTGCTATAATCAATTTGTTCAAAGCTAGATACCCAAGTTACAGTTCCTTCAAAATCTTTAGGTGTCCATTGTTTAGGAACTCTTTCATCGGAGGGAATCTTATCTAAAATTTGTTTTGCTAAATTTAAAACTCTTCGTGGAACTCTTCTTGATTTAACTAAAGATCTATCTACCGTTGTATTTTTATCATTATGTAATCTAATAAAATGATTAGGGTTTGCTCCTTGAAATCCCATGATAGCTTGGTCATCATCTCCTGCAATATAAGAACGTTTAGCATTAGATTCAATATAATGAAACATCTCCCATTGAAGGTTATTTAAGTCTTGAGCTTCATCTAAAAATACAGCATCAAACTGTGGACATTTTTTTCTTTTAATAAATTCAGAAATCATGTCTATAAATTCAAACATACCATTAGCTTTTTTATATTTTATTAGACACTCTTTTAAATAATCTAAAGTAGCATAGCTTATGTCCTGTAGGTGTTCGTGTAATGCGTATTGATTTTCTAAAGAAATTTTTCTACACCTAGCTAGATTTATAAGTTTAAGATACTCATTTCCATAAATCATAGTGCCATCTTCTGCAGCATAAGTTTCAAAATTTAAATTTGCTGCAACCCCACCCACATAGGTTTTAAAAGCATCCCACTTTCTGCCTTTTAAAAGCTGTGTTTTTGTGTCAATTCCACATTCACGTGTGCCTAGTGCATGAAGCGTGCAAAAGTATTTTAAGTCTTCATCATAATCGACTTTATTAAATAATTTTGTGACTCTATTAACAGAAATTGTAGTTGCGTTTTTACTGAAAGTAAAAAATCCAATTCTTTTTAATGGAGTATTATATTCTTCTTTTTCTTTTTTTAGGTAAGTATTGACTAATCTGTAAGTTTTTCCCGTACCTGGTGGGCCGGGGATTATTGTCCTTTTTATCATTTTACAAATGGTGGCCTTTCTACCGAAGGCGGTTCGTCCTTTCCTTTTTCAGTTGTGAACGCCTTGATAGAGACAACCTTAACAGATTTTCCAGAAATACTCAAATTCGCATCAATTTTGGCATTAAATAATTCTTCAATTTTATGTAGTGTTTTATTTCGTTCCATATTCCAAGTTCGTGTGTTCTGTAAATGTTTCCAAAAATCTTTAAACCTAAAATATGATATACCTTCGTCTGTCCAAGACACTCCTCTATTAATATCTGTTTTCTGTTTTCCTGCTGCTCGATCTGTTGTGAAATTTTCTAAGTGTTCTTCTAATTGTTTTTTAAATGTCAAACTTTCAGGTGCTTTTATTTCTTCTACTTCCTTCATTAAACCACTTATTACTTTGCCCCATATTGGTTTAGAAACATTAGGAAGTTTAGTCCGCATCTGTTCCATACATGCTTCATCAAATAAATCAAAATTTCTTAGTGTTTTAGTATCAACTTCCACTGTTTTTCCACTAACATTAACAAACCAGATTGGTGGATCAGAAGTAAATATTCTAAGATTAGAAATATCTGGCATAAGAGTACCGTTTCCAATTCCAAATTTTCTTGTTTGACACGTTGCAGAATCACAATAATTACAAATAGGTTGGTCTTTACATTTATATTGATAATCTTTTTTATTTAATGAAGAAATTGTTGTCATAACTTGTTGAGGACTTAGGGGAGGTTTCATAAATTTAGTATTGTAAGTTGCTAAATCGGTTTGCCATGTGTCTGGGTTAGCTTTTTTTAGATAAACACCAATGTTATACAACCCATTATTTCGAGTACCTTCAGGAAAGCCTTCCTTACATAATGTTTGTAAACAAGGAGGGCCGTCCTTTATGTTTTGCTCTTTTTCACTTTCTATCTTTAAACTGTTAAACAAAGTTTTTGTCAGCTTATTTCTTTGATGTAGGCCTATAAAACCTTCTAGACTTGCAGCGTCTCCGTTTTCAAGAAAAGCATAACGTGTTGTATTATCTCCACCGTGATAAGGTAAATTTAAAAAACTACCTGTGTCTCCTCTTTCAATTAAAATATATTCTTGTTTTGGAAATATTTCACACTCTGAATAACCAAGTGCCGCAGCCATAATCTTAAGTTTAGCTCGCATTGCGGCCGCTTCAATCCATTCAGACATAAATAAAAACACGTGTGCCCCTCCAGATTTAGATCTACAAACTACTAAAGGTAAATTTTTTTGTTTTATTTTTTTGATAAATTTTTTGTGATTAAAATCGTATTGATCTATATCAATGCATCCCCATCGACACAGATTGTTTTCATTAATTGGAATAATTCCTAGTGCTGGTTCTTTTCCTTTTAAGTGGTTTTCCCAAAGAAAATCAGTTACAGGTTTTTTTACTGTAAATGGTCTGCCTTTTTGTTTACCATTCTCTGAACGAATAGGACTTGGAATGTACTGTCCATAAGCACTATTTAATCCCTCAAATATCTCTTTAAATGCTTTCATCATAATTTTTGGTGGGCGGCCTCAGTCTCCCTCAGCCGCCCTGTTTTCCACCGGATGGAAACTTATGATGTTTTTCCGTTTAACTGATCGGCTCTACGGCAACTTTCGTAAAATGTTTTTGCCCTCTTGTAGAGATTTGCATCAGTTACTTCAGATACTTTTTGGATATTATATCCGTACCACTCATTTCCTTTTCCGCTGTTTTTTACAGAGGATAGCTTATAGATGTGGCTGAAAGGTGGCGGAGTATAAGGTCCGTCCTTACCATTCTTAGTAATACTCATCATCATTGAATTCCATTTTCTGGAAATCTTTGCTTGTGATGAATACATGGATATAAGAGCTGTCTCAGCAGAATTGCCATCAGATATGATAACAAAATGTTGAGCAGTTTTTTGGATATAATGACCATTTGGTAATCTATCCTTACCCATAGCATCTTTAGTTGTTTTAGAAATAATATCACTGTCGCCAGGATATATATTTTCTGGTCTACCCGAACCCGTACCGAAGTCGGCCCATTCTTGATATTCCAGTCTATAGTGACAAGGAATAACATGTATTCCCTTCTCGCCATCGTACAGCTTTCTTGTCACTGTGTTAAAAAACATACCAGGTTCAGCTCCATCAACATAATTTGAATTACGTCTTTGTGCTTCTCCTGATCCGTTTTGTAAAAGTTTCAAGATTGGTAGAGCCAAACTTTCTGGATCTACGTTCTCAAAACCTTTTCTAGCGTCCGCCTCAAACAAAGCGTCTGATGGCAGACCGGCCTCTTGTTTTTTAGCTACTTGCTTCTCGTTTCTAGTTTCTTGCATCTAGTTTCTCCTTATTATTTTTGTTTGGTTACCTACAAACGTTTTGAAAAGGTCCGCTGGCATATCTTGTCCAGATTCGATACGCTCGCGAACCACTGCTTTAAGTGTCTGAGCATGAACTCCTATTTTCTGGACGGGTTCATATCCCTGACCTTTTGCAAGGGTAGCATACGCCATTGCCTTGTTATCTTCGCCACGACCAAAGGTAACAGTGACATCATTTTTAATAATGTCTCCTAGGCCGTTTTCTCGAAGCCAGTTAAACGCCTCTTCCTGCTTGTTGGCAGGGATATGGGCGCCATAAAATGATTTTACTTCTATTGAAGCACCATCTTTTAATTTTAGTTTAGTGACATTCATTTCTTGCATCATTTTTGGAATGTCAAAATTAGAAAGCTGCTTAGCTTTCTCTTTTAAATTTTTTGTATGATCCTCAGAAGCTTTTATTTGATCTTCTAAATTTCTTAACTCAATTACTTTATCAGATAAATCTTTAGTTTGATCTATCTGAGTAACTGAATCTACTCTATCTTCTTCAAAGTTTATATTACTCATCTCTTTCTCCTTGTTGTTGGTAGTTTC
>LULS01000635.1_pt1 | contig 11028 bp, 10 predicted proteins | sample 728101 | NCBI WGS metagenome assembly LULS01 (sample SAMN03860283, study PRJNA289734) | marine metagenome | biome: seawater column; feature: ocean; material: water; isolation source: Red Sea water column Station 108 - depth 200m | place: Saudi Arabia: Red Sea | collected 2011-10-15 | depth 200 m | reverse complement strand
ATTTATGAATGAAAAAGAAAAAATTTATGAGGGAAAAGCCAAAATTCTCTACAAAGGACCGGAGAAAAATACTGCCATTCAATATTTTAAAGACCACGCAACAGCCTTCAATAGTTTAAAAAAATCTACCATTGAAGAAAAAGGAATTCTTAACAACAAAATATCGGAGCATATTTTCAAAAAAATAAACCAGATTGGTATTAAAACTCACTTAATAAAAAGATTAAGTGAACGTGAACAGCTAGTACATATGGTGGAGATAATTCCTTTAGAGTTTATTGTTAGAAATATTGCAACCGGTTCATTAACAAAAAAATTGGGCATTGCTGACGGTACTGTATTGTCAAAACCATTGCTCGAATACAGTTACAAAAATGATGAATTAGGAGATCCTCTTGTTGCAAGAGAGCATATTACTGAATTTAATTGGGCTTTATCTAGTGAACTTGATTTGATTAATAATTATTGCCTAAAAATTAACAAGTGCATGCAGGACATGTTTATGGATGTGGGAATTAAACTTGTAGATTTTAAATTAGAATTTGGAAGAACTGAGATTGATGGAAAAAAAGAAATCATTTTAGCAGATGAAATCAGTCCAGATACTTGCAGACTATGGGATGTGAAAAGTAATAAAAAATTAGATAAAGACAGATTTAGAAAAGATTTAGGAAATGTTATTGATGCATATCAAGAAGTAGCTAACAGACTTGGAATTTAATTCTTGGAACCATTAAATCTAGAAGTGCACCTAGCGCTCCGAAGAAAACAACAATATTTTCCATTAATTTTTTCATTTTTTAATCAAAACCATCTAATCATTCCAATAACACCAGCGCTAGCATAAAAGAATTGTAATAATAATATTCCTTTGTGTTTTCCTCGATAAGCCCAGATGCCTATTAAGATTGCTGATAATAATAACAATGAAAAGCCTATAAATTCTATACCAATATTTAATGCTACAAATAGAGAGTACAAAATTGCTGTCGTAACACCTGCCCATTCAAAAATTTTATTATTCATTTAATTATTCCAATTCAATTGTACTTGGTGGTTTTGAAGTAATGTCATAAACCACTCTGTTTATTCCATTAACAGAATTAATAATTTTATTTGATACTTTTTGAAAAAAATTTTTATCAAACGAAAAATAGTCAGCAGTCATTCCATCTTCAGAAGTGACAGCTCTCAATAAACATGTGTATTCGTAGGTTCTGCTGTCACCCATAACACCAACTGTTTTTAGTGGTAACAACGCAGCGTAAGCTTGCCAAATTTTATTGTAAAGACTTGATTTTTTTAATTCGTCAATAAATATAAAATCAGCCTCTCTCAAAATATCAATTTTTTCTTTTGATAATTTTCCAGGAATTCTTATAGCAAGGCCAGGGCCAGGAAACGGATGTCTTGAGAGAAGAGCTTTGGGTAATGACAATTGTATGCCTAGTTTTCTTACTTCATCTTTAAATAAACTACTAAGAGGTTCAACCAAAGTTAGATTCATTTTTTTGGGCAATCCACCAACATTATGATGAGATTTTATTTTAGAAGATGGGCTACCTGTTACAGTCTTACTTTCAATTAAATCTGGATACAAAGTGCCTTGAGCTAAAAATTTTACTTTTTTTATTTTTTTTGCATGTTTTTCAAATAACTGTATAAAAAGTTTTCCAATAATTTTTCTTTTACTTTCTGGATTGGTAATATTTATCAATTTTTTTAAAAATAATTTAGAAGCATTAATGTAAATTAATTTTAGTTTTAATTGTTTCTTAAAAATCTTTAGAACTTCTCGTTCTTCGTTTTTTCTTAACAACCCCGTATTAACAAAAATACAGGTTAACTTGTTTCCTATAGCTTTTTTTAATAGCAAAGCGACGACACTACTGTCCACACCTCCAGATAAAGCGCAAATAACCTTATCAGTTTTAACTTTCTTTCTAATATCAGAAATCATGGTTTCTTTTTGTCTTTTTAAATTCCACATTTTTTTTATTTTACATATACCTAACACAAAATTTTGAATTAAGATTTTACCGTTTGTTGTATGACTAACTTCAGGATGAAATTGTATTCCGTAATATTTTTTCTTTTCATTAGCTATAATTGCAAATTTTGAATTATTGCTAGAGGCTATCTTTTTAAAACCAGGAGGGATTTTGGAGACAATATCTTGATGGCTCATCCATACTGAATTGTTTTTCTTCTTAAAGAAATTTTTAGTGATAGGACTGTTTAATTTGCTTCTAACAACAGCATGTCCAAATTCTCTTGTTTTGGATATTTTTACTTTTCCTCCGAATTTTTTTGCCAAGATTTGATGACCATAACAAATACCAAGAATAGGTAATTTAAAATCTAAAATACAATTATCTAAATCTATAGAATTTTTATTAGTTGTTGTTAAGGGACCACCAGAAAGAATAATACCTTTTATTGAACTGTTTTTTTTAAAACTTTTAATTTGATTAAAATTAATAATTTCAGAATAAATTCCAATTTCTCTGACCTTTCTTGCTATAAGTTGAGTAAATTGGGATCCAAAATCAATTATAACTATTTTTTCTAAGACTTTATTACGATTCATTTTTTTTTATATGATCAACATTATGAACCATGCTTTCATAAAATCCGGCTTTAGTAATTTTAATAAATTCACCTTTTTTTTGTAAATCTCTTATAGTTTTTGCTCCTAAGTAACCCATGGAAGATTTTAGTCCCCCAATCAAATTATATACAATTTTTTCTACTGGTCCTTTAAATTTAACCAAACCTTCCACTCCCTCGGGAACATATTTTGAAACGTTTTTAGACTTTTTTTGGAAATATCTATCTGCAGATCCAGCTGCCATTGCGCCAACGGAACCCATACCTCTAAAATTTTTATACAGTTTACCCTTATGTTTTATAATTTTACCTGGACTTTCTATTGTTCCTGAAAATAGCGATCCTATCATTATAGCATCTGCTCCAGCAGCAATTGCTTTTGCCAAATCGCCTGAAAATTTTATACCACCATCTGAAATTATTTTTGTTTTATAATTTTTTAAAGCTTTTTTTACTTCAAGCACGGCGCTTAATTGCGGAACTCCAATTCCAGCAACTAATCTAGTAGTGCAAATAGAACCAGGACCAATACCAACTTTAACAATATCAACACCACTATCCGCTAAAAATTTTGCAGCTTTACCAGTAGCAATATTTCCGGCGCAGAGAGTAGTATTATTTAATTTTTTTTTAATTTTTTTAATCATATTTAAAACTTTTTGTGTATGCCCATGGGCTGTATCTATTACTTTTTTGACTTCCATAACTTGTTTTTTAATGGATAGATTTCTATGAATCACTCCTATGCCTCCTAATTTCGAGATTGCTATGGCCATCCTAGATTCGGTTACGGTATCCATGGCTGAAGACATTAGAGGTATTTGTAAATTTAATTTGTCACAAAGTTTATTAAAAGTTTTGGTTTCCGAAGGCAGAACAGACGAATGTTGTGGAACTAGACTTACATCATCAAATGTGAGCGAATCTTTAATGGCACCCATATTTGACTATATATCATACCAACGGTTTTACAATTGTTGAATCGTTAGTTTTATCTCTTCTGTACCCAGTTTATTAGCTAGTTCTTTTTATATCTTTCTAAACAATTCCAAACATCAACGCTCAAATCTATTCCCGATAAATCTTTAAAATTTCTTAAACCTGTGGGAGAAGTCACATTTATATCCCCTATTAAATAATTTGAAACAAGATCTATTCCAGCAAACAAAATATTATTTTTTTTTAAAAAATAGGCTACTTTTTTTGCAACATTTATTTCTTTTTTATTTAGTTTGGTTTTAACAGCTGTTCCGCCTTGACCAAGATTACTAACAATAGATTTCTTTTTAGGAATTCTTTTTATTGCTCCTTTAACTTTTCCATCGATTATAAAAACTCTTTTATCTCCCTGCTTAATTTGAGGTAAAAACTTCTGTGCCATTACATGTTCATTTACTTTCAAATATCTAGTTATTTTGTTTATTTTTGTTTTAATATTTACAAAAAAGATGTGATTACCTCCGAATCCATGGGTTGGTTTAATAACGATTTTTTTATATTTTTTTCTAAATTTTATTATTTCTTTTGTATCTGTTGTAAAAATTGAAGGTGGCATATATCGTGTAAAATATATGGAAGAGAGTTTCTCGGGTATGCCTCTAACAGCAGCAGGATCGTTTAATATTTTAGTTTTGTGTGATATTTTTTCTAATAAGTAAGTCGCTGTAATGTAGTTCATATTGAATGGTGGGTTTTGCCTCATTAAAATAAATTGAACTTTAGAAAGATCAACTTTTCTTATATTTTTAATAGTGTAAAATTTTTTCTTGTTTTCGTTTAGTTCGACTTCTTTACAAGTAGCTAAAACTTTATTATTTACAAAAGACAAATCTTTAGTTTGATAATAATATATTTTATAGTTGCGCCTTTGTGCCTCAGTGGCCAATAATAAAGTAGTATCTGTCTTTCTGTTTACTAAATGTAATGGATCCGCTTGAATTGCTACGATTTTATTAATTTTCCTCATATAAAAAGTCAATAGATTTGTAAGATTTAAATTTCTCCAATGCAAGTTCTGCTTTGGTCTTATTATCCAATAATATTTTTCTTATATTATTTAAGAAAATAGTTTCATCTAATCCTTTTTTATTTTCAAATGATCTTTGGCGAAGTCCTTCCTCAGATAATTTTAAAAACATTTTTCCCCATTCTAAAAGACTTTTACCATTAATTAATGTATTTAAACCTTTTTTAGGTACTTCTCGATAAGCATTTAAAACTTCATCTATTTTCCAATTTTTAATTATTTCTAAAGAAGCATCTACCCTCCCATACAACAAACCCACATAAAAAGCAGGACCTGCACAGTGGCAGTTCCATTCGCAAGTATCTAAGGATCGTATTTCTAAATATTGTTTCAAGCGAACTTCGGTAAATATTGTCGATAAATGGTTTTTTAAATCGTCATAAGTTGGTTTCAAATTATTTATTTTGCCATGCATAAAATCTTTAAATGTTTTATTATTGACACTTAAATGTCTGTTATTCTTAACTATAAAAAGTAAGGGTGTGTTAATCACCATATCAGTATACTTTTCGAAATTCATTTCCTCGAGATAGCTTTTAGGCAAACCTCCTCTTGCTGTTTCTTGCCACACCCTTGATCGATAAGACAAATATCCATTTGCTTTACTTTCTTTAAAAGGCGAGTTAGCAAAAATTGCGATGGACAAAGGTACTAAATGTGAAATTAATTTAAATTTTTTACTAAAATCACTTTCAGATATATAATCCAAATTAATTTGAGTTCCTGTGGTTTGATACATCATCTCTAAACTAAGTTTTCCTTTTTTTGGCATCTCTTCAGTCATTATTTTGTATCTCTTTTTTGGTGTTTGAGACACGTCTTGAAGTTTTGAGCTAGGATCAAAGCTAATTGACATCATTTTAAGATTTAAATGATTACAGACTTCCTTTAACTCTTCTAAAAATTTGTAAGACTCATCACAAGTTAAGTGGATATTGTCTAATCTTGCTCCTGATAATTCTATTTGATTACCAGGTTCTAAGGTGATCTTTTGATCTCCTCTGGATAAAGATACAATATCCAGCCCTTCCTTTATAGACTTCCAACCAAATTTAGTTAAATAATCAAATATTTTTAAAACAGTAGAAAAATTAATTCTATTGTTAGATTTGTTTTCAAAGAAAAATTTTTCGTGTTCCACACCAATTTTGAGATGCTTTTCTTTTTTGCACCCATTGTTAAAATAATCAACAATATCTGATTTATCTTTTAGAATTTTATTCATTAAATTAAAAAAACTTTATATCCGCAGTTTTTCTTGATTAGATTAGTTTAAATCTTACATAGCCTGGAGTTACTCCGGCAGCTAATAATTCTTTTTCGGTTAATTGACTCTGTAAGAGAAAAATTGCCCTATCTGGATGATAGTAGGAAAATAAAAAAGGGCTTACTTATAAAAATTCCCCCTGCCATAACAAAAATTAATGATGGATCCCAGTTACCAAATAAATTCAAGAAACCTAGAACTTTTTCAGGATTCGTCATGCTTGAAATAGTTAATCCTATCCCAAATATAATACCGCACAATAATGATATAACTTTATTCAAAAGAACTTCCTCATTATCACTACCGTTATAATTGCTACCAGTACAAATACTATTGTTGCCAGCAATGATCGTGGTGAGAAACGAGAAATTCCACAAATGCCATGTCCACTAGTACAACCATTGCTGATGCCTGTCCCCACACCAACTAGTAGTCCACCTATGATTAAAGTTGGTAAAGAAGCTGTGATAGAAAAAGGAATCTCGCTCTTAGAAAAAACAGAATATATTAAAGGACCTAGAATTAATCCTATTAAGAATAAAAGATTATCAAATCTATTATTATTTGAGTTGATTAAATTTTTTATGATTCCACTAATTCCTGCCAAGCGGCCGTTACCCAGATAAAAAACTACAACTGCTAATCCGATAACAGTTCCTCCAATGAACGCAGGTAGTGGTGTAAAATTTATAATATTCATAAATTAATAATTTTTGCCCATTATTATATCCAATCGGGAACTGGAAGACCTTTTTTTTCTAAAAAGGACCTATTAAATAATTTAGAACTATACCTTTCTGATTTATCACAAAGAACTGTAATAATTGTTTTACCTGGACCTAATTTTTTTCCAAGTCTTATGGCTCCAGCAATATTAACTCCGCAACTTGTTCCTAAGCTTAGTCCTTCATTTTGAATTAAATCATAAAGAATAGGTAACGATTCATTATCATCTATCGAAAATGCTCCATCTATTTTTGCTTCCGCAAAGTTTGCGGTAACTCTACTTGATCCGATCCCTTCTGTAATTGAACCACCTTCGCTTTTTAACTCCCCATTTTCGATATAGTTATAAAGAGCAGAACCTTTAGGATCTGATAGATAAATTTTAATGTCTTTATTTTTTTCTTTTAAATAACTGCTCACTCCTCCAATCGTCCCCCCGGTTCCTGAAGAGCACACAAATCCGTCGATTTTCCCCTCTGTCTGATTCCAAATTTCAGGACCGGTTGTTTCATAGTGTCCTTTAGCATTTGCTGTATTATCAAATTGGTTTGCCCAAAATACCCCATGGTTATTTGTCCTTTTCAATTCTTCGGCTAATCTTCCGGATACTTTCACATAATTTCCGTCGTCTTTGTAAGGCTTTGGTGGGACAAGTTTTAGTTCAGCTCCTATATTTTTCAATGTGTCTTTTTTTTCTTGGGTTTGATTATCGTTCATTACGATAATAGTTTTGTAGCCGATTGAATTTCCAATAAGACAAAGTCCAATTCCGGTATTACCTGCTGTTCCTTCAACAATCGTTCCACCTTTTGAAATTAATTTTTTTTCTTGAGCGTTTTTGATTAATGCAAGTGCAGCACGGTCTTTTACGGATCCTCCAGGATTTAGGTATTCTGCTTTGCCATAGATATTACATCCTGTTATTTCAGAGGCTGATTTAAGTTTAATTAAAGGAGTGTTACCTATTCCTTCAATAAAACTATTTTGACAATTTTTCATTTATTCAATCTTTATCACTAATGGTTTCAATTCCATATGGTTTAAATTTTTCACTTGCTTTGCCAACACTCTTGGCTGGTATACCAACCATTACTGCGTCTTCGGGAACATTTTTTGTAACTACCGCATTAGCTCCTATCTTTGCATTTTTTCCCACAATTACTGGACCTAGAATTTGTGCTCCGGAACCAACAACTACGTTATCTTTAAGAGTTGGATGTCTTTTAATATTTCTTTGCTCATCTGATTTAATACTTGGAGAGATTCCTCCAAGAGTAACGGCATGATAGATTGTTACATCATCTCCTATTTCTGAAGTTTCTCCAATTACTACACCCATACCATGATCAATAAATAAATTTTTTCCAATTAAAGCTTTTGGATGAATTTCTATTCCTGTTAAAAATCTTGAAAATTGTGAAATAATTCTTGCTATTAAATCAAATCTTGCCTTGCAAAAGAAATTAGCAATTCTGTGAAAGAAAATTGCTTTAACTCCTGGATAAGTTAAAAATATGATAATTTTTGATTTAGCAGCCGGATCACGATTCATGATTGATTCTAAAAAACTATTCATAAATATTTAAACTATTATATCCATTCGGGAACGGGAAGATCTTTTTTTTCTAAAAAGGATCCATTTAATAATTTAAAATTATACCTTTATGCTTATATACAAAATCAACCAGTTGCTGTTAATTTAACCTTTTCCGAAGATTCTAACGCTTGTTTTATATCAGCAATAATATCATCAGGATGTTCAATTCCCACTGATAATCTTACATAGCCTGGAGTTACTCCGGCAGCTAATAATTCTTTTTCGGTTAATTGACTGTGCGTCGTGGTCGCTGGATGAATGGCTAAACTTCGAGCATCTCCAATATTAGCTACGTGATAGTGTAGCTTAAGAGAATCGATGAATTTTTTACCTGCTTCTGCACCACCTTCTATTTCTATTCCAACAAGAGCGCCATTTCCTCCCTTAAAATACTTTTTGGCTCTATTTGCCACTTCTCCTTTATAAAGAGATGGATAAATAACTCTTTTGACATTTTTTTGCTTTTGCAAAAAATCTACTACTCTTTCAGCATTAGAACAATGTTGTTTAAATCTCAATGGTAAAGTCTCCAAACCTTGTATATGTTGAAAAGCATTATCCGGAGATAAACATGAGCCTAGATCACGAAGTAATACGACTCTAGCTCTTACTGCGAAAGATACATTTGCTCCAGTTAATTCTGGAACAACTTTACCCCACACAGCTCCACCATAACTAGCATCTGGTTCATTGAATAAAGGTTGTCGTTTTGGATCAGCAGTCCAATCAAAATTTCCTCCATCAACTATGATTCCACCAATGGCGGTACCATGACCACCTATATACTTCGTTAATGAATTAACAATTACTGCAGCGCCATGTTCAAATGGTTTGCAAATAATGGGTGCGGCAGTGTTATCTACTATTAACGGTATATTATATTTCCTTCCGATATCAGAAACTTCTTTGATAGGGAAAGGTCTTAAATATGGATTAGGAAGTGTTTCGGCATATATCGCTCTAGTTTTGTTGTCGATCAATTTTTCAAAATTTTTCGGATCTATAGGATCTGCATACCTTACTTCTATACCTTGTTTTTTTAGTGTATGTGTAAACAAATTTACAGTTCCGCCATAAAGGTCTGTTGAACTAATAAAATTATCTCCTGCTTGGGCAACATTTTCTATAGCAAAAGCAGAAGCTGCTTGACCAGAACTAACAGCTAAAGCAGCCAAACCTCCCTCCAATGCAGCCACTCTCTTTTCCAATGCATCATTTGTTGGATTCATTATACGCGTATAAATGTTTCCAAATTCTTTTAAAGCAAAGAGGTTAGCTGCAGTATTTGTGTCTTTAAATTGATATGAAGTAGTCCTATAAATAGGCACGGCCACTGCAGTAGTTGCAGGATCACTTCTATATTCACCCCCATGTAACACTATTGTTTCTGGATTCTTTATTTCTTTGGTCATTTTTTTTCTCCTTTTCAGTGCTTTGACTAAATGTCGGGTGTGCAAGCTAGTTTAATACCAGGTCTTTAAATGAAATCTCTCCACAAAAGACCACCGGCTAAAACGGCGGTCCGATAAGACTATCGTTTTAGCAGGTTTTATTGAGCGCTTGCAATTCGACTTAAATCAGCGCTTTTTTAAGAATGTTTTAGAATATAATTTTATTAAAGTAAATATTTATAGAAAAATAAGTTAAAATTAATCAAATAATGATTGTTTTATAGATAAATAATCTATAATATTAAAAAATAATAGAATAAAATACCATGAATGAGATAGATAAGAAAATATTATCAATTTTACAAACAAACGCTGACATTCCTGTTGGCGAATTATCTAAAAAAGTAAATTTATCAACAACCCCTTGCTGGGTAAGAATCAATAAACTTTACAAACAGGGTTACATTAAGAAGAAAGTAGCCGTTGTTGATCGATTGAAAATTAATCTTCCCGTAGTCGCCTTTGTTCAAATTAGAACAAATCAACATAGTATGCATTGGTCAAAAGAATTTATTAAAGCCATCATTAAAATGGACGAAGTTGTTGAGTTTTACCGGTTAAGTGGAACAGTTGATTATATTTTCAAAGTATTGGTCCCAAGTATAGAAAAATATAATGAGTTTTATAAAAAACTCACGGACACGGTAGATTTTGCCGAAGTTACAACAAGTTTTTCAATGGAAGAAATTAAACAAAGCACTAATCTTCCGTTAAATTATATATAAAACATTTACCTTAGGCTCTTACATATTTTTAGCAGCTAGCGTTTTCTTTGTTCATGCGTGTCTAAATCTTGTTTTATCTTAAAACGATCTAGAGTCATAATACCAGAAAAAAAAATAGTTAAAATTACTACAAGATTTTCAAAGGTAATTCTGAGTGAATTTCAAAGTTTTCTTGCTTGGTAATATCTTCGGCTTGTTCTGATTTTTTTGTAATGGCCCACGATTGATAAAGCTCACAAAATTTGAAAACCGCACGATATCGTTCAACCCTGTTATTTGTCGCCAGATCTTGAACGATTGATTCTTTTTCTTTATTAAGTTGTTCCAATTCTTTTTGATTTAATATTTCTCCTGAATTTGCAAGATAATATCCTGTTTTATCCATGCAGGGAGTTTCTTTGATCTCGGTGATCAGTTTTTGAAACAGAGCTCCCGACATTAATTCTTTTTTATAAATTGTACGATCTATATATTCATGAATCACTCTTTCCAGAGGTGGTTTACCCATCTTAGACCAAAGCATGAGCAATCCCACATAGATGATTTCGTACAGTCTAACTGGAATCGTTTTTCCTCTAACTTTCTTCCTCCAAGCTAGGTAGCGTCTTATTTCTATGTCGTGTTTG
>LULS01001036.1_pt1 | contig 11049 bp, 14 predicted proteins | sample 728101 | NCBI WGS metagenome assembly LULS01 (sample SAMN03860283, study PRJNA289734) | marine metagenome | biome: seawater column; feature: ocean; material: water; isolation source: Red Sea water column Station 108 - depth 200m | place: Saudi Arabia: Red Sea | collected 2011-10-15 | depth 200 m | reverse complement strand
CTTTGTTAACATCCTCTGATGCGTTTATGGTACAGTAAGCCGATACTTTACAATGAACGTATAAGGATCTCAATTATCAATCCATCTTTCAATTACTTTGTGTGCTAGTTCAGTAAGTTCGTCTAGTGTAATGTCACTATTAACGATGGTTTCGTCTGCTATTGCTATGGATTCACCAAGTCCTACACTAATCTCTCTGTTATCACGCTCTTCAAATTTTTCCCTTGTTTTGGGATCATCTGAACGTCCACGAGCACTCAAAAACTTGTAGCGAGTATCCGCAGATGCCTCTATCGATAATAGTTTTACAGATCCAGTATTTTTTAAAACTTCAATCTCTGCAGTGGATCTTACACCATCAATAATAATTACTTTAGATTGAGAATTTTTTATTTGTTCAGTAAGTAGTTCGGCAATTGCCCCAGGTCCATTTTTCTCACGCAATTCTAACATCAGTTTGCCCAAGTTATCTCCAGATGGCTCTAGGTTACGTCTTTTTGCCTCAGCACGAACACCATCACCTAAATTCAAAGTTTCTAGAGTCTATGAAGCTACCGAAATGCGAACTTTTGTTGCGATTGAAGTAAGTGATCAAAATGTTTTAAATTCTATTCGTCAAGTCCAGTCTGAATTAAACATCAAGGCTAAACCAGTAGAACTTCACAACATGCATTTTACTGTGCAATTTTTAGGGGAAGTTTCAGAGGAAATGGTAGGGAAAATTTCTGGTGCACTTGGTAGTTTAGAATTTTCTTCATTTTCGATAAGTTTTGTAGGCATTGGGGTTTTTCCCAAACCTAGCTTTCCACGAATAGTTTGGGTTGGAACGGATGAGGGTATCAATGAACTTGAAAAATTAGCAGAAATTATTCGTGCAAAATTATCGCAACTTGGATTCAGTCCAGATAAAAAATTCAAGCCACATGTTACCATATTTAGAGTAAAAAACAAAATTGGAGATATTTCAGATAAATTAGAAAAATTTTCGGCGTATCCTTTTGGGAAGCAAACAGTCTCAGAAATTAAACTAAAGAAAAGCGAACTTACGCCTAACGGTCCAATTTATACAGATCTGTTGGTTGTTAAAGGAAAGCAATGAATTCAATCTTAAACTACGCAAAAAAAGAAGCAACACCGCCAAAAAAATTACAGCAAAAAAAACAGAGTATTGCCAAAAAAGCCTGCGAGTTAGTAAGTCAATGTATAGAAAAACATACTCAAGTAGTTGGTTTTGAGCTAGGAGGTTCATATGCTAAGGGTACGTGGTTACCAGAAAAGGCTGACATTGACATATTTGTTAAATTCAACAAAAAAACATCTGAGAGGGATTTTAGAACTATTGGAACAAAGATAGGTTTTCAATCTTTAAGGAAACATAAACCATACACCAGACATGCAGAGCATCCGTTTGTAGAGGCGATTATTGATGGAACTAAAGTAAACATTGTTCCATGTTATGATGTAAACAAGGGGGAATGGCAAAGTGCTACAGACAGATCTATATATCATACAAAATTCATGTCAAAAAAATTATCAAACACATTAAAAGGAGAAGTAAGAATTCTCAAGAAGTTTTTTCTTCACATAGATGTTTATGGTGCTGAAATAGCAAAAGAAGGTTTTAGTGGGTATGTCGCAGAGGTACTAATTTCCTACTTTGGTAGCTTTGAAAAAACAATAAAGAGAATTTCAGAGTTGAAGAAGGGACAAATTATTGGAAAATCTGCAAAAAAATTTGATTCGCCTATTGTGATCATTGACCCAATTGATAACAATAGAAATCTTGGAACTGCAATTTCAATGGGTAATTTAGGAAAGTTTGTTTTAGCAAGTAGAGAGTTTTTAAAAAACCCGTCTAAGAAATTTTTTAAAAAACCTGTTTCTAAGTGTATTATGAAAAATAATGATAAAATTGTTGTAGTACAATTCAGGTTTAAGGATAGAAGTGATGATATTATCTGGGGTCAAATTAAACGTGCGTCAAATGCATTAAAAACTCAATTAGAGCTAGGTGGATTTACTGTTTTGAGAAATTCGTCGGTTAAGGATGAAAAACAAAATGCGGCGTTGATATTTTTATTACATGCAAAAAAAATTGAAAGTAGTTTGGTTCGAAGTGGTCCGGAAATATCTAGTAAGGAACACTCTGAAAAGTTTATTTCAGCTAATCGAAAAAAAAGTCAGCTTATGTGGATTAACGAGGAAGGTAAAATACAATCTTTGCAGAAACGAAAACGTGATGATGTAAAATTATTTTTGCGAGACATTTTGAAGAAGAATCTAAAAAATTCTGGTATACCAAATGGGCTTGAGAAGGATTTCAAAAAAGGTGTAAAAATTATTGATGCAAACAAAGTCTCAACAAAATCCATTAAAGATGCAATTACAGACATTGCCGTAACAGATGAAGCAATCTTTCATTAAAATTAATAAAATAACTGAATCACCATATTCAGATATCTGGGTTTTCCCAAAAGGAACCAAAGCACAGATAAAATCACGGATTAAGGAATTAGAAGATCTTGGTATTGAGAGTATTTCGTTTGAGGGAGAGCTACAACTTGGTACCATTAACGTGTTAGGTAAAGGATACGTAGGTATCGTAGTTTTAGGTAAATTAGGAAGAAAAAAAGTTGCTGTAAAAATTAGACGGAATGATTCCCAAAGAAAAAATTTGAAAAAAGAAGCCGAATTACTTCAAATAGCAAACCGGTGTAGTGTTGGGCCAAAATTAATAGATTTTAGTAAAAATTTTCTTGTGATGGAATATCTTGAAGGTGAAAAAATTGGTAGGTGGATTAATAATTTGAAATCAAAGAAAGGTTCTTCTCAGATCAAGCCAATAATAAAAAAAGTTCTTGAAGATTGTTACAAACTAGACAAGATTGGTTTGGATCATGGAGAATTAAGTAGAATTCCAAAACATGTGATTGTCGGTAATAAAATAACCATCATTGATTTTGAAAGCTCTAGTATGGAACGAAGAGTTTCAAATGTTACATCTGCAACTCAAGCATTTTACATAGGATCTGGAATTTCAAAGATTGTAAATACGATTTACAAAACACCAAATAAAGCAAAAATTATTTCCGTTCTAAGTAAAGCCAATCTAGACGACGACCCCTACTTTAAGCGCATGTCGTGAAATTATTAAACCGTCGGATGTAATCGTAAATAAAAAGAAATTTTTAACGTTCTTGAGTTGTGGGTCTAACAAGAATTTCGTTTACATTCATGTGCTTTGGTGATTGTACAGCAAATAAAATTGCGTTTGCAATATCATCCGACTTTAGACCTTGTGATTTCTTTGCTGTCTCAATAAAGCTCTGTAACGACTCATCAGTGATGGTGTTTAGTAGCTCTGTCTCAACTACTCCGGGTTCTACACATGTTATCCTAATACCGGATCTGGCGCTTAATTCCTGCCTTAGTCCCTCACTAAATGCGGTAACAGCATGTTTTGTTGCACAATATACACTGCCCGACGGAAATACAAGCCTACCAGCAACTGATGAAATGTTAACTATATGACCCGATTTTTTTTCCTTCAAATGTGGAATGACCGCAGCAGTGCAAAAAAGTACTCCCTTGATGTTTACATCAATCATTTGCTCCCATTCCTCAACTTTCAGATTTTTTACAAAACTTAGTGGCATCAGGCCTGCGTTGTTTATCAAGATATCAATTGTGCCCCATTTTTTTACTGTATGTTCAACAAATGCATCACAATCAGTTTTTTTTGTAACATCAAGTTTTTGCGCTAACGCCTGACCTCCATTTTTTTTAATTTCATTTTCTAACTGCTCGAGTTTATCAACTCGCCTAGCACCAATTGCAACTTTTGCTCCAGCTTTGGATAATGCTAATGCGGTAGCATAACCAATACCACTACTCGCTCCTGTAATAATAGCGACTTTGCCTTCTATCGACATTATCGACAATTCCAATAAACATCGTAAATGTGTTTTTAAAATATGATAGCTAATTTATTAAGAAAAAACCAAAAACCTAGTTATGCTGCAAGAAAAATGCGCCTATTGTGGAGATATGACGGATATGCCTTTTGAGTGTAATTACTGTAAGGATCCATTTTGTTCAGAACATAGACTCCCAGAAGATCATAGATGTGTCAAGCTTACTCAGATTAGAACAAAGAAATTTGGTGAGCGGAAAGTGATTCGTGATGGTGGTACAGGGAAGCGCAAGGGTTTCAGAAGAATGTTTAGGCGGTTTGGTTAATTATCTAACCTGCTAGTAATTCGACTTTTTTGGATCAATTTTTGAACGCCTGGCTTGGTAAAACAATGCACCCGCTAAGGCAACCAAGCAAAGTGCTGTAAGTACATGAGGAGTAATCACTGTTACATATGCAATGGCGAAAACCATCATCATAATTCCTTGTATCGTTAGTTTAATCCATGAAAGTGTCTTAATTGCTCTACAAATCATTTCGATTACAAAAAGTATCGCCACTGGAATTATGGTAAGAATTAGAAAATCTATGATATCTATATCTAGGTGTGACATGTCTAAGGCTGAATTTATAGACTATAATTTCTATTGGTTGTTAGACTCTAATAATTTAGATTTTCCATTCAGTATTTTAGTAAGGATTGCTTCCTTCCTTTCTTCCATTTCTTTTTGTGAGTCAAGAATGTATTTTTCTACATCAAGTAATGCAGATGAAGAATTGGAATTGCCCAAAGCTGCTTTTTCTATCCTCAATTTTAAGAGGAATGATACTAATTCACTCATCATTTCTACCAAATTGTTTTGGATTTTTGCCTCAATTCCATTGAGCTCCTTATTTTTCAAATTTCCAATAGATTTTGAAATTGAAATATAGAAATCTGAGTCAAGATCTTGAACTGCATCGTTTTCAGATTCTTGTAAAACAAGTGTTTGTAAATATTTGACATTGATTTTATTTTCTTCCGACATTGAACTACGCCTAATAATCCTTAAATGACCGGGGTTATTTTTGTTCTGTTGAAGAGAAAAATTTGCCGTATAAAATTGTAGGTGGAAAGCCAACCATAATCGAATACACCGACGACGATGTTTTTACTATGATAAAACGGGAAGAGATAAAATTTATCGATCTTCAGTTTACTAGCCTTCCAGGCCGCTTTCATCATACTACTATATCATCAGCCACATTTACGAAAAATCAAATGGAGGACGGTCTACCTAAACTTGATGGTTCCTCTATAGTTGGATTTACCAGTATAGATGATTCTGATCTAATACTAAAGCCCGATCCGAGTACATTCGGTATAATACCTTGGATGGAAGAAAAATCTGCAAGAATGCTGTGTGATATCTATTGGGGAGCTGATAGAGGTAGATTAGAAACTGACCCAAGAGGTATATGCCAAAAAGCTGAGGAACACCTGAAGACGGAGGGATTTGATGAAAGCTTTTGGGGACCAGAAGTAGAATTCTTTGTTTTTGACAAGATTCACTGGGATGTATTAACTCCCTATAAGGGTCAATCATATTCAATTGAATCAAATGAAGCGCCTTGGAGTCAAGAGGGAAACGGATATCCAATGGGCTTACAAGAAGGCTATTACCCCAGCACACCTTCAGACACATTAACTTCATACAGAAATGAATGCGTAGAAGTGTTGAATGAAAATTTTGGAATATTATGCGATAACCATCATCATGAGGTTGCCACTGCTGGTCAATGCGAAATTGATATCAATTATGATAAAATGACAAATGCTGCAGACAGTGCACAGTCTTACAAATATGTGGTACGTAACATCGCTAAAAAACATGGTAAAATAGCTACCATGATGCCAAAGCCTATCTCTATGGACTCTGGTTCTGGAATGCATACAAATGTCAGCCTCTGGAAATCTGGAAAAAATACATTCTATGATAAAGATGATCCAATTGAACTAAGCCAAACAGGGCGCTACTTTTGTGGTGGTATTATGAGTCACGCAGACAATTCATATCACAGACTTGTGCCAGGATATGAAGCACCTGTATACATTGCGTGGAGTACAGCCAATAGATCTGCAACGATAAGAATTCCAGGTCACTTTAAAGGAGAAAAATATTCTCACTTGAAAAGATTGGAATATAGAGTTCCTGATCCGTCATCAAACCCATATCTTGTATTTTCTGCGGTTCTATCTGCAGGGCTTGATGGAATAAAAAAGAAAATAGATCCTGGAGATCCAATTCATGAAGATATATACAAAATGAGTAAATCAGAAAGAAAAAAGAAAGGTATTGGTGTTTTACCAGCTAACTTAGGTGAGGCTTTAGACGCGCTTGAAAGTGATAGAAGTTTTCTAATACCAATTTTTGAAGAAAATGTAGTTACTAGAATCATTGAATTAGAAAGAAAAGATCAACGTGAGATTTCAATCAGACCTCATCCACACGAGTTCTATCTATACTTTGATGTCTAAATTATTCAGCTTGGCGCACTAGCAATTGTGAATATTAGTGCCAGTGATACTGCAATCATTGATAATCCAAAACTAACAAATGTTGAACGTTTTTTATTTCCTGTTGCACCTTTGTACACCAGTATAGCTCCAGCAAGTCCTAGAAATAAAATTGCAGTGCCTTTAAGGAGATTATCAAAAGTTTGTTCCTCAGGGTTATCTGTAATGAGTGGATAAAAAACACCTGCAAGTAATGCAAAAAATGCAAGCAGGTATGCATACCGTGGTATCTGTAAAAGAATTAATTTTGAGTTTTGGGTTTGAGCATGTTCTGCCTTCTCTTTTTCCTTAGCCAGTCTAATATTTTCTGAAACAGTTTCTTGTTGTGTGTTGGGTTGGTTATCCTGTAGTTGATTCCTTTGTCGTTCTTCAGCTTCAGCTCTTCTACGTTCCTTTCGTCGCCTTATCCGTGACCATTTAGTCATTTTGATTCGCTAATAAGTGGCATTCCACCCATTCCACCCATTCCAGGTGGCATTCCACCTTCTGCTCCAGGTGGAGGACCGGCTGATTTTGCGGTTGCGATCACATCATCAATACGTAAAATCATACAGGCTGCTTCAGTTGCCGCAGAAATAATCTGGTTTTTAACTGCCAGGGGCTCTATAATATCGCTTGATTTCATGTTGGCAACTTCTGACTTCATAACGTCTATCCCCGTTGATTTATCGCCATTTAGTTGCTTTGAACGAAGGGTTGTAAGTGTATCAATAGGATCCATTCCTGCATTTTCGCTTAGCGCAAGTGGAATCGCTTCCAAAGCCTCAGCAAATTTTTCTGCTGCAAGCTGTTCTCTGCCCTCTAAAGATTTCGCCCAGGTCATAATTTTAGTTGCCACAAACGTTTCTGGTGCACCGCCACCAGCTACGATTGATGGTGTCTCCATTACATCTTTAACAACCATCAAAGCATCATGTACTGCTCTTTCAACTTCATCAACAACTCTTTGTGAACCAGCTCTAAGCAAAAGTGTAACAGACTTTGGATGTTTACAACCTTCAACAAAAACCCATTTGTCTTCTTCCACTTTTCTTTCCTCTACTGAATCAGCAGCACCTAGATCTTTTTCTGATAAATCATCAATGTTAGTAACAATTCTTGCACCACTGGCTTTCGCAAGTTTTGTTAAGTCGCTTTCTTTTATTCTTCGAACAGCTAATACGCCTGCTTTAGCTAAATAATGTTGTGCCATATCATCAATTCCTTTTTGACAAAAGAGTACTGTAGCACCAGAATTAACAACTTTGTCAACCATAGTCTTAATCATTTTATTTTCTTCGTCAAGAAACGCTTTCATCTGATCAGGAGTTGAGATATTTATCTTAGCATCGACTTCCGTCTTTTCAATTTCTAATGCAGTATTAATAAGAGCAATTTTAGAATCAGTAAGTTTTTTTGGCATTCCAGAATGTACAATTTCCTTATCAAGAACAATTCCTTTAAGAATTGAAGAGTCTGAAATGGAACCGCCAGCCTTTTTTTCTACTTTTATGTCATCCAAGTCAACAGTATAACTTTCGCCGTCTTTTACAGCTGCTGCCAAAACAGATTCTACTATAATATCAGCAAGTTTATCGGAATCTTTTCGTACAAGCTTTGTTTGCATGGATGTTTTTGCAATTTTTATCAATGTTGGTTTATCGTTTGCAGAAACTTGTTCAGCTATACTTTTGAGATGTTCTCTTGCTTTGTTTGCAGCTTTTTTGTAACCATCAACAATAACTGTAGGATGAACGTCTTGCAAAATAAGTGATTCAGCTTGTTCTAAGAGAGCACCGGCAAGTACTACCACTGATGTAGTACCATCACCAACTTCATTATCTGTAGATTTTGAAATCTCAACAAGCATTTTTGCTGCTGGATGTTGAACATCAATTTCTTTTAGAATAGTAGCACCATCGTTTGTAATTGTAACATCACCTAAAGAATCAACAAGCATCTTATCCATTCCTCTTGGGCCTAAACTTGTACGGACAATTTCAGCAATGATTTTAGCTGCAGAAATATTGTTTTTTTGAGCTTCTCTGCCCTTTGTTTGAGATGCTCCATCTTTAAGTAAAACAACAGGCATATTTGCTGATGTTGCTTGTGCCGACATAATAGAAGAAACCCTCAATTCCCTATTTTATACCTTATTCACTGATCTTACAATCAACAGGTATTTTTAATTGGGAAAACTAGTGTGGAAGCATATGGCAAATAAAGAAGATTATGATAGTGTTTTTTCAAGTTTAGAAAAACATAACAAATGGTTTGAAAACTCAATTCCCTTGATTGCGAGTGAAAACATACCAAGCCCGGCTGTTAGAGAGGCTATAATTTCTGACTTTGGTAATAGATATGCCGAGGGCTGGCCCGGAGAGCGTGTTTATGCTGGCTGTACCTACATAGACGAGGTCGAAATCAAATGCATGGATCTTGCAAAAAGATTGTTTAAAGCTGAATTTGCAGATGTAAGACCAATCTCAGGTGTAGTTGCTAATTTGGCGATTTATTCAGCTTTTTCAAATCCTGGTGATATAATGATTGCACCATCAATTCCAGCTGGAGGACATATTTCCCATGGGAAAAAAGAGCATTCAGGAACCGCTGGCCTTGTTCATGGTTTAGAGATCGAGTTTTTTGCATTTGATGCCGATGAAATGAATCTTGATGTTGATAAAACAAAGCTGAAGGTTGAAGAGCTAAAAAAACAAGGAAGAGTTCCAAAAATTGCTATGTTAGGTGGTTCTGTGTTTTTGTTTCCACATCCGGTTAAGGAGTTGGCTGATTTTCTGAAAGGGTATAATATGCACATCAATTATGATGCAGCCCATGTTGCTGGATTGATAGCTGGTGGCAAATTTCAGGACCCGTTAAGGGAGGGAGTTGATACCATGACAATGAGTACTCACAAGACGTTGTTTGGCCCGCAAGGTGGACTTGTTTTGGCTTTTGAGAAAAATGCAGAGGCTATCAAAAAAGCAACTTTCCCAGGACTCACAAGTTCTCATCACATACATCACATGGCTGGAAAGGCAATTACATTTGCTGAAGCATTAGAGTTTGGAAAAGATTATGCGGTTCAGACAATCAAAAATGCAAAGGCTTTAGCAGTAGCGCTAAATGATTCTGGCTTCAAAGTTTTAGGTGAAAAAAAGGGATTCACACAATCACACCAAGTTGTTGTAAATGTGCTTGACTATGGCGATGGGGGTAAGATTGAAGCCGACTTGGAAAAGGCAAATGTGATAGTTAATCGTCAGTTGGTTCCGGGTGACATCAAAGCTAAGAGACACTACATGCATCCAGGTGGAATTAGGCTTGGTAGTTCAGAGGTAACGCGTTTGGGAATGAAAGAATCAGAAATGCAGGAGATTGCGTCTTTTATCAAACAAGTGATTATTGATAAAAAGGATGCAAAAGAAGTTGCTAATCAAGTTACAGAATTTAGAAAGAATTATCAAAAAACTGAGTATTGTTTTGACAACAAGCTTGGGGCATATGAGTACGTGAAACTTCGATGAGTGGTTGAGCAAAGATGGAAAATGATCTTCTCGTTCAGATGGGAATTATGTTTTTCTGCATTGCATTGCTTACTTTTTGGTTCAAGAAAAGATGGAAGAAAAAGCCAGAGGCAAAAGCCAGATCTTATCCTGAAAAAGCAGGAAAGTGGAAGAAGCTAGATAGGTCCTCTGAAGATTGGGTTGGGGGAAAGTGGACTCCAGAAAAACTCGAGCCAGAACCGCCAGAGCGATCAAGTGGTCCTGAGCCAGAACCGCCAGAGCGATCAAGTGGTCCTGAGCCAGAACCGCCAGAGAAAGAGCCAGAGCCTAAAGAATAATCATTATGAAAATCCTAGATCTTACGCTAACCATATCAGATAAGATCCCAACCTTTCCTGGCTCGCCGCAGCCAAACTTCATCCAGTGGGAAAATCTGAAGGATGATGGCTATAATTTGGAACTCTTGTTTTTGAGCTCCCATACGGGAACGCACCTAGATGCCCCATATCACTTTCAGGAAAAGGGGGCTAAAATCCACGAAATCAGCCCTACAAGGCTAATTTCTGAGGCTATTTTGATAAAGGCGAGGAAAAAAGGCGGCCAGGCCATAACAAAAAACGACATCCAGAAATTTGAAAAAAGGTATGGAAAAATTCCAAACGGTTCAGCTGTTGTGTTTTGGACCGGATGGCAGAAAATGCTCCATACCAATTCTTACTTTGTTAAAAATCCCGGGCTGTCAGAATCAGCTGCAAATTATCTGGTTTCCAAAAAAACCAACTTGGTTGGGATAGATTCCCCAAGCATTGATTTCAAGGGAAGTACACGTTTTCCGGTTCATCATATTTTTTCTAAAAACAACGTGCTGATAGTTGAGAATCTGGTCAACTTGGAAAAGGTCAAATCTTCGAAATTTCATTTCGTGGTTTTGCCCATAAAACTGAAGGGTGCCACAGGCTCACCTGTCAGGGCTATCGCGTTTGTTGACTAGATTTTTGAATAGTGAAATTTATTATCTGAAATGAAAATCAGAATTTGTTTGAAGCCAATTATGATAGACGATGAGGAACGGCCAGAATGGGACTGGTTAAAGA
>LULS01000301.1_pt1 | contig 11102 bp, 14 predicted proteins | sample 728101 | NCBI WGS metagenome assembly LULS01 (sample SAMN03860283, study PRJNA289734) | marine metagenome | biome: seawater column; feature: ocean; material: water; isolation source: Red Sea water column Station 108 - depth 200m | place: Saudi Arabia: Red Sea | collected 2011-10-15 | depth 200 m | reverse complement strand
AGTGCTTCTCCAGCTGTCATCAGACAACGCATAGAAGGCATAACATTTAAATTTAATACATCTTCTCTCAACTCTTCAACCAATCCATTTCCTAAATCAAAATCACATGTTTCTTTAAGATGTTCTTGAAAAAAAGTAAAATAACGATCTACTGTTTCCCCCCATGTTTCTCTTCGTTTTTTATCGTAATCCCATCGAGCATAACGTGACAAATGAATAAATTGTTGATATTGAGTAGGCAAGACGGCGGGATTATCTAAGTTCATTTTTTCCTCCAAGTGGCGAGATGTGTTTTTGCGAGTAGACCATTGTGCATGTTGGTATTTATTATTTCGATTAATCTTGATTCTTGAATACCAGCAAGAACCATATCATTTAAATCCTTACGAGTAATTGATTCTGGCCAGATACAAACATTCCAACCATTATCGATTGCTTTTTCCATTCTAGAAATGATTTCTTTATTTCTAGGTTCATTATCAAAGACCATTGTTCCTCTATGATCATCTAATGCATCCGAAATCTCAACTTGAGATCTTAAATTTACATCCGATCCTGCCATTGCAATACAATTCGGCAGAAACATAGAGTCAAACGGGCCTTCAACTACATAAAATTGTTTCTCCAAATTCAAACGATCCAATCCGAATATTTTAGGAGAATCTTCGTTTATCTTAATCGTGATGTAACGAAGCAGAGTATTTGTAAACGCTCGTCCTTGAAACGTAATAAGTTGTTTGTTTTTGTCAAAGAAGGGAATTATTATTCGCTGTTCTTTTTCATTCAAATCATACTTACGTTTTGTTATCTTTTCAACAAAACCTTTAAAGTCCTCTGTATAATATAGGTAACTTAAAAATTGAGGTGGGATTGCACGATTGATAAGATACTTCTTTGCGAAATGTTGATCATCAAGATCACTAATTCGGGGAAGATTTATCTTGGTATGAAATACTGGTTTCTCATGTTTAATTATTGGATCAGATGTGTTCTGGCCTTTTCCAGTTACACCTTCTTTGTATCTTTCTAAAACATATTGTTTATGTAATTCACTATCAAGTTTTTTAAGAAAGTTAGAAAAAGTATTACTCTGTCCACAATTATGACAACGATAAAAAAGATCTGTTCTTTTTTGATACAGATAACCTCTTGCTTTGGTTTTACTTTTTTGAGAATCACCACAAAAAGGACATCGAAAATTATACAATCCTTGATGTTTGTGTTTAAAAAGAGGAAGTCTAGATGAAACTAAATTTACGTATTTTGTATCAATATAAGAAGGCATAACAAATTTAAAATGTAATTTTAATTATGTAAGACTATTATAACACAATCTCACAAAATGTCAAGTCTAATTGTCTAGGAATTTAGGAACTATATGAACAATGAAAAATGTCAATGCGGTTACAATACCAATAGTAATCCATCTCCATTTTTCAAGAGATTCTACCTTTTTATAAAGAGTAGTAATATCTGTATCTATTCTCGCTTCGGTTTTATCAATCATAACAGTCATTTTATCATGAAGTTCTCCTATTCGGGTATGAAGAATTTTCAATTCATCACGAACTTCATTATCATTCGTTCTATGCAGATCTTGGCCTGCAAGTAATCGACCTATATTTTCTGAAAGTGCATTAAGTTTACCAGAAGTTTCCGATAACTTCTTCATCAAAGCATCTAATTCCTTAGTGCGGAATTCGTCTTTGATTTTTAAGGTTTGGATTTCAGTTTGGAGACTATGGATAGATTCTTGATCGGGCATAGGATAATTCTGCTGGTCTTACTTCCGTAATGAACTGTTTTATGAAATAAGCAAATGCTTTTGGTGCAAAAGTATTTGTATGCACCGTCCACGATTCCCCATTTAGTTCTGGATCGTGACCATCATTATGTATCTCTATTGTATTATCATCATCGTCTGTGGCTCTCCATGTAGATCGAGATTTACTGATCCACTCACCACTCATAACCTGTTCGATTGAATCATCTGCATTGATTTGCAGATATTCTTTGAATTTCATCATAATTATTTTCCATGTCTAAGATATTGCATACATCCAGTAGAAGAATCCATCACTATGATTGGTTTCTTAGGATATTTTCTTGCAAATGCACGAATATATTCACCAACTTCATCTTCACCAACATAATTGCTATAACGTGTATATTTCTTTTTACCCAAACGAGATTTTTGGAAATGTATAGGATCTAATGCAAATACATCAATTCCTCCAAATTTTCTCATCACCAATCCCTTTGGTAGTTTTTTCAATAGTGGAATACCTCTTGTAGCTATATTTCCACCACCCATATTTGTAGTTGGAGCATCTTCTTCATTCAATACATTTTCAAATTTTTTCAATATTCTAGAATCAAATTCTAAATCATTATTATACATTTTTTCAAATTGATCAAAAAATTGTAACTCCAACTCTTCTTCTGTAATCTTATATCCGTCTTGTTGTTCTTTGATCAACCAAAGTGCAGCCGCATAAGATGCAAGGCGTGATTTTCCGCCAGGAATCTTTCCCATTAATTTTTTGATATTCCAAATTAGAGTATCGGAAAGAGTATATGCTTCTTTCTCTTCTTTTGTTTCTAAATCTCTTCGTCTTTTGAGAATCTTACCATTTTCATCTACGATTCCTAATTCAAACGCTTTTGTTTTATTAAAAGGAGTAACCAGTTTCTTTAAAAACTGATAAACGAAATATATGTTCCCAATTCCTGCAAGAATTCCCATTCTATTCTATTTTCCTTAATTCTTTGATGGTAGTTTCATTCAACGGAATATGATTTGTCTGAATATCTTCTCCGTCTATTCCTCTTATTTTTTCTGGAAGACGGTTTAAAAATATAAGAAAAGGTTTAAGAATCGAATAAAACTTTTTTTCTACCCTAAAAAACAACATACGAGTTGCGGCCTCGTTTTCAAATACATTATAGATAACGATCAAATGGTTGAGAATTAAATTTGTTCTCAACTCTCCTGTTTCAAGAAATCGATTAAATAATCTCTTAACGTATTTGATTTTATTCAAATCTTCATTGAACTCTTCAACAGAAGTACATTGTCGATTATCATAATATTTCATAGCAAAATGTAAATAATTTTTTTCATTTAAATCATCAAATATATTCATGCTCACGATTCAATTATGTTACTGCATATCCATGTCCACCAATGATCTGCCATGCACTATCATTAAAAAGAAAAACAACAGTATCACCTACTGCATCTAAAGTAGCATATGTTCCACCATCCAAATTCGTTGGTGTGACCCTCACACTACCACCATCCACTATATGAGAAACAATCTTAACTTGTCCTTGCACTCCATCTGCAAGAGAAACCACTTGATTTGCACCTGTAGAAGTACAATTCGTAATCGAAGTTGTTAAATTTGCGGCCCCTGCACCAGAAAGAGCTTGAGGTGTTCCCACATATGGTGTTTTAAAAAAATTCACAAGAGTAATTTTTTTAGTTTCTGATGCTGATGTATCAGAAATCAAAGCTGTATCATCTGATGCTGTTACAGTTAGTGCATTTAAATCACTTATTCTTTTGTCCGCCATCTTTTTCTTTATCTAGATCATTGACAACTACTTCTTTTTCTGGAAATAGTGGTTTGGGTTCTGGTTTTTCTTCTTCTTCAATAAATTCATTGGAAAGAAGAATTGCACCTCTCATCGTAAGAATATCATTGCTGGTTAATTCTAATTGTTTTTCCAACTCAACTTTCTTATCAATAAGAGAGTTGTAATTAGTCATCAATTCTTCACGTTTCTTTTTAATCTTTTCAAGTTCCATGTTTTCTCACCTTTAATTATGTTTCAAAAATTTGGGGGGATTTGTTCCCCCCCAAATAACTATCAATTACTGATTATTAGTCAGCAAATGCAGGTGCAGTAGCTGCACATACCCAACCTGAACACATCCAAACAGTAGATGATACACCAACAAGGGTAATATCATATGATGCCGGAACATTCAACTGTAAAGTTTCGTTGGAGTTTTGATCTGAAAAAACCGCTTCTACGTTTTCATCAGCAGTTGTGTCCAAATGAACTACTTGACCTTTGAAATAGATTGAGTTTCCAGTACCAGCAGAAATGATAACATCATGACCGTCAGCTGCTGCCAACCCAATTGGGCCAACAAATCTGAAATGCATTCCTGCAATTGGAGTTGGAAGTGTGTAAGTTCTGTCAGCACTACAATCTGGGCCGATAAGAAGTCTACCAGCATGAGTTGCTTCGGTAAGTGTAACATTAGAATCTGCTAATGATACTGGTGCCATAAGAGCGTTTGCATACTCTCCGATTGTCACCTTTTTGTTTGTCGGCGTTCCGCCTGGATCATCTACAACGTGAAGTAAATCTTCTCTCGCTGTCGCTGTTCCTAAAGAGGTTAATGCCGTTATCTTTTTGTCTGCCATCGTTTTTCTCCTAGGCTTAAGATGCTGGAACTCAGCACCTGAGATTAATAACCGCTAGGGATTGGGAGAACCGTTTCTCCCAAAGGAATTCCCCTAGACGATCAACTTAAATTATTTATACATCAATTATGCGGTAACTGTCTGAGTTTGAGCATCCAAAGCTGTTAACACTCTAAGTGCAGCTGTAGTAGTTCCACCATCAGTAGTATCAGAAATTGTTCCACTATTCAATGCAATATCTGCCTGACTTCCACCACCCAATGTCAGAACATCATCTTCCGCAACTGTTATGTTAGAAGCAGTAAAGCGTTTCCTGTTTGAAACCGAACCAGTTGCTGTGTAAGAAAGAACACAAGTTCTACCAGAACCAGATCCTTCGTTACCATTTGCAAGTGTTAATGTTGGTGTTCCACCAGATGTAACAACTGTTACTTCCTCATCCCACGTTACTTCTACTGTTACAGTTTTACTTGATCCAGCAGTAGGTGCAGATGTAATAAACCTTGCAGATGTAATAGATGGTGCAGCCAATTTACCAGATCCAGCAAGACCTCTAATCGCAACTATGATTTCCTGCTGAGCACTGGTATTACCATTTCCAGTTGCAGCAGTTCCGGCTCTCATTGCCCATCCACCTGACTCACCTACACAATCTTGTTTTTTATATGCCGAATTTTCATCAGTACTCAACCACTTTGGTTTTTGTGCTTGTGTTCCTGCTGCGGCTTTTCCCCATAAAGGCATTTTATTCTCCTTGTTGTTATTATTATTAAAATTTAAAAATTATGATGCGAATTGTCGTTTATACATTCCGTCTTTTACGTAAGCAAGAGATAGATCTTTACTTATCTCATCATCTACATAATCTTCTGCGGTAACTGAATACCACCCTCCGACTTTTCTATCAAAGAAATATGTTTCTCCGTGCCATATGTAAGGGCCTTCAAGACCTTGCTCGTAAAATTCTGCGAAATTTGAATCCATATATGGAGCGGCTTGATCTAATCTATGTTGTATATCCCAATCTTGTTCTCCATATTCAATTCCACCAGTAGTTACTCCTTCTTTTACTTGAACTTGTTCTTCGTGGTCTGCAACGTGTGCATCATCCAATGCCTTGTAACAAGCTTTCTTTTCTTCTTCATTCTTTAACGCAGAACAAGATCCAACGCCAAACTTTTTCAAAACTTCTGACCGTTTTTTCTGCCATTCTGCATTATCACCTTGTGTTCCTGGCGTATCTTTATCAGAATCTTCTTTAATGGACTTCTCTTTCAGTCCTTGTAATAAATCTTTGTACTTTTTCATTTTCTCATCCATTTTGGGTTTGAGGTTTATTTTATCTTTTTTCTTAGACTTTGGGTCATCCGTTTCGTCTTCTTTAACTGATTCATTTCTATCAGCAGAAAGTTTTGCGGCGATTGCCATTTCTCTGCGTTTCTTGTCTGACTTACCTTTAAACTGTGGTGCATCTGAATTCTGGAAATCTTTGATCACATCTGCCATCTTGGTATTCGCTATATCAAGAACTTCTTTAACTTCTTCTTTTGCAAAGTTAAGTTTAGGAATGGATTTTCTCATATATTTAAATACACTCTGATCATACCGACCAGTGGGAGCATGTAGTATTTCAATTTTTCCTTTTCTCCATTCAGCCGCCTTTGATCCTGCAATCCATAATGTTTTACCATCTGTAGAAAGAGTTGCCTTAGGTTGGTCATCTTCTTTTTCATCATAAAAATCATCAACTACTTTCTTATCTTTTGGTTTGAGTGCTTCATCAATCTCAACTTCTTCCTTCATTCTCTTGACTTTGGTTTTAAGATACTGAAGTGCTTTCTTTGCTACTTCATCAGCAGTACTCCCTTCAAACTCTTTTCTCTGATACCAATCAACTTTACCTTTAATTGCACTGTCTATTGCAGTTGCAGCTTCATTGATCCAAACAGTCATTTGAAACTTACGAAAAGTTTTAGGATCTTTTCCCTTTTCTGACCATTGTGGATTTGGATCACGGACACTCGTATCTTCATCGAATTGAATCATAAGTTTAGGTACAGTATTGCCAGGAAAAGTAATTCCCAAGCCAGGAATTTTTCCATACTTTCTAGTTTTAATTTCGTACTTTTGCATCTTTGCACCAGAAATAATCTTTTTCAACCCACTTGTCAAAGAACTTGGAAATTTTTTAATATCTTTATGAGTTACATAATTTGGAAGATTGTATGGCATACTACCATCTTGTTTACCTCCACCACTCACATATCTTCGTGTTGCTTTCTTATCTGCATCTTTTTGTTTCTGTATTGTCTTAGCAAAAGATTTCCGAAAAGAGGCAAGATCCTTTTTTCTTTTTTTAAGAAAAGCGCTATCATCGGGAGTATGTTTTTTAATTACTCCACCCTTTTTCAAAAAAGCATCAATTGCTGCCTCAATGTACATATTCAATTCGTATCTCTTGTTGTCAAGATTTGCAACTTGAATATGAACAGTTTTTCTTCCAGCTTTTAATGCATAACGATTTGTCTTACCACTTGATGGTTTCTTCGGCCCTGTTGCAACCTTGTCGTCAATCTCTTTGGGATCTACAATATGACCTTTTGATTTTGCAAATTTGTATGCGTGTTGCATTGCAGATGAAAAATCTTTGTGATAGAGTTCGTAACCAGTTGAAGATCTCTTTTCTTCTACTTCTTCCTTTTCAACAGGAGCATAATGTTTCCTACCACCACTAAAAGATAATTCTAAATCGTTATAATCGTACTCCTTATTGATTAATTTTTCCCTTTTAAACCATCTGTCATGATCTTTCTTATCAATTTTTCTAATAGTAATTTGGTCAGGTTTACTTTTAATTGATTTCCACATCTTATCACCATCAAGTTCTGGCATTCCCCATCTTCCATGATTAGTTACATAGCCTGGATTGGTGACACTCAAAGAAAATTTTGAACTATTTCCCGCTTTAGCGAAACCTCTTAATTCTTCTGCTCGTTTTTCAACTTCACCACTAGATTTTGCTGTCCAAAGCATATTATTTTTACCATCAACAACTGTCCACTTATCCTTCTTATCCCACCACCAGCCTGTCCATTCTCTGTCCAGTTCTTTACCACCAACTACAATCTTATTTTCATCAACTTCTACTTCTTCTTTACCATATCCACCTTGACCCCATCGACTTGCCTTTTGACTTGGAGGCACTTTTCCTGTCTTTTTCTTCCCATACTTTTTGTCTCTGTAAGTACTTGCTTCTCTTACGACTTCTTCTGCTTGTCGTGGTTGTTTCTTTGGTTTATATCCTTTTCCAAACAAACTCTTAAATGTTCTGCCAGGTGGTAATTTTTTAACTTTTCCTCCCGCTTTCTTCCACGCTGCAATCGCTTTTGCTACTCTCAGTTCATCTTCTTTTGATCGTGCTTCTTCGACTTCTTCGTGTGCTGGTTTAATCGCAAGAAGTCCTTGTTTCGATTTGGGAACTTTAAAGTGTTTGATTGCTAATTGTTTTGCGGGCCATATACCATCCGCTTCACTTTTCTTTATCTCTAATTTCTTTCCACCATACATTGCAATCCATCCTGCAAATTTTTCATCAAGTTCAACTTCTTCTTCAACTTCTTCTCCATATGCTAAATCAAGATCGGTACTTTTGCATTTTGGACATTTTGTAACTCCATATCTAGGATTCGCAGATCGAAATCTCTTACCACATTCTTGACATTCCAATCCAATATCTTTTGCAGCTTTTCTTGCTTCTTCGATTTCAACTTCTTCTTTCCATTTTATATTACCTTTTAAAATTTCCTTTGTTACTTCAATTTCTGTCGCACCAGCAGATTTTAGTTCTTTTGCTTTCTTGTCTGCTTTTTGTTTTGTCTTAAAAGGAATTACATATCTCTTACCATCTTTTTCTTTATGTCTAACAGCAAAAACTGTATAAAATTCATCAAGTTCGACTTCTTCTTTCAACCCCTTTGGTATTTCGTTCTTTGGAGTTGTTACCCATCCTTGTTGTTTTTCATCAGCAGAAGCGTTCTTTGCTTTCTTCTGTCTTCCACCAAACTCATCTACAGACATACCTTTCCATCGTTTATTCTTTTGTACGGAATCAGCTCGAAAATAAACTCTATCACCATTCTTAAACTCTTGGTGATAAACTCCTCCGACTGCCCACTTCATTTCATCGAGTTCGATTTCTTCTTTGAATGTTTCTGCGAATTCTTTGTCCATTTTACTTCCCTATCATTTTCATTGCAAATGCTTGGGTTTTAAGAAATCCCGCTTTGTCTGTTATCATTTTTTCAAAGTGTTTTTTCATTTCTGGTTTCTTTAATGCATCATACACCTGAACCATTGCAGATGCAGTAAAGAGATCAACCAACGCTTGACCTGACTTGAACATAACCGTTTGATGTTGTTTATCTTTAACTATTTTTCTTAGAGTATCTACTGTTGCAGGAAATGCAGTTCCTTTTGCTTCTTTAATATGATATCCTTTTCCATCACAATGTTCACACCCCTCACCTTTACATTTTGGACACTCAACTTTATGGGCCTCTTCGATTTCTTCTCCAACAACAACTGGTGGTTTCCCTCTGTAAATGACATTTCCCTTCAGTGCTTTTTCTGCTTTCTTGACATCTCTCTTCTTGACATATACCTTATTGTTCTTCCATTTACCTTTCAGTCCTGCATCATCTAATGCCATTTTTACTTGAAGTGCAGTTCCTTCTTCAACTTCTACGGATTCTCGATGTCCAACTGAAAATCCTGTTGCTGGGCCCGTCTTCTTTTTCTTTGCATCTATCGCCCTTTGTGCGGTTTCCAGTTCTTTGATTTTCTTTTGTTTTTCCCTAATCTTGTCTCGTATTTCCTCTACTTCGTCTTCGTAAGCTGCAGGAGGCATATCTCTGTCACTTTTTAGATCTTTTATGCGTTGAAACATTTTCGTAACACTGTCTTTCATTTTACCGATTTCCGGCCAACCTTCTTCAATCTCATCTTCTTCTATTCCCTGTTCACCACAAACACCACAATGTTCTTTGAACTCTTTTTCGATGTCCTGTCCTGGCGTATCTTTCTTGTACTGATTCACCCCTTCATCAGTTCCATCTTCTATAACTTTTTTTTCAGCTGGAGTTGCATACATTGATGCATATCTGCGTTTCAATTCTTGTAAATGTGAAGTTTTAAACATAATAGTCCCTTATGGTGAATCTTTATATCTTTTTCTTAGTGCTTTTAACGATTCTCGTTTTCTTTCAGTATCTTGTTTAAGACGTTCTTTTTTACGTTCTAGATCGCCTTTTTCTCTGTCATCGATACGTTCTTGAAGATATTCTTTAAAAGTTTTCATATTAATATTTATAATTACTCATACCCTAATTTTCTGAGTTCTTTGATAGTATTTTGTGCCGATGTATGATGAATCCCAATTCCCCCTCTTTTTCGGAATGCATCTACATTTTTTATGTGATCATCAATCAAAAGGTTCGGCCTTCCATCTCTACCATCTTTTGCAAACTTTGCTTTAAATTTTCGCAATACCGCATATATTCTTGCATCTTTAACTCCAAAATGTTTTTTCATCCAACGTTTCTTGTCATCTGCGGCTCGTTCTGAAATAACACCCCTAGTATCCGATTTTCTAGGTACAGCTGTCAGAATAAATGGTTCGGGATCTTGTCTTCCGATAAATTCCCAAAGAACTTTCGCATCTCTCATAGGTGGTAACTGATAGAACATATCTTTTGGTAATTTCAACCAATCTTCATCAGTAAATGATTTTCCTAAAAATTTTGTAGTAAAAGATACAAAATCTGCAAGTACTCCATCCATATCACAATAGATTTGTGGAGAATCAAATTCAGTTAAATATTGTTTAAAGTTTTTCATTCATCTATCCCTTCGGCATGCTTTTCCGACTCTTTTCTTCTCGTTTTTTGACAACATCTCTATATTTTGATCTCAACCTACTAAGTTCTGATTTTTCATCTGGTGAAAGAGTATGTTGTCCTGCTCCCTTTGTTTGCAAACGATCCATTCTTTTAATTTCATCTTCTCGACTCCCTTGAACCTTTCGCACTCCTGCTAATCTCCTAGATACTTTCGCTTGTTTGTCTCGGCCTTTTTTAGTAAGAAGATCAAGAATCCCTTCTTCTGTTGGTTCTGGTTCTGGTTCTTTTCCTTGTCCCATAGCACGATATATTTTTCTCATTTCTGCTTTGGTGACTCTTTTAATAGAAATTTCTTTAACCACATCTGGTTTTAATTTCATTCGCATATCCAATTTGACTGCCGACTCACTTGATGCCTTCATGAACATGGGACTCATATCTGGAATACTTACTTTAAAGTATACTTGTTCATCTATTTGTGTTACAGGGGATTCCCCTCGAAATTCTTTGAAAGTTTTCATTCTGGCCTCGTTATGCTATAAACCTTTTCGATTTGTTTTTCTAATATTGGGGTTCTGTTCGGCCAGTAGATGTATTCCTTCTCTGCATTTTTCATCAGACCTTTCAACATCGGTATAACCAAACTCTCTAATTCTTTGAGTTTACCAGAGAACTTTTCGTTTAGTTCTCCTTTTCTTTCTTCCACTTCATCTATGACTGCACGTATTGAACTACCTTGTTCACTCAATGCACTCGCTATCTG
>LULS01000240.1_pt1 | contig 11141 bp, 15 predicted proteins | sample 728101 | NCBI WGS metagenome assembly LULS01 (sample SAMN03860283, study PRJNA289734) | marine metagenome | biome: seawater column; feature: ocean; material: water; isolation source: Red Sea water column Station 108 - depth 200m | place: Saudi Arabia: Red Sea | collected 2011-10-15 | depth 200 m | reverse complement strand
CCCCATCAGTGCTTCAGCAAATTCATCTAATTCTGACATTAGAAATCACGTTACCTTCAATTACGGCTCCATAAAAGCTGATGCCAGTCATAAAGAACGAATATTAACCAATTACAGAATTAACTAGTATGCCTGATATGCTGAATGATAAGCAGATTATAGGTATTATAGCGGTATTGTTTAGCATGATTGGCTTGTATTTGGGCCTCACAGGATTTTTCGACTAGTCATCAAACCCTTAAATTAATCCAACTTGCCAAAATAATACTTGATAAAATCCCATCTTATAGCCATATTTTTTGTCATAGCCATTTTACCAAGTGCAGCTTTCGCTCAATCGGAGATTGACAGTGACCCATTTTCTCCTGGAAACCAATTTGATCAAAAACCACTTGATGAGCATGAACAGGACATGGAGTTCCTAAACCAGTTATGGACAATTTGTATAGTGTTGGTAATTAGCATGATCATAGCACGAGTTGGAATTAAGATTATCAAAAAACGTATGTCGAGATCTAACAACACAGATGAAACGTACTAGCCACGCTGTCGAGAAGTATCCAATTTGTCAAAACAGTCATTACATAAATCATCCCTTGTAGTCATACCACGTGGCAACTTGAAGTTAAATTTCCTAACATCGGAAACTGAGAATTTTTGCGAAAATTTACCAAGCTCTTTTTTGCATTTGTAGCACAAGTGCCTTCCTTCTAAAAGAAATCTAAGATTCAATCGGCTAAGTGTTGCCGTGTCGGTCACACCATAAAACACCATCATATTAACTAAAAGTGGTTCATCACGTATGATTTTATCAAGGGTTGCTCTTTCACCAGCAATTGCAAGGTTAACCATCTCCCTCCATCTTTTACTTAGAACATCAGCATACTGATCCATTTCTTTTATGCCATTTTCAGTGACATGCAAGATCACTTTCTTCTGTCCCAGAAGTCCCGTACCATAACTAATTGTTATCATATCACTCTGATCCAAGACATCCAGAATTTTTTCAAGTTCTTCAGTTTTCAAATGTACAACATTCTTTATGCTTCTAAGTCCACTTGCACCACGTTTTATGGCACCAAGTACTTTCATGTCGTTAACCTCTAATTCCACAAGAGACGTAAAATCACGTTATTTTAAAACTTGAGCATTGATTTGTGCCTAAAATTGTATACCTCATGCTAAGTTAGTTTGATCGCTGCACCTATATAAGATTTTTTTAAAATATCTGGACACTGAAGAATCCCGATGGCTTTATTTACTTCAACTCTTCAGCAATTTCGTTGAAAGTTAATTGGCTAGCAATGATGCTGGTGTTTGTTGTAGGTACTGGTGTAATTTTCGCTACACAATCTGCTGAAGCAGCAGGTGAAATTGCAGCTGGTGCTGGAGAATTTAGACTTGGTGAAGTTTTAGATGAATCAATTGGTTGGTTTATTGTTGTAGGTCTAGGAATGGTATTCGCAGGTGTTATTTCTCTGGAGATTAAACTTGAGGAAAAATATCTGGGTCACGTCCAAAACTCCGAGTGGTTTAACACTGCTGGTAGAATTATCAAGACAGGTCTAACTGCAGCAGCAATCGTATCTGCATGGACTTGGGCTGCGACGCTGTTACAATCTTCGACAGTAGCGTATCTGTATGGTATCAGTGGACCTTTCTGGTATGCTTCCGGCGCAACAATTCAGGTTCTTTTGTTCGGAATTTTAGCAATCGAACTAAAACGAAAAGCACCAGACGCACACACTTTCCTAGAAATTATCAGAGCAAGATTTGGTAATGGCACTCATAAAATTTTCTTAGGTTTTGCATTAACATGTAACATGATTGTAACTGGAATGCTTCTACTTGGAGGCGCAGCAGTTGTAAATGGTCTAACAGGAATGGACATCACAATTGCAGCATTTTTGATTCCTGTAGGCGTCATGATTTACACACTAGTAGGCGGTCTAAAGGCCACATTTGTAGCAGATTATATGCACACTGTAATTATTTACGTTGTAATTCTTACCTTCGTTGCGATGGTATTCTTCATCAGTCCAGTCACGGGTGGAGTTGAAGGAATGTATGACAAACTTGTTGCCGCGGCTGATTTGAGACCAGTTCTTGAACCAACTTTCGTGCCAGGTGAACCAGGTAATGCAATGGGGCTTAATCTTTGGTGTTATCAATATTGTAGGAAACTTTGGAACTGTCTTTGTAGACCAGGCTTACTGGCAACGTGCAATTGCTGCACAGCCAAGCTCCACTGTAAGAGGATTCTTGCTAGGAGGAATGTGCTGGTTCTCTATTCCATTTACACTTGCAACAACTATGGGTTTGACTGCTGTAGCGCTTAATGTACAACTTACGCCAGAGCAGGTGCAGCTCGGACTTACAGTACCAGCAGCCGCATCAGTAATGATGGGTGAACTTGGCGCAATCATGGTTTTGGTAATGTTATTCATGGCAGTAACTTCAGCAGGATCTGCTGAACTAATCGCAGTATCTTCTTTGATTACTTATGATGTATACAGAACATACAAGAACCCAGCAGCAACTGGAAAACAACTATTGAAAGTTTCACGGACGGTGATTGTGATATTTGGGCTTGGCATGGGTGCGCTAGCTGGAATCTTACTTGGTATGGGATTAAGCTTAGGATTCGTATACTTGGCTATGGGTATCTTAATTGGTTCTGCTGTTATTCCAATTGCATTAACAATTACTTGGTCCAAAACTACTCGTGCAGGTGCAGTAGCAGGTGCACTTATCGGCGTAATGCTATCATTGGCAACATGGACTGGCGTTGCAGCATCAGAAGCTAATGGAGTGGTTGATATTGCATCACTTGGTGGAGCATTCCCAATGTTATATGGTAACGTTGTAGCAATCTTGTCATCTGGCTTAATCTGTGTAGTAATCAGTTTGGCTCAGAACAAGAAGTATGATTGGAAAGACATGAATCCCAAGATGGAAATTGTCGAGGCTGATATGACTGAGAAGGTTAAAGCAGAAATCGCAAAGGCTGAACAAGATGAGGAGACACTAAATAAGGCGTACAAGTTCAGCCTTAAGGGCGGTGGAATTTTGACTTTGATTTGTGTAGTTGCATGGCCAATGCCATTGTACTTCTCTGGTTATGTCTTCGACTTGAGCTTCTATGGATTCTGGGTCGGTATTGCAATCGTTTGGGTATCAATTGCATCATTCTGCATCATCTGTATACCAATAATCGAGGCACGACACGGATTCGCCGCCATTGGTAAATCTAGTGGTAGCGGTCAAAAAGCATCCGAGTAATCGCTAGTAAGATTATAAACTAGATTATCCGATTTTTAATCATGGCTTCGTGTAACGGTTGCGGTGAGGCATTAGGCGTTAAAAAATACAGATTTAATAAAATGTGGAGAATTGGTGGTTATTACTGTAAGCCCTGTATGATGAGGGTTGGTGAAAACTGGGAAAAGAATGGCAGAGTGACAATACCAATGATGCCTTGTGACTTGTGCAGGACCGATAAGCGGTGTACTCCCAGACAAAAACAAGGGTGAGGCTCCTGGAAAGATGCCTATTTCAATGATGATCTTTGCTGGCTTGGGTGCATTGATGATGGTTCTAGGAATGATATTTACACTGGTCGGAACATCAGCAGGTGAAATGAATTTGGTTAATCTTTTGTTTGGCGCATTTACAACAGCAGCCGGCTTTATGTTATTGAGACGTACGCTGCGTAATAGGCGCTTGATTGCCGGGGCTTAGTATAAACTATAAAGTCTCGCAAGAGACAACTTTTCTGCAGGATCAACTGTCGCAATTTCACCGTCAACTTTTACCTGATATGTCTCGGGATCAACTTCTATCTTAGGGGTTGCATCATTATACACCATATCCTTCTTTCCAATTTTTCGGCAGTTTTTTACAGGAACAAGCTTTTTCTGAATTTTTAGTTTCTCTTCTAATTTATTATCCAACGCAAGTTGTGAGGTAAATGTAACTGATGTTGTTTGTTTTGCCTTTCCAAGTGCGCCAAACATTGGACGGTAATAAACTGGTTCTGTTGTTGGAATCGACGCATTTGGATCTCCCATCAATGCATACGCAATGAATCCTCCTTTGATTATCAACTTTGGCTTGATACCAAAGAACTGTGGTGTCCATACAACAATATCAGCAATTTTACCAGGTTCAAGTGAACCAACATAGGTAGAAATTCCATGAGTAATGGCAGGGTTGATAGTGATTTTTGCAATGTACCGTTTTACTCTGAGGTTGTCATTTTCTCCAGTTTCTTCAGGCAAACTTCCCTTCATTTTCTTCATCTTATCGGCGGTTTGCCAGTTTCTAGTAGTAACCTCGCCTACCCTGCCCATCGCCTGGCTATCAGATGACATCATACTGATGGCGCCTATATCATGCAAGACATCTTCGGCAGCAATTGTTTCAGCACGTATTCTTGATTCGGCAAAGGACACATCCTCTGGAACTGACGAATTAAGATGATGACAAACCATCATCATATCAAGATGTTCCTGAAGTGTGTTTACGGTATATGGTCGTGTGGGGTTTGTCGATGATGGTAAGATATTTGCTTCTCCTGCTATCTTCATAATATCCGGTGCATGACCACCACCAGCACCTTCTGTATGGTATGTGTGAATGGCTCTTCCAGCGATTGCATTGATGGTATCGTCAACATAACCACATTCGTTTAGTGTATCCGTATGAATTGCAACTTGTGTATCAGTTTTGTCAGCAACATTTAGCGCAGAATTTATTGTGGCAGGAGTTGTTCCCCAGTCCTCATGAAGTTTCAAGCCACATGCTCCAGCCTTAACCTGTTCCAATAATGCCTCTTCTCTGGAATCATTTCCTTTGCACAAGAATCCAAAGTTTAGTGGATATTCTTCTACAGCCTCAATCATTTTGTGTATATTCCATTCTCCAGGTGTGCATGTTGTAGCGTTTGTACCATCAGCAGGACCAGTACCGCCTCCAATCATGGTTGTAACCCCATTACAAATTGCATCAATCGCCTGCTGTGGAGATATAAAATGAATATGGCTGTCAATAGTACCAGGCGTACAAATTGTATGTTCGCCAGAAATTATTTCCGTATTTGAAGAAACAACAATGTCAACATCATCCATAACATTTGGATTTCCAGCGTTACCAACTCCCAAGATCTTTCCATCTTTTATTCCAATGTCTGCCTTGATTATACCTAAGACAGGATCTAAAATTATTGCATTCGTAATTACTAGATCAGCAGATTCTTCGCGCATAACACCACTTGCTTGACCGAGTCCATCACGTGCACTTTTTCCGCCACCAAAAACAAGCTCATCACCATACTTGAGAAGATCTTTTTCTACTTCTATGATCAAATCAGTGTCAGCAAGACGTACTTTATCACCAACTGTTGGACCAAAAAGTTCAACATATCGTTTTCTTGCAATTTCAAGAACCATTTTATCCATCACCTTTTTTAACACTATTCTTGAATCCTTGCTCTGCCGCTTTTTTCAAGGCAGATTCCTTATTTTTTTCAAGTGAACCGCTTACCAGTCCACTAAATCCATAAACAATTTTTTTTCCAGTGTATTCAGTTAGTTGAATATTTTTTGATTCACCAGGTTCAAATCTGACTGATGTACCAGCAGGAATGTTTAGGTGAAAGCCGTATGCTTTTTCTCTCTCAAATTCAAGAGCCTTGTTTGCTTCAAAAAAGTGCGTATGTGAGCCAACTTGTATTGGTCTATCACCCGTATTTGCAACACTAATTTCTACAGTATTTTGTCCTTCGTTTGCTAATATCGGCTCATTTGTGGGAAAATATTCTCCTGGTATCATAATTATCACACAATCGGGTCGTGGACAGTGACCAATTTCGTACCATCCTCAAACGTTGCTTCAACTTGAATTGTATGAATAATATCTACCACACCAGGAAGAACATCATCGTTTGTTAATACTTTTTTCCCAGAGCTCATCAAATCAGAAACTGATTTTCCGTCACGAGCGCCCTCTAAAATATGATCAGCAATAAGTGCTACAGCTTCAGGATGGTTTAATTTTAAACCTCTGGCTTTTCTTTTTCTTGCAACCTCAGCAGCCATAGAAATATGTAATTTATCAATCTCCCTCGGGGTAAGATTCATGTGTAAATTTCCGCTATCTGGTATTTATGTTAAATTATAAACAATTGACTTACCTGATTGTATAAGCTATAACTCATTTTCTAATTAATTATGATTCAATGCCATACGTCTTTGAAATTCCTTATCAGAAATTGATCCAATCTTTTCTTCATAAGAAAACCATTGATAATGTTTCAATTTACCCATCTTATTAGATAAGAAAACAACTTCATTTGAATGGGAAATTTTTTCTAATATGTCTGGTCTGGTTATGTATCCAAATCTGTTTGGACATAGATCAAACCCACAACATTTTACTTCATCAGAATTTGCGTTTTGTATTTTATGTGGATAACCTAAAATGCCTTCCTTATGGTGTAATTTTGTAGCTGGCCATATTTGTTTTCTAACCATCAACAAAAGTTTATCGTGGGTTTCAGCAGGCATTTTACCTTTACCCTTAAAGGTCTTATAAACCACCAGCTCTAAAGGTTTTTTTAATTTCTTCTAGGGACATCATAGCTTAGCTCAATGCCTAAAACAGAAACAAAAAATATAATTTGATAGCTCTGCAAAGTGATCCATGCTAATTGTTAACACTGTTTTGGGAAATATCTACAAAGATAGTAAATTGGCAAAAAAAATTGAAGATGCAAAACAACAGGGAAAATTCAGGCGCCTAACACTGTCTAGAACTGAGATGGAAAAATCACGTTTGAGAAAAAAAACTGATGATGGATTTGATGTAGGATTGGTACTTGACTCGGGGACTAAACTACAGCATGGTGATATTATTTCAGAATCTAATGAAACTATTCTAATCGAACAATTGCCAGAAAAAATACTTACAGTAAAATTTAGAGATAATGATAAAGATCTGTTTCTTTTAATCGGACATATTATAGGAAATAGACACAGACCAATTTCAATCAAAAATGAATCTATTTCATTTCCAATTCATGATGATTCAGAAATGGAATTGTTTGAAAGACTATTCCATGAAGTAATTGATAAAATTGATTTGTCAATAGAGGAACAACGCTTTATTCCACATGTTAGTATGGATGTACATGAACACTGACTTTAGCGATTTAAGTCTGATGCAGATCTCTGACTCGTTTTTTCCTACGGGACTTTATACAATGTCAAATGGTCTGGAAACATTATTTTCTGAAAAACGAATTGCATCATCAGACGAACTTCATGAATTAATACAGACCAATATTGCACAGCAAATTGGGCCTGCTGATTGTGTAGCACTTGCTAATGCTTATGATTTTGCTGCAGCAAAAGATGTTGAGAGTATAGTTACATGTGATAAATTGCTGTTTGCAATGAAACTTGTTAAGGAGTTACGCGATGCAACGTGCAGATCTGGAACACAGATGATAAAATGTGTTAATTCTTTTGTTAACAATGACATCTTAAATGAGTATTATGAGGTGGTAAAAAATTCCAAAACACCTGGAACGCATGCTGTAGTTATAGGTGTTGTATCTAATGCATTAGGAATTGAAAAACAAAAGTCGGTATTACATTTTCTTTATGGATTTTCCGTAAGCATGGTTGGTGCAGCACTAAGATTAGGCATGATCGAACACGTTCAAAGTCAAAAGATACTCCATCAATTAAAACCTGTTATTGCAGAAACTTGTAACAAATACATTTCAAAATCATTGGATGAAATGTGGCAATTTGCACCTGAATATGATGTTATACAAATAGAACATGAACAGACATTTTCTAAAATGTTTATTACATAAAACCAGTCTTTGCTGATATGAAAAAAAGAATTCCGCGTATTGGTATTGGTGGACCCGTAGGATGTGGAAAAAGCATGTTGATTGAAAGGGTTGTACCTATTTTAGCAAAGAAAGGTTATCGAATTAGTATTATTTCAAATGATGTTATTTCTAAGGAAGACGCAGATAGAATGAGACAAAATCTGGCTACTAATCAGGGCTTACTGCCTGAAAATTTAGTAATTGGTCTTGCTACTGGTGGTTGTCCACATACTGCGGTACGTGAAGATCCGTCAATTAATTTGTCTGTAATTGAAGAGATAGAAAACGAACATGGTGATTTGGATTTAATTATAATTGAAAGTGGGGGTGATAATATTACAACCACATTTAGTCCTGCCTTGGCTGATTATTTTATTTATATTATCGATGTTTCAGGCGGTGATAAATATCCGCGAAAAAGAGGATTGGGTATTGAGACATCCGATCTATTAGTTATAAACAAAATTGATCTTGCACCACTGGTAGATGCTAATTTGGATGTAATGGAACATGATGCAAAAACTGTTAGGAAAAATAAACCGTACGTGTTTGTTAACTGCAAAAATGACGATGGTGTTGACACGGTAGCTCGTCACATAATAGAAGATGTGTTATTTGAACAGCCGCCAAAAAAAATAATCACGAATGTAAAATGACTGATCTAAAATTTGTTGAACCTGGTCACATTCCTTCAGAATTCTTGGTATATGACAAAAAAGTAGATCAACTGGATGTTGGCAAAACAGGAAAAGTTGGATACTTGAGAATAAAGCTGGAAAAGGATTCTAAAAAAAATAAAACTGTAGTCACTGATCAATATTCCCAGGTTCCACTTTACACCCAAAGGGCACTTTATTATGATGAATTTCTTCCTGCAATGGCTAATTTGTTCATCATGTCTCCATCAGGCGGAATTTTACAAGGAGATAGATATAGAATGGATATTACACTAACAAATCAAGCCGTATGTCATATCACAACACAGGGTGCTACACGAATCTATAAAATGAATTCAAACTATGCTACTCAACTGATCAATATCACTGCAAAGAAAGGCTGTTATTTAGAATTCGTACCTGATCAATTAATTCCATATCAAAACTCACGATATTATCAAAAAGTTGAATTAAACATTGAAGATTCTGCAACTCTTGTGTATTCTGAAATATTGACTCCTGGCAGAGCTGCCATGGGCGAATTTTTTTCATACGATACCTGTTATCTAAAAACAATTTGCAGTGACGACAAAAAAATTAAATTTATAGATAATTTTCTTTTAGAACCAAAAAAGCAAAAAATTACAACACTTGGCATCTTCGGAAACCATACCGTTTTAGCATCTATTTACATAATTTCAAAAGACAATTCTATTTTGCAAATTAAAGAGAAAATTAATCTGACACTGCAAAATAATGCTGAAGTGAATGGTGGTTGTAGTATTATGCCATATGACTATGGTTTAGTTGTTAGATTATTAGGAAATTCATCCGAGGAAATTAAAACCACAATTTATGATGTTATTAGAATAGTAAGAAAAGAAATTTTGAATATCTCATTCAGCAGTGTAAGAAAAACTTAAGGTTTTTTCTGTCTACGTTTTTTTATAATTCTAAATCCTAATCTGATAATAAGTAAAACAACCACAATAGCTATTGCATAAGTCCATATATCTTCAGTATGTTTATCTTCCTGCTCTCTTTCATCCAATGCTTTTTCCTGGAGTGGTCCCGATTCAAACTCTAGTGCCGCAAATGCAGGAGCTAATGCAATGCTAATGAACAATGAAAGAAATAACGCGTACAAGATAGATTTTTGATACATGATAGGTTTAATCTCAATCCCATTAACAAATCTTTACTCGTGATTGAAACAAAAATCTGCTGAAAGACATAAAATTTCATTCATGCTTTATGCCTAGATAAAAAATGATAAATTAGAACTTTGTTAGGTTAAATTATGATGTTAAATTATGCTGAACCTGTATACCGACCGCCATCTGAAGCAAACTCGCTGATTTTTCAAGTAACAGTAGGTTGTTCATTCAACGAATGCTCATTTTGTGACATGTACAGAAACAAGGAGTATGCAGAAAGATCATGGGATGAGATAAAAGCAGAAATTGACTTGATGGCTAAGCAACTTCCAGACACAACTAGGATTTTTCTTGCAGACGGAGATGCCTTGAATTTATCAACTGATTACATGATCCAAATATTGGAATATCTTTACAAAAATTTTCTAAAATTAGAACGAGTATCTTGTTATGCAATGCCAATGAATTTACTCAAAAAAACTCCCGAAGAATTGAAAAAAATGTATACTGCTGGTCTTAACATGCTCTACTTGGGTATTGAAAGTGGGTCTGATGTTATTTTAAAGAAAATAACAAAAGGTGCTACCTCGAAAACTATCATAAGATCTTGTAGAAAGGCAATAGAAACTGGATTTACACTATCATGCATTATCATTTTAGGGTTGGGTGGTAAAACTTACACTAAGGAGCATGTTAATGGTACTGCACATGTGATTAATGAATCATCACCGCATTATCTTGGTGCACTAACTTTGATTTTAGAAACTGGTGTAAAAGAAGAATTTCTAACCAAGTTTGGAGAGACGTTTTATCCAATCAGTGATGATGAGGCCTTGATTGAACTACACGATTTGGTTCAGCAAATCAACGTTAAAGAAAAAATGGTATTTAGAGCAAATCATGGTTCCAATGCATACAATATAGCTGGAATCTTTCCTCATGAAAAAGATGCGATGCTTGAAAAAATCTCTTGGTTAAAAGAACACCCTGAAAATGTTAGACCAGAAGGCTTTAGAGCTTTCTAAAATTAAATTTTTTCTAGTAATGGTTTCAAGCGTTCAGGCAAATTTGGTAATTCTGTATGGCTTTGGTTATTTTGTAAAATTTCAGGACCGATTCTACGCACACGCTGTGTTCCAATGAGAGTATCAAGATTACGTTGAATATCCTTTTCTACTAAAACATTTTTTAGTTTTTCAACCAATTCTCCTTCCTTTTCATATTTTTCAATCGCGTACTGAATTAACGTCATTTTATCGTTCATGGATAATTCATTCAATTTAAGATACATAATCATATGAGACTAAAAAATATTTTAATTTTAATATGGGTCCACAGGGATTTGAACCCTGGATTTTCGCCGTGTAAGGGCGACGTCATAACCGAGCTGGACCATGGACCCAAAAAATGTCCTCGCTGAAAACC
>LULS01000669.1_pt1 | contig 11245 bp, 10 predicted proteins | sample 728101 | NCBI WGS metagenome assembly LULS01 (sample SAMN03860283, study PRJNA289734) | marine metagenome | biome: seawater column; feature: ocean; material: water; isolation source: Red Sea water column Station 108 - depth 200m | place: Saudi Arabia: Red Sea | collected 2011-10-15 | depth 200 m | reverse complement strand
AAATACAATATGTCATATACGGATTTGCTTGTAAAAATAATCAATATCCAGAAATCCAAATCACTAAAATTTTCATTAATCATGAAAGAAAAACAGTACAAACTGGATGATGTTGTAATGTCTAAAAAAAATACGGTTGTTTCCAAAAAAACGGTAAGGGGTGGTGCGTATATTTCAGACAAATTTGTATATCAGCTAAAGGCTACGGTTTTCGAACCCGGAATAGCAACTATGTTATCTGGAACCATGCTTGGCCCAAATTTTGATTTTGATGTATTAGAAATCAGAGTGGGAAATATGGGTAATGATTATGGGAAAATTTCACTATTAACAAATTTGGTGAACACGCTTCAAAAGCAATCAATGACAGAATTGACTATGAATATAATTGACGTAAAACAGCTAACTAATTTTTAAAATAATACTGGTCATACATTTTTCTTCTTTTTTGATCCGACAAAACTTCATACGCCATGTTGATTTGTGTCATTTTATTTTCAGCATTGTGGGTTTTATCCCTATCAGGATGCCATTTTTTAGCTAGTCGCCTATACTGGTTTTTTATTTCGTCTTGATTTGCATCTTTTTCTATCTCTAAAATCATATAATAATCTGGAAGATTATTAGCTAGAAGTGATTTCCTGAACTCTTCATCACTGAGTTTCTTTTTTCCATCACGCTCAAAATTAATTTCATCATTCATCCAATCAGAATGGTATTTTTCATAATCCCTATTTTTTTTCGAAGCCCAATCACCACTATCATACTCGGTTTTCTTTCTAAATATCGAACCGCGTGCAAGAAAAATAACTATAGCTACAATCACCACACCACCAATCGAAAATATTATAATTTGATCGGATTCTGAAATAGTATCTATTTCATTACTAACATCCATTGGGTTTACATTATGTCCTGAATCATAGAAGAATTCATCTTCAATCGATGATTCATCATATAAAATAGAAATAGTGTACGTGCCACTTCTTCCCAGCTCGTAATTACCTAAAACAATATTATATGAAAAATCACCAGATGGTAATACAACATTATCTTCTACTACAGTTATTTCATCCGGATTAGTAATTGAAATTTGTAATGTAGTTTCAGAGGAAACAATACCGTGAATTGTAATAATATCTGATTTGGTGAATATAGGCAGATCCACCGAAATGTTTACCGAGTCAGCAAAAGATGATGATGGCAAAAATGCTAAAAATAAAATTGAAAGTGGAATGAGATATTTGTAATTCATTTAATATTCGTGGTACTATACTTGTATTTTATTTGATTATATCTACTTCATATGTTCAAATAAATAATGTATTAAAAGGCTTAAAAAAATCTGTAGAATCCTGATCTAGTGTAAATCGTAGTCACAAAAATGTGAAATGTAGTTAACAATCTTCCGCTAATATAAGATCATAGTTAATTTTAGTATGACAACAGGTTACTGTGTAAAATGTAGAACAAAAAGGGAGATTCAAGGTGCCACTGCTGTAACACTGAAAAACGGTAAACCAGCTACAAAAGGTACATGCCCTACGTGTAACACAAATATGTTCCGAATAGGCAAAAGCTAGGAACATTCTTTACTTTTTTCATTTCTAATAATTTAGTTATTATCTAGAACTGATTTTATCGTGAATTTGTGCAAGAATTAATTTGGCTTTTTCTTTATTCTCAAATGTTTCTTGTTTTTGATCCATGATGGAATCAATCTCATAACTCTTATCAACTAAAATATCTGCAACATGATCGTCTAATGTTCCACTTCCTATTAGATAGTATGCAAAAACTGTGTTTTTCTGTCCAATTCTGTGTAATCTATCTTCAGCCTGATAATGATATGCTGGACTCCAGTCTAATTCAGCGAATATGACATATTTTGCCCTAGTTAGGTTTATTCCAAGATTACCTGCACGTAAGCCGGCAATCATTAGTTTTGTATCCCCATTTTGAAATTTATCTATATTTTCTTGGCGCATTTTGTCGCTTTGACCACCTATTATTGAAGATGGTGAGAATTCATCTAAGCTTTTATGCAAAAATTTGTGAATAATCTTATGATGACAAAAAACCACAACGCTTTCTTCAATCTCCATAATGTTTTTAACAAACTCAATAACATGAGGTACCTTTGCCATACCTGCTGCTTGTCTTTCACTTTGGATTGCACGTTGATATGAAGCAGATTTACTAAATTCAGTTTTAGCAAATTTTTGCTCTTCTTCCAGTTTATGCCAAATTTTGGTAAGCTCGTTTTGATAAAATTTTATATCTGAATCAATAATTTCTTTATAGCGAACTTTATCCTTTAAATCTTTGAGCACATCGGATTTTTTTCTACGAAGCATCACATGTTTTTTTAATTCTTCACGTAAACTATCACGCTTACTCTCACGTACAATTGCTCTTCCTTTTTCATTTAAATAACAAAAATATTCACAAAATTCTTTAAAGCTGCCTAAAAGTCCAGGTTTAAGTATATCAATAATTGGCCAAATTTCAGATCCATGATTGTAAATTGGAGTACCTGACAAACCAACTCTGTATTTTACTGATTCCATTGCAGCAAGTTTTTTTACGGCAGCATATTTTTGAGTAGATTTTGAACGTAGATGCTGTACTTCATCACAGACAAGTGTTCTAATGTTTAGATCTTTCAAATTATCTAATCGCTTATGAAGTAAGTCATAATTGATAATATAGAAATTATAATTATCTAGATCTTTTACTTTCCCAGTACGAATTTTTGTCGAGGTAGGTATACCATCTTCCATGATTCTACCGTTCTTACTCTTTTTTTTCATAAATCGATTAATTTCTGCCTGCCAATTGTTTAATGTGACAAGTGGAGCTATCACAAGTGCTGGTAAGGATTGTTTTTCCGATGCAATATACGCAAGTGTCTGAACTGTTTTTCCTAGACCCATTTCATCAGCTAATAATGCATTTCCAGATGATTTTAAAAGAAAATCTAGTCCCTCCTTTTGAAAATTTAGTAGTTTTCCACGAAACTGTTTTCCTGGTTTAGCTTTTGAAAGTTTTTCAATTTTGTTCTGGCTTGTTTTTTTTACAATTTTTGGCAAAGTTTTTCTTTGCCAAACAGATTTTGCTAAAATTTCCATTGGATACTGTTCAAAAATCCATTTAAGTTGTTTTACATTATTATGATTATCAGGAATGATAGCTTCATTCGGACCATCACCATACCATAACTGTGGAATTATTTTTGCAGCCATCATAACTGCACGCTTACCTTTAAGCTTCCAGGTCCATTGTCCAGAGTATTTATCCAATGCGTATTCTAGTGTGCCAAATGTTTTCATAGTTGCTTCAGGATTTACGAATATTCTTTTCATGGTTTATGAATCTTCATTTTTGATTTAGAATTGGCTAAAAATCAAAATAATCATATAAGGGTGGTTAGCTAATTTTTAGCCCATCAATCTATTGCTTTTTTAATCAAACTCAGTATTCATTACAGTTTATCTAAAATCAAAAAATACATGATCATTCATGTTTATGTTCAGTTTCATGACAATCACAGTTACAAAGGTGTGTTTTATGATCATTAAGACAGTCAATGCATTCGTAATGTTTGTGATTTTCACAATTAGCACATAGCATGTATTAGTAAAATATGATTAGAATAAAAAAATAGCCTTTTTCCTTATGCCTAAATATGTATAAAGTAAATCACTCGAAATAACTCATTGAGTCTTAAAAGATACATAATAACTAGAGGTCTTACTATGTTTGGCGTTCTACTGGTAACTCTACTTCTTACAATAATGTTAGTTGGATCAAATATGGATACTATTCTAAAGCAAGGGATTACATACCAAGTACGTTTAGAAATCACTGAAAACCCTAGAATTGCAGAAAGCTTTGCTAGTGTTAAGGAATTTGAAAGTTTTGTTCAAGATCAGATTGATCAAAGAACAGAAGCACTAGGACTTGATAATCCATGGTATTCACCGCAAAGAATTGGATTGGCCATGTATAAGATATTAATTCTTGACTTCGGTAATGCAACTTTTCTGACAAGTGATTCAGGATCTTCAAATGTAGGTGATATACTGCTAGAAAAAATCCCAAGAACTGTTTTATTATTCACCACAGCGACAATTATAATATCTGTAATAGGAATTTTCCTGGGTTCGTTATCTGGAAGCAAAGTTGGTTCAGCTCTTGACCGAATCACTGCTTCATTTGCTGTCATAAGCAGCAGTTTTCCCGTATGGTGGATAGGTATGCTTATGATTTTTTTGTTTGCATTCACATATCAAATTTTCCCAGCAAGAGCAACTCCATCTATCCTGCCAACTGAATCAGGATATATCCTTGCATTGCTTTATCACATGGCTCTGCCATTAATAACAATAGTATTAATAGGATTTGGAGCATGGGCATACCTTGTTCGTAATTTTATGGTAGGTGTAATGCAAGAAGATTTTATCACTGCAAAAAAAACTATTGGTATAGATAAAAGTAAAATTATCTATAAACATGCACTAAAAAATGCAGCTGCACCAATAGTCACAATTTTAGCATTAAGTCTTTCTGGTTCACTTGGTGGCGCAATAATAACTGAAGCAGTATTTGATTGGCCTGGTATGGGACGACTTTATTTTGAGGCAATAAGTGTGATGGATTTACCAATTATAATCGGTGCAACTTATGTTTTAACTGTTTTATTTTTAATTAGTATTTTTACCGCAGATTTACTTTATGGTTATTTTGATCCCAGAGTGAAAACAGTATGAGTGGCATAACATATTCAGAGATAAAGGAAGAGTTTCTGAAAAATAAAATTGGGTTAATAGGAATTGGGATTTTAGCAAGTCTTGTTATGTTATCTGTAATAGCTGTCATCACAATTCCCATTGATACGTTCAAACAATGGAATAATCCAAATAATTGGATTTCATATCCAAAAACATCTGTACATCTGTACCAATATGGACGAATTACTTTATGGTAGAAAAAATTCCTGAACATATTATAATGGAAAATCCAATAACAATATCTCAAGAAGACACAGTATCTGTAACGTCTCATCAATTTAATGTAAATTTTGATTACGATGATTTTCCAAATGATTTTATTTATGAATTTACTACAGAGTATGCTGGTTCCCCACTACTTCAAATGTCTATAATTCGTCCTGATCAAAGTAAAATTCTTCTATTATCTACCTCGTTACCATATTCAGAAACAATAAACATTCATCACGAAAGATTTTTTTCATCTGATAATATTATCAAAAAAAATGCCCAAATTCAACTAGCAAAAATTAATTCAGAATCGTATGGAATTTTGGGTGAAGAAATAATTTTTGCTGATAATGAAGGTCATGTACTAAAAGGAAATTATTTATTTTTAGTGAATCTATATGGAGTTGAAGAATATGTAAAAATTTTAGATTCTAAATTGATTCTTGGCGGAAAAACATTTGGAATAATGGGAACAGATGAGTTACGAAGAGATTTGGCAGTTGGTCTTTTGTGGGGAACCCCACTTGCATTGTTTATTGGAATTGCTGTAGCTATGGGTTCTGTAATAATGGGGCTAATTTATGGAGTTTATGCTGGTTTCAAGGGTAGAAAAACTGATGAAACGCTAATGAGATTTAATGATATAATATATGCACTTCCAGCATTGCCTTTTTTGATTATACTTGCGGTCACAATCAGTAATAGTATTTTCTTGATGATTGGCTTTTTAATGATCTTTAGTTGGGTGGGAATTGCTAAAGTTTCCAGAAGTATGGCTTTACAGATTAAGACGAGACAGTATGTTGAGGCATCAAAAGTTATGGGACAAAAAGATTCCAAAATAATCTTCAAACATATTATTCCCCAATTATTACCATATACTTTTGCAAGTATTGCAATTTCTGTACCCGCTGCAATAACTACCGAAGCTGGTCTAAGCTTTTTGGGCTTAGGCGATCCGACTTTCCCAACATGGGGACAGATTCTACATGATGCAAATACTTATGGTGCTGCTGCCAGGGGCTTATGGTGGTGGATAGTTCCACCTGGAATAGCAATTGCCATAACAGGTCTTGCATTTGTATTCATTGGAAATGCATTAGACACCATTGTAAATCCCAAGTTAAAAAAATGATTATCTGAATACAAGTTATAGTGAGAACTTTCTAATGACATCTATGGCTGCATCATTAAGCTTGATTGTATATGCCGCACTGGTTTCATTATTTAATTCTGAAAGTGCATCACCAAATTCTGTCTTTTCCTGACCTCGATCAAAATCTCCCCCTGATTCCTTAATACAAAGTGGAAATTTTTTCATGTTTAGACCACTTTTTAGTAGATATCCAATGAATGTTTGATATTTTTTAGTATCATTCCAATCAATGTTCTTTTCTTGACATGTAGCTATCCAAATATCAATCGAGTTTTGGTAAATTACATTTTTTCGGATATTATCAAGTGCAAGATTAGACATTAAATCACAGTTTAAAAATCTGCACGTTTCATTTTAGAGCCACACCTAGGACATTCTCCGCCCTTGTATCGGTGATTGCATTCTAGCCATGTATTTTTTTCTCAGAATTAATGGAAAGATGATAAATAATGCTAATGCTGTTCCAAGACCATAAGGAAACGGTAAAACTAATTGTAATCCTATGCTTACAGCTAATGATGCTCCTAAAAATAATAGGTATGTTTTATAATTAAACAAGTTGTATATTTTTACTAAAAAAACCTTATAAAGTTTTTTTATAATTTAACCAGTTTTTTCAAATAATTTCTATTGGAATTTGTTTACCATTACTATCCCATGCAAAAATATCATCATCTTCATATGGTGATTTAACAATTAGTGATACCAAGCCAAAGAAATTATTCAAATCTGTAATAGATGGATATGCCCAATCAATATTTGCTGATGATTTTTCTTTACCATCTACATTATCAGGTATAGGGTGAGAATGAACAATTCCGATATAACTCAGATCTAATGGTAGTGGATTATGAGGAAATCCCGCAAAATCTGCACCTGTTTCGGAAAATGGTGGGATGACCAGACCATCTATGAATATACTATCTTGTTTTGATTTTCCACGTAAAATTAGAATTGCTTCATCTGGATGGTTCATTTTGCAATAAGATAAAATTCCATCTCTTGTCTCTTGCTTCAATAATACATTGCGATCAAACTTTTTCTTTTTGAATAGCATTGCATCATTCTAATTTGATTGAATATAATACCGGTGATATTTTGTTTAAAGATCTTTCTATAAACTTAATTTGGTTAGGAAATGATTCGTTCAAGTTATTAATCTCTACGTGTAACGATTGAATTTTTAATTCAGTTTTTGATTTATCATCTTGATGTTTTCTTAATTTTGACTCATTTTGTTTTAAATTTTCAAAATCATAATTCTTCAAATTATTTTCTAGATTATTTTTTGATTCGTTGTATTCAGAGATTTTCCCAAGAAATGAGTCCAATTTTCCTAATATTTCATCAATTTGTGATAATGATTTACTGATGTTTTTTACCGATACAGTACCTGACTGAACACTATTTCTTACTAATTCTAATATTTTCGTGATATCTTGTTTACTAGTTTTAGATATTGTATCAAATGGGTTATTTGCTAAATCTACTAATAGTTTTTTTTCTAATTTCCCAAGCGATGTGATGTACACATATTTGTTTAATGGTCTTGAAATTTTAGTGAATTCTATATCAATATCATTTTTAACTTCACGCATTTCCGCAGAAAGAGATTCAATATTTTCTTTCGTTTTGAAAAAGTCTGCATATTCTTTACTGCTTTTGATGTTTTCAATCGCATCTATATCATGTTGTATTGTACTACTCAGATCTTTCATATTTTTTTTCATCTGTTTTTGATTATTACTCATATCAACAAGCGTTTTTTCTGATTGACCATATTTGTCAATATTTTCAAGTATTTCATTTGTATTATCTTCAAAGTTAATATGATTATCAATTAAGGTTTGAATTTCATCATTTCCAGCTTTCATATTTTTTAGGTCATCTTTTAACCTGTTTGCAAATTTGTTTGCGAGTGTATGAAGTACAGTAGATTGCCTTCCAACCATATCCCCAATTTTTTTTAGCATTCTGGTGGAAATTTTATGAAAAGTTTGAACTTCATTAAACGAGATTATATCAGGAAAATTTACAGTACATTCTTGCTTTATGGTAGATACTATTTGCTTTTTTCCACGTTGTAGTATAGTGTATAGATGAGGATCTAGATCTTCAGATTTTATGTTAGCATGTTCAAAGTCATCAATCGTCTTTAGAATATTATCACAGTTTAATTTTATTTTATTCCTAAATACACTAGTTTCAGAAATTATGGTTTTTTCTTTTATAGATTTTAATTCATTAATAATATCAGGTATCTCAGAGAGAAAAATTTCTTTTTCCCTTGAGGTGATATCTTCTTCATATTGCTGTGTTTTTTTCTTACCCCAACCAAATACCATAATTTAGTTTAAATTCACGACGTTAAATATTTTAGAATTTTTTTATTCGTAAATATATTTTAGGATAAAACTGTGTTAAAAAAATAGTCTTATTTGAATATACTAAAATATTCAAATCATTAACTTAGAATGTGAGTGATATTCGCTTTATTATAATAGGTATTGGTCTAATATTTTCTGGGATCATAATTCTAGCAGTTTCCCCACCAGAGTTAGCGAGTGTTTCTCTTCAGGCTGAAATGGGTGAATGTTTTGAATATCATGATGATGCACCACCTACAAAGATTAATTGTGGCATAGCGTTGCAAAATAAATTATTTGTATTTACATTGGTTGTAGTATTAGTAGGAGCCGGAATTGCTGGATTGGTAAAAGGTGGAAGGGGCACTTGGGACCAAAATGTAAAACCAGAAGATATGGTGGGTCCTGGTAAAAGCTTTGATGCACGGGATGAGCCAAAGGGTTCTGACTCTGAAACCTGATTAGTATTTACTCACGTACACTAATCACATAATTTTAGTATTGGAAATTAGTTGAATATGTATGCCCGACACTACTTTCATGGAGTTTGGAATTATTGCGGGAGTTGTCAGTGCAATTATTGTATTTCTAGTAATAAAACGTTTACGGGAAGGATGAACGTGCTAATATTTTAAAATCAATCCAATATCCATTAAATTAGAATGAGTATGTCCTTTTTTTATTAAACCGCCATATTTTTTAAAAAATGAATTAGAATTATTAGTTTTTAAAAAGTGAGAAATTATTTTTGGTTTAATTAAATTATTTTCAATTATGGCACCAGAATATTTTGTGTTACCATCAATACCATCTGTTGCAATGGATGAAATTAGGATATTGTTAGAATTATGAATTAGCTTTGAAATTTGTAGAACTAATTCCTGATTACGCCCTCCCTTACCATTTCCTTTAACATGTACTGTTGGCTCCCCACCAAAAATAACACAAGAATTTTTCTTTGTTGGAATCATTTTTACAAGTTTTTTAGCAGAAATTGAGACATCGTCATTTATGGGTGAACATATTTTTGTTTTTAGTCCTAATGACCGTGATTTTATTGCCATAGCGTTCAAGCAATCCTGATTAGTTGCTATAATTTTATTTCTGATTTTTAATTTTCCTCGTGACATTGTTTTTTTTAACGAATTGTCCTTTAGATGAGAAATTACATTTTTAGGTAATTTTTTATCTAAAGAATATTTCCTAATTATTTTAATAACATCATGGTATGTAGTTTTATCATAATAAGTACAGCCTGAGGATATAACTGAAGGATCATTGCTTACTACATCTGACATTATTAATGAACACCAATTACAGATAATTTTTTGGACAAGTTTTCCGCCTTTAATTCGTGATAATTGTTTTCTAATACAGTTGAATTCATCAATTGTTGCACCAGACTGTAAAAGAAGTTGTGTAGTCTGTTTTTTTTCTAACAATGTTATTCCATCAGGAAAAGCCACTAAAGATGAACCGCCACCAGATATTAAAAAAATCACAAGATCATTTGTAGAACAATTATGCACTAGTTGAAATATAGCCTTACCAGCTTTGACACTTTCTTTGTTTGGTAATGGGTGGCCTGAAAAAAATATTTGAAATTTTTTGCTAGCAATAAGTGATTTGAAACCTTTTGGAATAACTACTATTCCTTGTGAAATCTTGATTTTATCTGACACATATTTTGTCATAGTATCAGCCGCTTTACCATATGCCACAACAAAAATTTTTTCATAATCAGATAAAATTAATTGTTTTTTCCCAATTCGTATTTCATTTTTGTCTACAAATATTTTCAGAAAATTATTTGGATTTGATGTTCTTAATCCAGTTTCTAATATTTGCAATGCAGTTTTTTTCGATTGAGTTGTTGCCAATGATTTAAAATTCTTAATGATCATTTCGTAAATTAATCATAAATAATAACTTAAGTCTATGTTAATTTGGAAGGTATAATAATAATAATATCTCAGAATCAATATGCACACAGTTAGAATACCAAAAATTATTCAGTTTGGTGAAAATGCACTTTCCGAAGCAGAATATCCAAAAAATGCTTTAGTTGTAACTACTGCTCCTCCAGAATTATCTGGAAAATGGTTAGACAGAATGGGTATACAAGATTACATGTTATTTGATAAGGTTAAACCAGAACCATCTATTGATGATGTGAATGCTGTTGTAGCAGAATACAAAGGAAAAAATCCATCTGCATTAATTGGTCTTGGCGGTGGAAGTTCTATGGATGTTGTGAAATATGCGTCATCAGAATTTGGTGTAGAGAAGATTTTAATTCCTACAACTTTTGGTACTGGAGCTGAAATGACAACTTACTGTGTTTTAAAATTTGATGGTAAGAAAAAACTCCTTGGTCCGGAAGAAAGATTCCTTGCTGATCGTGCAATAGTCGATTCATATTTTATGGATGGAACACCAGAACAGATAATCAAAAATTCTGTATGTGATGCATGTGCACAAGCAACAGAAGGATATGATAGTAAATTAGGAAACGATCTTACAAGAACATTATGTAAACAAGCGTTTGACGTATTATATGATGCAATATTGAATGATAAACTAGAAAATTACCCGTATGGCTCAATGATTTCAGGTATGGGATTTGGGAATTGTTCTACTACATTAGGACATGCTTTATCATATGTATTTTCGAATGAGGGTGTTGCACATGGATATTCATTATCATCGTGTACCACTAT
>LULS01000563.1_pt1 | contig 11379 bp, 14 predicted proteins | sample 728101 | NCBI WGS metagenome assembly LULS01 (sample SAMN03860283, study PRJNA289734) | marine metagenome | biome: seawater column; feature: ocean; material: water; isolation source: Red Sea water column Station 108 - depth 200m | place: Saudi Arabia: Red Sea | collected 2011-10-15 | depth 200 m | reverse complement strand
CTTATACATCCTGCAGGTCTTTCACCATCTAAGAATTGTTTTTGAAAATTAGACAACCATTTGCTTTTTTGATATTCTTTTATACCATTCATAAACTTCTTCACTACTTGCTAAATATAAATTTTCCAATTTACTTATATCTGAAAGTGATATATCATATCCAAAACTATACTTTGAAGTAATACAAGGTATGCCTAAATTAATTAATTGAAATATACTTGTACTTTCTGATATTATAGCACAATAAATTCTATCTTTAATCTTATTAAAATTAGTTTCACTTGGCACAACTTCAATACCTTTAACTAATTTTTTAATATCAATTTTACTTTTTGGATGTGGTTTAATTAAAATTTTTCTTTGTGTAATTTTTCTAATCTCTTTGACACTTTGTTTAATAAAATCTTCTACTGGTACGGTACTTGTAGGATCATATTCTAAACCTGGCACAATTAAAACTGCACCATCTTTATTATTTTTCCATTGATGATTATAGATATTATCTAATTTTATATCTTGGTGAAATTGTTTTGTAAGTGCTATTAAATTATTTAATCTACTATCATCTTTTACTTGACACCATTTACCTTTACCATAAGTCCAATGTCCTAAACTCATACGATAATATCTTGGTCCTGTTCTCTTATACCAAGTATCAATATGATTACATTTAATCCTACTTAATGTAGCACTCTCCGTAACCAATAATGGTTTATTATATTGTTTAGATAAAAGATTTGCTTGAGTATTAATGTATTCCATCCAAGCACTTCTAACAAATTTATCTTCTATAAGGACTCCATATTTGGTTCTTTCAACATCAGCAGTTTTATATTTTTGTCTATTAGGATTTGTACTACCCCTAGTTCCATCAATCAAATAAGCGTCACAATTTTTTATATTAGATACATCTTTTGGTGATAAAACTTTATTTTGTGTTTCTAAAATTCTATAAAGTGAAAACTTAAATTCTTGTCCCCAATTTCTTATTGCTTGTTCAATAGCAGATATAGTATTAGAAGTTCCAAGACTAACTATTTTTATCATACACTCAAACCATTAATCCCCAAATCTATTCCTTCTAACTCTAATGGTTTACCTTTTGGGTAAGTAGGTTTAAGGATAAATTCTTCACCTGTTTCATCATTTTTACATCCTGCAGCCAACCAATCCCATTTAAATTGATTATCTACTACAAACTCCCACATTACATCATAGGTTCCATTATCTCTACTTTGTAATAACAATTCTTGTTTACACTCTTTCATACTACCATAAGTCTGTTCCATTTGAAATGTTGTTTGCGTTTCTATTGGACTATGTCCTATAATATATGCTAATATTAATATTTTATATTCCATTACGGATACTCCTTAAAGAAAATATAGGTTGATTTATTAACAATATCTCTTTCTTGTTTACTCTTAACTATAATTGAATCAATCATCTTATAATCATTATCTATCGCCCACAAAACTCTTTTGTTACCATTGGTCACTCCATAACCTTCCTTTGTATGTTTAGGCCATAACTTTTCTTTTTTCCAATATGTTTCATATGTACTTAATATTATTGGCCACCTCATTCCTTTTTCTAAACTTTCAGCACAGGCTTTATATTTAACTCCGTGATGTGGTGAATTAGGATCAACTAAAATATGTATATCTTTTAAAGGCACTTCAACGGTTTCAAAACCTTCAACTTTATTTTGTGCTTTTAGCACCATAGTACCCTGCCTTTGCAACATAAAAAGAATCAACTATATCCGTAACCGGATTATTTAATTTATCTTGTTCAAATTCTTTCATCAAATCAATACCTGTGTCTTTCACAAATTGCTCATACATTTTTAATTTATTTGCATTACCTTTACCAGTAGCAAGTTTCTTTATAACTCCTGGGACAATTATTCTAACATCTTTATTTGCTTTATAAAGTTTATGTTTTAATGTTCCCATATTTTCTGCTAAATTAAATACAAGTCCTTTACTCCCATAACTATAACCTTCTATAAAAATATTGTCAATAGAATCACCAACAATATCAAACGCCCAATTGGAAATTTGGTCGTGTCTTTGTACCTGGGTGGTATAGGGTAAATGTAATCTGCCATTAATTATCCAATGATTAAACTCACCTGGTTGTCTAACGCCAAGAGTATCTTCTTTAATCCAATCACCTGAATACTTATTAACATTAGTAAGGTAATAAAATTTACAATTTTTAAATTCAAATTCGCCATTACATACACATATCGCTGGAGTTGTTAAACTATAATCAATTCCAATTATCTTCCTCATCATCTTTATGTTCACTTTCATTTTCTTCTATCTCATCATCATCATTATCCACATATTCAAATCCACAAAAGGGACATTGAATAGGATATAATTCTTCTTCGTACTTTAATATATAGTCTGCCTCACAAGAGCCACATTTAATTTTCTTGTTAGTCATTATAATTTAAAAGTTTTAAACTGATCCTTTTCTACATCTTGTTTAATGCCACCCACTACATAACTTTCTATTTCAGTTTCTTGTGGTGCATTTTGTAGTTGACGACTACTTAACCAATGGTCTGTCCAAGGTAAAGGATTCGTTGCTGTTGATTGTTCATATTTCATTTCTAATCCTATTGCTCTCATACGCTTGTTAGCAATATATTCAACATACTTATGCAATAATTTTTCTGATAAACCTATCATAGAACCTTTAGAAAACAAATAAGTTGCCCAAGTCTTTTCTTGTTCTACAGCTTCATCATACATTTTATATACTTCTTTTTCTGACTCTTTCATAACTTGCAACATTTCTTTATCTTTTTCAAAATCTCTATATGTTTGAATTATCTTTTGAGATATTGCCAAGTGTAAGACATAAAATCTTAAGCCTTCTAATATATTAACATTAATCATTGCCAAATAGAATTTTCTTTTTAATTCTTTTAAGTCTATTTTTTTTCTTAATTCTGTTAAATCTTTACCTTTATCTAATTGCCATTTCATACCTGCACTAATAAGGTCATCATAAGTTTGTGTAACCGCAGCTGCTCTTTTCTCTATCTTTTCATCTGTTAAAATTGTATCAAAAACATTAGTAGGATTTGGATATAAATTTTTAATAATATATGTATAACTTCTACTATGAATTGTCTCCATAAAGTCCCACGCAATTAAACAACTTTCTAATTCTGGTAAACTACATAAAGGTAAAAATGCTAACGCAGGTCCTCTACCTTGTACACTATCAAGCATTGTTTGATATTTTAAATTAGATGTAAATATAAATTTCTGTTCAGCAGTTAATTCATTATAATCATTTCTATCTTTTTGTAAAGATACTTCTTCTGGTCTCCAAAAATAACCTAATTGTTGTTGAGATAATTTATCAAATATAGGATACTTAAATGTATCATATCTTTGTACTGCTAAATCTTCTCCAAAGAACATTGATTGTTTTGTGAAATCTATTTTTTCTTTATTGAATACGGTTCTCATCTATTTTTATCCATTGGGTCTGCATATTTTTTTTTCATTCTGTTATAATCTTCTTCATTTTTTATAGGGTAATATTTTTTCATCATACTTGCTATGATTCCTTTTTTACGACCACCTGCATTACGGTCTATTCTTCTTGGCGTTCTATTACTATTCATATTTTTTTTAGATGTCATATTTTTCATACGCCTTATTAAGTAAAGTATTTGTTCTTACAAAACTTGCACATTTAGGAACATCTTTTAATCTTCTGGCACCTATATATGTACAACTGGATCTTACGCCTCCTAATATATCATCTAAAGTTTCTTTCACAGGTCCTCTATCAGGTAATACAACTGCTCGTCCTTCATTACCTCTATATCCATCTTTTCTTTTACCATGTATTTCTCTTGCCCTATCTGAGCTCATACCATAAAATTCTCTCTTGCCATCTATAACTGCAACTTCGGATTCATTATGTCCTGCTAACATTCCTCCTAACATTACAAAGTGAGCACCCCCACCAAATGCTTTAGCAATATCTCCTGGTTCTATACAACCTCCATCTGCAACTATATGACCTCCAACTCCATTAGCTGCGTCAGCACATTCCATTACAGCACTAAATTGAGGCACTCCAACTCCTGTCATTGTTCTTGTTGTACATACAGACCCTGGTCCTATTCCTATTTTAACTACGTCAGCACCGTGTATTAATAATTCTTCTACCATTTCTGCGGTGACTACATTACCTGCTATGATAGTTCTATCAGGAAATTCATCCCTAACTTTCTTAACAAAATCTACAAAGTTAATATGATAACCATTTGCAACATCAATAGTAATAAATTTTATATCAGGATATGATTTTAATACTCGTTGCATTGTATTATAATCTTCAGCGTCTTTATCCCACAACTTACCTGTGCCTGTACATATAGAAAGATACTCTAATTTTAATCCTTTACCAACTGCTTCTTTCCATTTGTCTGGTGTTGTAGTTTTTGTAATCACGGTCATCATTTTATATTCTTGTAATACTTTTGCCATACTAAATGTACCCACACCATCCATATTGGATGCTATAATTGGTAGACATTTATATTTTAATTGAGAATTTCTGAATACAAACTCTCGTTCCATTTCAACATCACGCCTACTTGATAATGTAGAGCGTTTAGGTTTTAATAAAACATCTTCGTAATTTAATTTTATTTCAGTATCTAATCTCATCTTATGGAAAATTATACATCATTTTATTATGTGCTATAGATTCTTTTAATTTCTTTTTCAATCTAATATTCTCTTTCTTTAGTTCATCAACTTGTCTGGTTAAATCCATAGGACCTCTATCATCCTTTTCATTTTTTTTTTTCATTTTAATTATTTTTTGCATATATCCCTTTCAGTCTTTCATAAAATTTTTCTCTATTATAATAACCTATTAGTCTTGTTAATTCTTTTCTACCATTCCATATAATAAAGGTTGGTGTTCCATAGATAGGTTTAATTCTATTTTCTTTCATTGCCTCTTTGAACCAATCAGGTTGATTATGTGCGTCAATAATAATTAAAGGTAATTCTTTATTGTCATAATCATAAGCAACTTCTTTCATAAATGCTTTACAAAAAGAACAAGTCTTACTATGAAACATTAATAGTTTTAATTGACCATCAATAGCTTTAGCAGCATTACCATAGAAAGATAAAGCAATCATAGCAACTATAAAAAGTGCCATTAAAGAAATAACTATTTTTTTTATCATTGTAGGTCCAAAATCTAGTTTACTCATTACCATTCTCTTTTAATTTATAAAAAAAACTATCATCATCTCCAGCAGTCCATTTGTCAACATTATCTACAGTAAAATCCCTAGTAGATACTTTGAAGTCTGGTTTGACAGGTACACTTGGTGTTAATGATTTATCAAAAAACAAAACTCTATTGTTTGGTTGAGCTGCAAAGTGTCCATTATCTAATTTTAATATGTTAAATGATTTATGTTGACTTGGTACTTCACTATACCCTACATTGTTTTCTTTATTTGTTGAACAGCAACTATCAATACTAAACATATAATTTCCTGAATACATTTTTTTACTAGGTGTTAAATACTTACATCTATTTCCACTAATTAATTGTTTCTCAATAACGGTAATATCATAATCAAAACAATCCCATAATTGTAATTCTGGTAATGTTAAATCTTCTTTAGTTTTCTTCCAGACGAATGCTGAAATAGGAAGTTTATCATATAACGCACCTGATTCATAAAGATATGTTTCAAAATATAATGCCCTGCCTTGAATACTCTTTGCCGTACACCATATGCCTGGGACAAATTCTCCGTGTCCCTTTTCTAGGTCATAAAGGTATTGTTTTTTTACTAGTACCTCTATGTGCGGTACATTTGCTGCCAAAAAAGCCATATTATATTACACAAGATTCGCAATCCTCGTCCTCTGTTTCTACTGGTTGATTTTCTACCAATGAATCTGGCACTTCTTCTACTGCAATTGGATGTGCTGGTTCATCATAGTCTTTCTTACTATCATATGTATTCTGATAATAACTTGTCTTCCATCCATACTTATATGTTGTTAATAAATCTTTTGCCATTATAGATAATGGCACTTCATTATTTTCATAATGTTCTGGATTATATGACCAATTGCCTGATATGGCCTGGTCAAAATATTTTTGCATTAATGCTACTATGTTTATATAACCTTCATTAGATTTCATATCCCATAGTAATGTATAAAAGTTTTTCAATCTAACATATTCAGGTACTATTTGTTTTAAAGGACCTTTTTTAGATTTCTTTACGGATAGATAATCTCTTGGTGGTTCAATACCATTTGTTTCATTTGATACAACCGATGAAGATTCACTAGGCATTTGTGCTGACAATGTACTATTTCTTAATCCGTGTTCTTTAATATTTTCTCTTAACTTCTCCCAATCCATTGTAAATTTTCTATCTACAATTTCATTTAGTTCTGGTTTGTAAGTATCAATAGGTAAAATACCATCTGCATATTTTGTCTTATGAAAATAATCACACGGTCCTTTTTCTTTTGCTAAATTAACACTTGCTTGTAAAAGATAATATTGGAATGCTTCAGTTAATTTATCAACTAATTTCCACGCCTTCTTATCTTCATATGATACTTTATTTTTTGCAAGGTAATGAGCAAGACCTATATACCCAACACCCAAACTTCTTCTTTGTTTTGTTGATTGTTCAGCTGCCTTAACAGGATATCTTTGATGGTCTATAATTTCATCTAGCGACCTTACAATTAAATCACACAACGGTTCTAATTCTTCTTCGTAATTTATTTTACCCACATTAATAGCAGATAAAATACATAAAGCAATCTCACCTTCACCATCAATGTGGCTTATGGGATCAGTAGGTAAGGTAATCTCTTGGCATAAATTAGACATACTAACTTTATCTTTAAAGGAAGAGTGTGAATTAGTATGGTCAATATTCATAATGTAAATACGACCTGTTTCTGCTCTTTCTTTTAATACGTCAAAGAATAAATCCTGTGCTTTAATTCTTCTAGCATTTGGATATTTCTTTTCATAATCGGTATACATCTTATCAAATGCTGGAGTACCAAATGCGTCATAGAGACCATTAACTTCGTGTGGTGAAAATAATGTTATATCTTCATCATTAATAAATCTTTCGTAAAATAATTTTGATAACTGTATAGAGTAGTCTAATTTTCTTACTCTATTATCTTCACTACCTTTATTATTTTTTAATACAATTATATCTTCTATTTCTTTGTGCCAAATAGGGAAGTGTACCGTAGCACAACCTCCTCTTACTCCATTTTGAGTACAAGACTTAACCGTAGCTTCAAATTTTTTAAGAAAAGGAATTACTCCTGTATGTTGTATTTCACCACTACGAATTTTTGAATTAATTGCTCTTATTCTTCCTGCATTAATTCCAATCCCTGCTCTTTGAGCAGTATAAAATCCAATAACCATATCACTAGAAAATATACTAGGTAAGGTATCTGCCACATCAACTAAAACACAACTAGCATATTGTCGCATAGGAGTCCTAACACCAGCCATAACTGGTGTAGGAATATTAATTTTAAATTGAGAAATGGCGTCATAATATTTTTTAACATAAATCAATCTTGTATTTTTTGGATACTTTGAAAATAATGTAGCCGCAATCATCATATACATAAATTGTGGTGTTTCAAATATTTGTCCTGTACTTCTATCTTGTACTAGGTACTTGTCAATGACTTGTCGTAAACCGGCATAGGTAAAATCATAATCACGGTCGTGCTTTAACCAATACTCCATTCGGTCAAAATCTCTACGGTCGTAATCTTTCATTATTTGTGAGTCATATAATTTTAAGTCAACTAATTTTTTAACTTGGTCATAAAAATGGGGATGGTCCCATAACTTATGAAATAAATTTTTTCTTAAACTGAATAATAATAATCGGGCAGCAACATAAGTATAATTTGGTGTGTCTAAAGAGATTAAATCAGCAGCTGATTTGGTAATTATTTTTTGGATTTCATCGGTGGTAATATTATTATAAAATTGTAAGCCACTATTCATTTCAACTTGGGAAGATGATACACCTTTTATATCGTTTGTATGTATTTAATTGGGAAAGTGCTGATAAACCTGAATAGGTATTTTGATTAATAATATATTGGATGTCCTCTTTGGATTTTCCACTCATTATCATTTCGTTAATATCCTTTTCCTTAATGTGATTAGGCCAGATAACAATTTTAAAATTCTTATCAATGACCTGGTACATCCTGTTTATAATTTCTTTATTACGAGATTCATTATCAAAAACAAATACGACATCATTATGACTAACAAATGTCATATGTATATCTGCACCAGCAGCAGCAATACAATTATCTATGAATAGTGAGTCTATTGGACCCTCTACTATGTATAATCTTTTTCTTATGTCCGCACGGTCTAAACCAAATATTTTTTGCTTACTATTATCTAACTTTAATGTAATGTATTTTGGTATCTCTTTACCAAACGCTCTTCCTTGTAATGCAAATACTTCGTGGTTTACATCATAGAAAGGAATGATTAGGCGTGGGTGTTCATACTTCTTATTTAGTTCGCTGTATGTCCCTGGTCTTATAGTATTTACATACTCTTGGAACCTGTCGCATAAAAATAGTTTTGAAAAATACTTTTCAGGTATCTTTCTTTTTATTAAATATTGTTTAGCAGGATGTTTATCATCTATATCGCTAAACGCTTTTAGTTTATGTAGAGGCGTAGTCTTTAATCTAGCTTTGGTTGTATCTTTGAATTTATCTAAAATACTTTTTTCAAGATTTGGTTTGCCACCTTTAAATCTATCCAAAATATATTGACTATGGATAGTAGTGTCAATCAACTTGATAAAATTAGCAAGATTATTTGAAGCGCTACAATTGTGGCACTTGAAAAACATATCTGTTTTAACTCTATACAAATATGCTCTGGCTTTGGACTTTGATTTTTTAGAGTCCCCACAAACTGGACATCTAAAATTAAATAGATACTCCCGTTTCTTTTTGAACTTTTGTAATCTTGGTGATATTCTGTTAATATAATCTAAATCAATATATGTACTCATAATTTATAGATTCTATTATATCAAATTTTGGTAATTTGTCAATGACCTAAGCCTGCAACTATAACACCTATCAAAACTGAAATAGCAACAAAAAGGAAGAACCAAAACAACATATTATTTCTTTCTTATATCGTATATAACCCAGGTAATATAGCAAATAACTATAAGAGTAAACAAAATTTCTGTTATCATATCCATACTCCTGTATACCAATTATATCCCCATTGTATCATAAGAAATAATGCAATGCAAGTTAGAACAAATAAAATTATATTAACAAGTAGTTTCATTTATCCTTTAAAGATTTCGTAATAACACCATATCATTAATAATATGGGTATCAAAAAAATTAAAGTGACAATAATATCGCCAATCATTAACCACCAAAGTGTTTAAATAGTAATTCAAAATTTCCAGATATTGCTAAGCCTAATATAATACAACCTCCAATAATCAAATATCTCCATTTTTCTAATACACCTACTCTATCTGTTAAACCATTTTTCATAGACCTAATTTCTATCATTAATTTTTGTTCCGATAAGTAGATTAATTCTTTTAATTCTTTTGAGGTAGTAGAGATTCTATTATGTACTTCTTTGATAGTATTTTCTGTTTCTGCTCTTCTACTTTCAACTAATTCATACAAAGCTTTATCTGCAGCTTCTTGCTGTGATATTTTTTCTTCGTGTACAGCCAACATTTGTTTAATACTTGTTGCAACATCTGTAAGCTTTTCAATCGCATTATCTATTCTAATATGTATATCTCTGGAGTTCTTTATATCTTTTTTTATAGAAGCTATATCTACTTTTAATTGAGTGTGATTGTTTTCTATTGGCATACTTAATCCGTTTGTATAATAGTTATTTCGTTTTTTAAAGTTTGACTACCGATAGTAAGATTTTGTGCCTCTTTATCTTGTAGTATTTGAATATCTGCCTCATTAGCAGTTTCAGATTTTACATAAGCTCTATGACTATCGTTATATCTATTTATTATTGTATAGCCACTTACGGATGTATCAGCGTCAGCGTCATAAGTATTACCTAATGTTGATACTCTTCCTGTAGAAGTGGTACTTGTTGACACACCTCCAGAAGTGGTTGTTAAAGTTTGGGTTACATCTCCAGTAGTATAATTTAAAGTTTCTCCACTAGCAGTTACCTGTGTTTCTGAGCCACTATTGTCAACCCATTCAGTACCACAAGCACTTTTTGCTTTGTCCCAATAATAACCCCAATTAACACAATCTTCCTCATTATCAATATCGGCCAACCATAATTCTAATTCTGCGTCTATATCAAATTCATCTTCATAATTATATTCTTCTTCCAAAGTAACCTCATCTGATTCATTATTATAATCATAACCTGTATACCACCAATCATATAATGCGTCCCAATATACATCCCAATCTGCCCATTCCCATTCTGAAATATATTTTTTCTTTAAGTCTTTCATCTTCCAAGGTTTAGGTTGATTATCGCACATTTTATAATTAGGATAACTTCCGCACCAACCATATAATTTACCAAATATCTTTTTACTTTCTTTAGTCCAACTATCATTGGTTACTTTCATAGTCCAATCATCTTTGTACCAGTTATTTAAATAATCAATATAATCCTGTGTACACCAAGAGGAATCATAACCATTGTACTCACAATAATTTTGTATAGTTAATGTTGGAGGACCACCTTGGTTTTTATATTCATTATTATTATAATAATCATCATCTAATTTAAAATCTTCCCAAGTATATCCTTCAACAACTTCAACTACATTTTCATCTGCTGTATCTTCAACAACATCAACTTCATCAACCGTAGCATTCCAAGAAGTTAATCCATATTTTTCTAGCGTATCATTATAATCATCATAATAAGCGTCCCAATCTACTGCGTCCCAATCAATCTCATCCCAATTAATAGTATCCCAAGTACAATCTGAACAACCTATGGCGTCAAAATATGCTTGGTCCATTTCTGCATACATTTTCTTTGCGTCATCCCAATCCATAGTTTTTTCACCTTCGGCATCCCAAACTGAAATCTGATTATCTTCATCTATATAACCCCAATCTTTTAAATCATCTTCCCAAGAATCATAATAAGATGTATCAACTTCTTCTACAATTTCAACTAATGCTGTTTCTTCAGCTGATTTTGTTTCAACTATTGCGTCTGTTTCACCAACAGATAAATCTGTAGCAACAATTGTATTACTATCTTCTACTATAC
>LULS01000148.1_pt1 | contig 11391 bp, 11 predicted proteins | sample 728101 | NCBI WGS metagenome assembly LULS01 (sample SAMN03860283, study PRJNA289734) | marine metagenome | biome: seawater column; feature: ocean; material: water; isolation source: Red Sea water column Station 108 - depth 200m | place: Saudi Arabia: Red Sea | collected 2011-10-15 | depth 200 m | reverse complement strand
CCTTAAAGTTATGCTTAAGGGCTGTTTCTCTTTTCGAGGTGGAAGTCAACGTGAAAAATTGCTTATCCACCACAAATCGATGTACATATCACATTCGATCAATCACGCTCTGCGATTGGTGTGAACTGTTGATTTTCAGGGCCTGTATAGCTCGCACTTGGACGAATGATCTTGCCATCTTGACGTTGTTCGATCACATGCTCAGACCAGCCTGCGGTACGTGCAATCACGAATAACGGTGTAAACATTGCCGTTGGCACACCCATCAAGTGGTAGCTCACTGCACTGAACCAGTCCAAATTCGGGAACATGTTTTTCACTTCTTTCATCACTGCTTCTAAACGCTCTGCGATCAGATACATCTTGGTATTTTCTTGTGCTTCAGCAAGTTCACGCGCCACTTTCTTGATCACTTCGTTACGTGGATCAGAAACGGTATAGACAGGATGACCAAAACCGATCACAACTTCTTTTTTCTCTACACGGCTACGGATGTCGGCTTCTGCTTCGTCTGCGTTGTCATAACGTTGTTGAATCACGAATGCAACTTCGTTGGCACCACCATGTTTTGGACCACGCAACGCACCAATACCACCTGTAATTGCTGAGTACATGTCTGAACCTGTACCTGCAACAACACGTGAAGTAAATGTAGAAGCGTTGAATTCATGCTCTGCATACAGAATCAAAGAGGGATGCATCGCTTGAATCCATTCTTCAGATGGCGCTTCGCCATGAAGTAAATGCAAGAAATGCGCAGCGATTGAGTCATCATTGGTTTCCACTTCGATACGACGACCGTTATTGCTGAAGTGATACCAATACAACAACATTGAACCCAAGCTTGCCATCAATTTGTCAGCGATGTCTTTTGCGCCTGCTTCATTGTGGTCTTCATGTTCAGGTGTTAAACAACCGAGAACTGATACACCTGTACGCATGACGTCCATTGGGTGTGCAGATGGTGGCAACTGCTCAAGTGCAGTTTTCAATGCTGCTGGTAAGCCACGAAGTGCTTTAAGTTTTGCTTTATACGCTTTCAACTCAGCTTTGTTTGGCAGTTTGCCATGTACAAGCAAATGTGCAACTTCTTCAAATTCACTACCCACTGCAAGGTCAAGAATATCGTAACCACGGTAGTGCAGGTCATTACCACTACGACCTACGGTACAAAGTGCTGTATTACCTGCAACTTGACCACTTAATGCAACTGATTTTTTTGGCTTGAAGCCTGTTGGAGTTTCATTACTGCTCATAAGATTGTCCTTTTCTGTTCTTTCTATGTGAATTATGAGTTCTAAAATCCCTCCCTAGCCCTCCCTTTCCAAAGGGAGATTTAGGGGGATTTCTTATTTTGCTTTTTCAAATGATGCGTCAAGATACTGTTCAAACGCGTGATAGTTAATGCGTTCATACAATTCTTGACGGGTTTGCATAGTGTCGACTACGTTCTTCTGTGTGCCTTCTTTACGCAACGTCTCATAGACATTTTCTGCGGCTTTGTTCATCGCACGGAATGCAGAAAGTGGATATAACGCAATGCTGACATCGGCAGAAGCCAATTCTTCAGTCGTGAATAACGGCGTAGAACCAAACTCAGTGATATTCGCTAATACTGGCACTTTGGTGAGATCAGCAAATTGCTTGTACATCGCTAATTCAGTGATTGCCTCAGGGAACAACATATCCGCACCTGCTTCAATATATGCCCCTGCACGATCAATCGCTTCTTGTAAGCCTTCAACTGCAAGTGCATCAGTACGTGCCATGATCACAAAGTTTTCATCAGTACGTGCATCCACTGCCGCTTTAATACGATCCACCATTTCTTGTTGTGTCACGATTGCTTTATTTGGACGGTGACCACAACGCTTAGCACCCACTTGGTCTTCGATGTGCATTGCTGCTGCACCGAACTTAATCATTGATTTAGTGGTACGTGCGATATTAAATGCTGAAGCACCAAAGCCTGTATCCACATCAACCAATAATGGTAAATCACATACATCCGTAATACGGCGTACATCCGTCAATACATCATCAAGGTTGCTAATACCCAAATCAGGTAAGCCCAACGAACCAGCAGCCACACCACCACCAGACAAATAAATTGCTTTATAGCCTGCACGTTTTGCTAACAATGCATGATTGGCGTTAATCGCACCGACCACTTGTAATGGTTTTTCATTTGCGACCGCGTCGCGGAATAGCTGACCAGCAGATTTAGCCATGTTGATGTTCTCCTTGAGTTTGCAGCAATGTTTGCTCAACAATTTTGTAGGATGCATTGATGTGACGGTGCATCAGCATTTCAGCCAACTCACCATCACCCTCAGCAATCGCATCTAATATGCGGATATGTTCGTCCCAAGCTTTACTTGGTCGATCTGGGGTATTTGAAAATTGAATTCGATACATACGGATGAGGTGATAAAGCTCATCACATAACATTTTTTCTAAGGTTTTATTGCCACTGCTTTTGATAATGCAGTAATGGAAATCGTCTTGACCTTCTTGCAAGTAATAACCCTTACCTGCTTTAAAGTTTTCATCTTCGGCATGCATACGCAATACATCACGCAATGCCAGAATTTGTTTCTTATCAATATGCTGTGCCGCGAGTTTACAAGCTAGACCTTCTAAGGATGCACGCACTTGGTACAGTTCTTTAAATTGTTGTAGTGACAATGAGACAACACGTGCACCGACATGGGCGGTACGCTCAACCAGTTTTTGACCTTCGAGACGATGGATCGCCTCACGTAGCGGGCCACGGCTAATGCCATAAATACGTGCTAACTCAGGCTCAGAAATCTTACTGCCCGCAGGAATTTGTCCTAATACTATCGCCGATTGAATTTGCTTAAATACATGTTCCGTCAGGGTCATTCCCTGACTTGTGCTGATGGCTTGAGGAACAAGGGTATCTTGCATATTGTCGACAATCTCTACAGTTTTGATGATTTTATAACGAGATATAATAAAAAATGCAATAGGATTGTCGACAATAAAATAGACTTGCTCAGTCAACCCTATAATCTAGATACAACGTTTACAACACCCGACAAATAAAGAAAAAATAAATAATTTCATTACATAACAATGAGTTAGTAGCATGAATTTTTTATTCTTTGATTTAGGTTATTCCGTTTTTTGACTCTGACTAGGCTTTATCCTAAGACCATGGTATGACAGCTTGATTGTAGACAATCTCTATAATTGATCCATTTACCATGAAATTTGTAAGTAAATACTGCACTAGATGTAAATAACAGCGTGCTTCGTCATCGCTTTATTGGTACATTATTGGGCATCTGGAGCAGCGCTCCTCAAGACACATCCATGCACCTTGTTGAATAAAAGGACATTGTTAATGTTTCAACATATCCCACCTTATGCAGGCGATCCAATCCTCTCTTTAATGGAACAGTTTAATGCTGATTCTCGCGCTGAAAAGGTTAACCTGAGTATTGGTTTGTACTACAACGAAGACAGTATCGTTCCTCAGCTTGATACCATTATCGAAGCTCAAAAACGTATTGCGCCTAAAAATGATAAAACCAAACTTTATCTCCCAATGGAAGGCTTCAAACCTTACCGTGATGCGATTCAAGCATTATTGTTTGGTGCAAACAGCCCAGCAATTCAACAAGGTCGTGTTGCTACCATTCAAACTTTGGGTGGTTCAGGTGCATTAAAAGTCGGTGCAGATTTCTTAAAAACTTATTTCCCAAATTCAGAAGTTTGGGTGAGTCAGCCAACTTGGGATAACCATGTTGCGATCTTCAACGGCGCTGGAATCAAGAGCAACTTCTATCCATATTTTGATGCCGAGACACGTGGTGTTGATTTTGACGGTATGTTGTCAACATTAAAAACTTTGCCAGAGCAAAGCATCGTGTTATTACACCCTTGCTGCCACAACCCGACAGGTGCGGATCTGAATCCAGCACAGTGGGATCAAGTGATTGCTGTATTAAAAGAACGTAACCTGATTCCATTCCTCGACATCGCTTACCAAGGCTTTGGCGATGGTATGGAACAAGATGCTTATGCCATCCGTGCTTTAGACCAAGCGGGCTTGAACTTTATTGTCAGCAACTCGTTCTCTAAAATCTTCTCGCTGTATGGTGAGCGTGTTGGTGGTTTAACTTTCGTTTGTGATGATGCTGAAGCCGCAAAATGCACATTCGGCCAGTTAAAAGCAACAGTACGTCGTATCTACTCTAGCCCACCAACAACAGGTGCTTGGTTGGTAGATCAAGTGTTAAATGACGCCGATCTCAACCAACAATGGCAAGGTGAAGTCAAAGAGATGCGTGAGCGTATTATTAAAATGCGTAGCATCCTCAAAGATGAACTGACTAAAGCCTTACCTGATCGTGACTTTAGCTACCTTGTGAATCAAAAAGGGATGTTTAGCTATACAGGTTTAACGGCTGAACAAGTGGACACACTTCGTGAAGAATATGCGATCTACTTAGTTCGCAGTGGTCGTATTTGTGTGGCTGGTTTAAACATGAACAATGTTTATAAAGTTGCCAAAGCAATGGCTGAAGTATTGGCGAAGTCAGCTTGATACCATCAAGAAAATAGAGCCGAGAGGCTCTATTTTTTTATAAAAATAAAGAAAAATTATTGATCATTCTCTATCTAGAGTTAAGAACTCAATGTTTAAATAAGATAGAATTATAAAAATATCTCATCTCTTTTCAGCTTGGCATTAAGCCACCAAAGGGTTTCTTAAATTGTTGCAATCATTGAATATTAAAACCCGACTTGGTGGTTTTTACTTTTTCTACTATTCAATTGTTGGCACGTTCATGCCTTATTGGAATCTTTATCTACAAGATCAAGGTTTTAATTATCAAGAAATCGGTATTTTATCTTCGATTGCAATCATTACTCGTTTTTTTGCGCCATTTATTTGGGGTTGGGTTGCAGATAAATCAGGTAAAAGAATGCTTTTGGTTCGAGTTGCAACTTGGATGGAAGCCTGTATTTGGTTTGCAATTTTTATTATTCCAAATAGTTTTCAATCCGTGGCTTTACTGATGCTGATTTTTAGCTTTTTTCAAAATGCAATTTTGGCACAATTTGAAGGGGTTACTTTATTTTGGTTAGGCGAAAAGAGAGCTGAGCTGTATGGAAAAGTACGTAAATGGGGTTCTGTGGGTTTCATTGTAGGTGTATTTGCGATAGGAGCATTGTTAGAAATTATTCCCATTTCAATGTTACCGATTTTACTGTTATCCGTTTCATTTTTAGCCTTTCTATGGTCTTTCAGCATTAAAGAGCCAGAACATGCACCAAGCTCACAAAAAAAATTAGAACCTTTATTGCCGATTTTGAAAAAGCCGATGATTGCGGCATTTTTCACAATTGAATTTATTTTGCTTTTTTCACAAGCACCATTTTACAGTTTTTATAGTAATTTTCTGAAAGAAATTGGGTTTAGTACTACACAGATCGGCTCATTATGGGCGACAGGCGTTATTGCTGAAATTGTCATGTTTGCGATCGCTCAAAAAGTCTTTTTTACTCGATTCTCATGGCGATCACTGGTCATCATTTGTTTGCTATTTACGAGCTTGCGTTGGTTTTTAGTGGGAATGCTTGGAGCTAATTTTATAGGACAACTTCTTACACAATGTTTACATGCATTTAGTTTTGGCTTATTCCATTTGATTGCAATGAAAGTTATTTTCCAAAACTTTTCAGCAGAACAGCAGGGACGTGGTCAAGCACTCTATAGCACGATGTGGGGATTAGGCGTCGCATCAGGTAGTTTGTTAGCGGGACATTATTGGCAGATTTTTTCAGGCTCGACGATATTTCTCTGTGCGAGTATCGTCGTGCTATTGGGCTTGATGTTGGTAATTTGGCTGCCGAATCAAGTTGAAACAACAGCCTAATGATCATTTAGATTTTTATCTTTTGATATTCTGGCATCCAAGGTTGTGCCTGTTCAAGCTGAGCAGCAAGTTGCAGTAAACGATCTTCGCGACCAAAAGGTGCAATGAATTGACTTCCTAAAGGTAAGTCATTTTTATTCCAATAGAGTGGGACAGACATAGCAGGTAAACCAGTTACATTGGCAAGTTGCGTAAATGGAACCCAACTTAAATTATCTCTCACCATTTGCTCAACTAGCTTTCCTTGAGCTAAATAATGTGCTTTTCCAACTTTTAAAAGACCTTTTAAAATTGGCTTTTGCCAAGCAGGGGTTGCGACCTCTCCATTTTTCGGGGCAACCGAAGCGGTGGTTGGTGTTAAATATAAATCATATTGTTCAAAGAAAAGATTCATTTGAGTACTGTAGTGTCCCCAATTATTCAAAGTATGAATATATTCAGTGGCAGTGGTTTTAGCCCCAAAAGCAGCCAAAGCCACAGAGTCAAGTTCAAAATCATGATCCGTTGCGCCTGACATTTGCTTAATTTGCGCTTGCATATAAGAGAATTGACTAAACCAAGTTGTGACGAAATCTTTTGCTAATGCCATTCCATCAATTTGTGGGCGATCCTCAACCACAATATGTCCCAATGATTCTAAAAGCTTTGCTGTTTGATGAACGGCTTGAATCGCATCCTTAGATACTTTAGTGCCAATCGGTGATGCAGTATTAAATGCAATTCTTAATTTTTTAGGTGTTTGTTGAATGACATCTAAATATTTCTGGGTTGGTGCTTCAATTTTAAATAGCGAAGTTTGTTCTGGACCTTGTACTGCATCTAACATAGCCGCACTGTCTCGAACCGTTTTACTCAAGACGTGCTGCATTGCAGCACCATGCATCGCTTCACTATATTGTGGCCCCCACGGCGTACGTCCTCGGCTCGGTTTCAAACCGAATAAACCACAATAAGATGCTGGAATACGAATTGAACCGCCACCATCACCAGCGCCTGCAATTGGAACTAAACCACCAGCAACAGCCGATGCTGAACCGCCAGAAGAGCCACCACTATTATGTTTTAAGTTCCAAGGGTTATGACAAGTACCCCAAGCATCAGGTTCAGTAATGCCTTTGATCCCAAACTCAGGCGTATTGGTACGGCCGAATGTAATAATACCTGTTTCTTCCCAACGATTGACAATTTCAGCATTAAAATCAGGCGTATAGTTTATATTTTTGAGTGCTTGGCTTCCGTACGAGGTTGGAATACCTTGATATTCTTGAAATAAGTCTTTGACCAAAAAGGGAACACCAGCAAACATACCTGATTTAGGTTGATGAGCACGATGTTTTGCTTGCTCGTACATTGGAATAATGACTGTATTAAGCTTTGGGTTAACCAGAGCTGTACGTTCTAATGCGATTTCCAATAACTCAGAAGGATGAACTTGCTTTTGCTTGATCAACTGAGCTAAACCTAAACCGTCGTATTGGATGTATTCAGAAAATTTCATAGCCTTTATCCCTTCAGCTAAATTTTTATAAAGTACAAAGAAATAATTTTAATCATCAAGAATACCTTAAAAAAATTAGATCACAATCAAATAAATCGTCCGACAAAAATATTGTGTTTATATGGTTATGATTAAGTGTTTTTCTTAAAAAATATGCTAAGTTAAGGCCATGGAACGTTTTAGAAGACGACTTAATTAAATCTATGAAAAATATTTATATTATTGGATTATTATGTGCCTGCTCGACATGGACGATGGCAGAGACAGTGACAAATACAGCAACAGCGCAACAAGCAGCTAAGGCAAATGCAATTCGCGTCATTACTCGACCTGAAATTATGGGGCTGTGGGGAATGGAAATCGCAAATAATAAAAAATGTGTAGAGTACTATAACTTTCGTGGTATGAGCGATGTCGTTATCAAAAGCGGTAAAGAATGGACTTATGGTCTCTATGATTATCAACCTTCTGACGATCATAAAGAGCGATTACCAGCTCTGATTTTACAGATCAAATATGACAACAATGAAGTTGATTGTTCAGGTCAACAGCAAGATCAAACTGGTGAAGTTTCACAATATTTCGTGAAATGGGAAAATGAGTATACGATTGATTTCTGCGCTAATGAAAAAGGCGACAAGTGCTTTGCAACGCTACGCCGAGTTTTACCATAAGATTTTCTAGATATAAAAAAGCCTCTTAAAATTAAGAGGCTTTTTTATTTATGCTTTCTCAGCTTGTGGTTCGAGCTGTTTGAGCAAATGTTTTTCTAGATAGTGAATATCCATTGCTTGTTCACAAAAGTTTTTATCTTTTAAGATTAAGTCTTTGTGTAATGGAATATTAGTTTTAATACCGGTCAAAATCATTTCATCTAAAGCTTGACGCATACGAGATAAAGATGTTTCACGATCTTTACCATATGAAATCAATTTAGCAATCATCGAATCATAGTATGGCGGAATGCTATAACCCTGATAAATATGAGAGTCTAAACGTATGCCAGCACCGCCCGGAGCATAGAAGCTCTCGATTTTACCGGGTGAGGGTAGGAACGTCGTTGGGTCTTCTGCATTGATACGGCATTCAATCGCATGACCTTTAACTTCGATTTGATCTTGTTCAAGTTCTAAGCCTAAACCAGCAGCAATACGAAGTTGCTGTTCAATAATATCAACACCTGTCACCATTTCAGTGACTGGATGCTCAACCTGAACACGCGTGTTCATTTCAATGAAGAAGAATTCACCTTCTTCAAATAAAAATTCAAACGTACCTGCACCACGATATTGCATCAATTTACAAGCATTTACACATGCTTCTAAAATATCTGCACGTGCTTGTTCTGGTAGATTTGGTGCAGGCGCTTCTTCTAACACCTTTTGATGACGACGTTGTAAAGAACAGTCTCGATCATATAAATGAATCGCGTGACCATTACCATCACCTAATACCTGTACTTCGACATGGCGAGGTTTCTGTAAGAAGCGTTCCATATACACGGTATCATCACCGAACCACATTTCAGCATCGCGTTGAGCAGCTTGAACTGACTCGAGAACAATAATCGCTGATACTTTATTGCCCATAAGGCGAATATGTTCAGGACGTGGACCAATGAAAATGAAACCTGAATTTTCTACAATTTCAGCAAATTCAGCATTTTCAGATAAGAAACCATAACCCGGGTGGATGGCATCAGCACCTGTAATTTCTGCAGCAGTAATAATTGCAGGAATATTTAAATAGCTTTCGCTACTTGCACCCGGCCCGATACATACTGCTTCATCAACAAAGCGTAAATGCATCAAGTCTTTATCGGCATCAGAATAAATACCAACAGTTTTAATGCCAAGAGTTTTGCAAGCCCGCGTAATGCGTAAAGCGATTTCACCACGGTTTGCAATTAATACTTTTTGCAACATAGAAATCCCCAAACTGATTAAGCACGGTAGCGGAAAAGTGGCTGACCAAATTGAATGACTTCGCCATTTTTCACTAGAATTTCTTCAATTACGCCACTTTGAGTTGCTTCAATTGGGTTCATGATCTTCATTGCTTCGATGATACCAAGCGTTTCACCCGCTGAAACAGTTTGACCTACATTTACAAACGGTGCTTCACCAGGGCTTGGAGCTGCGTAGAACACACCAACCATTGGTGAGGTTTCTACTGCGCCACGTGGTGTTTTTGCAGTAGGTGCAGCAGGCGCTGTAGCTGTAGGAGCAGCAGCAACTGGAGCTGCATAAACTGGTGTTGGACGAGTTAATGAGATGGATTGATCACCTTCCTTAACTTCAATCGCCTGTAAGTCAGATTCAATCATCAAGTCGATGAGTTTCTTGATTTTACGGATATCCATGAGTGAGCATTCCTGCAAATGTATAAATTAGTTAGAAGATTGAATTTTTTCGATAGCGTAATCGAGTGCAAAGGAGTAACCCTTAGCACCTAAGCCACAAATCACGGCCGAGAAGGGCATCACGTACAGCAACTGAGGAATGTGTGAGCGCAGCAGGGTTGATAATAATAAATTTTACCCCATCGTTTTGCGCTTGATGAATGCGATCTACAATCGCACCTTCCCAATTGCTTTGAAAAGTATCTAGGGTTAAAGATGCATTTTGAGCTTGAGCAGTGAGTTGTTGGTTAATATCATCTAAAGTGAGATAACCATATACCTCTGGTTCGCGCTTTCCTAGCAAGTTCAAATTCGGTCCGTGAATCACCAAAATGGTTGAGCTCATTCAGCCTGCTCCAATTCTAAATCTGCAAAAGTTTTTTGCAAGATGTCTGCAAAGTTTGCTTATTATGGCACAAAATTCTGCATTTTTTTTATAATTTGTTTTAATCAGTGAAGAAATTTGCATACCAAGCATGGTGCATATAATGAAAACTTTGCAAGGAATTGGCAATGTTAAAAAATGACAAATTTTTCGATATTTTGCTTTTTGAATATTTTAAACTGAAATCCCTTATTTCGTAGAGGTGATTTGTGTAACTCGGAAGTCAAAAAAAATGAATCGCTATTTTTAGTGATGATTAGACGTACTAACTGGTGGACCAAATTATTCATTTTGTAAAAACAATGGAATAGGTAATTAGTCGAATAATTTAAGCATAAATAACTGTTTTTTATGTTTTTAGTTGATGGTTCTTGTTGGCGAGTGAGCATTAGTTTTGCACGAGTCATTCTGTTATTTGCGCTCGAATACATGAAATATCCTTATAGTCTTTATGGTTTATACAAGTCTTTATTGTTAATCATTTTCGATTCAGGTCGTTGTTTGCTCTTTATTCAATTTGCTGTGCTTAGCGATTGGCAAAAAAGCATGAATTGTGTCATTTCGGGTGGCGATTAATGACATAAAATTGTCTGAAAAAGTTAAGTTTAATCATTTAAAATCATTATTACTCAGGACTTGTTGATGATGAATGCACGTCATTCTTGATTTTTGAGCTGTCTTTTACAAAGACAGCTTTTTTTTATTTTGTCATTGAAAGTGCAGCAGTGTAAGTATCTAGCAAAAGACAACTAGATGCTTGAATTTCATAGGATGCTGCTCGGTCATTTGAACTGTTCCACTTTTGCATTTGTTGAAAAAGCCATTCGAAATCATTGGTTTTAGGTTCAGCCGTATTTTGCACAAAATTCCGAATGATATTTTGGATGGTATAAAACTTTTCAACATGGACATCAGCTGAGCAATTGAATTGTATGACATCAAATTCTGTCAAAAGCTCCCAAACAGGACTAAAATCCTCTAAGACTTGAAGTTCTCGTTGAGCTTTCAAAATGGCGCTGCTTAATGCAATAAGTGTCTTTGGATGCTGTACCGCCCATTCTTGAGTCACAGCAAGTACTTTATCAGCGACATTTGGCGCAACTTGTTGACTTGAACAAACGATATGGCTGAGACCTTGTAACTCAGCTTGAGTATTCCAAGGTTCTCCTACACAAAAGCCATCAATCAAATG
>LULS01000266.1_pt1 | contig 11449 bp, 11 predicted proteins | sample 728101 | NCBI WGS metagenome assembly LULS01 (sample SAMN03860283, study PRJNA289734) | marine metagenome | biome: seawater column; feature: ocean; material: water; isolation source: Red Sea water column Station 108 - depth 200m | place: Saudi Arabia: Red Sea | collected 2011-10-15 | depth 200 m | reverse complement strand
TGCGCATGTAGACCCTGCAGTTGAACCAATTCCAGTAGTACCTACTTGTCACTATATGATGGGAGGAGTTCCAACTAATGTTCACGGTCAAGTTATTACTATAAAGAATGGTGCAGATTCAGTTGTAAACGGACTTTATGCCGCAGGAGAAGTCGCCTGTGTTTCTGTTCATGGAGGTAATAGACTAGGCGGAAACTCATTACTAGATTTAGTTGTGTTTGGTAGGGCTGCAGGAATTTCTATTGAAAAATCTCTTAAGCAAGGTGCAAACTTAAAGCCTTCTTCTAATGAAGATATAGAGCAGGCCTTGAGTAGACTTAATAAACTAAATGCTTCCCAAGGAGGCAAAGAAACAGATGAATTGAAAAAGGAGATGCAGAATAATATGCAAAATAACTTCGGCGTTTTTCGAAGAGAAGATCTTATGGAAAAAGGAATACAGGATTTAAGTAACTCAAGAGAAGCTGTAGAAAACATGTATTTATCTGATAAATCAGCTTCCTTTAATACAGCTAGAATCGAGGCACTCGAAATGCAAAACCTATTTGAAGTTGCAGAGGCAACAGCAATAACCGCAAATGAGAGGAAAGAAAGTAGGGGTGCGCACGCACGAGATGACTATACTGAAAGAGATGACGATAACTGGTTAAAGCATTCTATTTATTTTTCTTCTACCAAAACTGTCTCAAAAAGAGATGTCAATTTTAGGCCAACTACCGTCCAAGCTTTTCAACCTTCAGAGAGGGCATATTAATGAGTGCAACAATACCATTAGAAGAAGTTAAAACACTTACCTTAAATATCTATCGTTTTGATCCGGGTAAAGACGAAAAGGCATACATGCAAGATATTGAAATAGAAGTACCTGTGAATAAAGATCTAATGGTTCTGGATGCTCTTCTTATAGCTAAAGAGAAAGATACTTCCCTTTCTTTTAGAAGGTCTTGTGGAGAAGGGGTGTGTGGATCTGATGGAATGAATATAAATGGAAAAAACGGTCTGGCATGTGTGACGCCTCTTTCTGAAGCCGTAAAAAGAGATAAATTAGTCTTAAAACCAATGCCTGGACTTCCCGTGGTGAGAGATTTAATAGTTGATATGAAACAGTTCTTTGATCAGTTAGAGAAAGTTAAGCCATATCTTATAACCAAAGATGAAGACCCCGAACAAGAACGAATGCAGTCTCCAGAAGAAAGAGAGGAATTAGATGGACTCTACGAATGCATCTTATGTGGTTGCTGTTCAACAGCCTGTCCTTCCTTTTGGTGGAATCCAGATAAATTTCTTGGTCCGGCTGCACTTCTTCAATCTTGGAGATTTATTGCGGATTCTAGAGATCAAGCAACGGAGGAACGTTTAGACGATTTAGATGATGCCTTTAGCCTTTATAGATGTCATGGAATAATGAATTGTGTTTCAGTATGTCCAAAGGGACTAAATCCCACAGAAGCAATATCGAATATCAGGAAAAAGCTAATCAATAGAAAGGGCTAAAGGAGATATAAGGGAGAAGATTTATGGCCAATAACTATGATGTAGCAATCATAGGCTCGGGTCCTGCAGGTTATGTTTCAGCTATACGTTGTGCTCAGCTTGGATTAAAAACTGTTTGCGTAGAAAAGGTGGCTCAACAGAAGGAGGTTGCTTTAGGGGGCACTTGTTTAAACGTAGGTTGCATTCCTTCTAAAGCTCTTTTGGAGAGCTCGTTAGTTCTTTTAAATGCTAATGAAAATCTTAAGGTTCATGGCATAAAAGCTTCGAAAATCTCGTTTGATCTTAATCAAATGCATGAAAGAAAGAATGGCATAGTTTCGACAATGAGCAAAGGAGTAGCTGGATTATTCAAGCTTAACAAAATAGATGTAATCCAAGGTCAAGCATACGTTGCAGATGAACACACTTTACAAATAATTAGTGAAAGTGATGATTCAAATATAACTGCTGAAAATATCATTTTAGCTTCTGGGTCAAAACCTATAGAGCTCCCGGGCCTTCCTTTTGATGAAAAATTACTGTTAAGCTCAAATGGAGCATTAAGGATAGAGGAAGTACCTAATAGAGTTGCTGTTATTGGAGCAGGGGCTGTTGGACTGGAGCTGGGTAGCGTGTGGTCTAGACTGGGCTCTGAAGTAACTATATGTGAAGCTTTAACAGAATTCCTACCTAATGCCGATGATGCCATCTCTAAAGAAGCTCTAAAAGTATTTAGTAAACAAGGTCTAAATATACATTTAGGGACGGAGGTAGAAAGTCTAGAGCTAGTTGAAAATAAAGTGAGAATGATCTTAAGTAATAAAGAGTTAGGTGATCTTGAAGTAGACAAAGTTATTTTTGCTGTAGGAAGGAAGCCCGCTTCTGAAGGCCTATTTGATCCAAAATTAGGTATAGAGTTAGAAGATCAAGGTTTTGTGAAAGTCAATGAGTTCTGTCAAACCGATGTACAAAATATATATGCCATTGGAGATTTAGTTAGAGGTCCAATGTTAGCGCATAAAGCGTCTCAAGAAGGGATAATGGTAGCGGAAAAAATTGCTGGAAAAAATTCCAGTATTAATTATAAAAATATCCCTTTCGTAATTTATACACATCCTGAGATAGCTTGGGCAGGATACTCTGAAAAAAGTGCACTAAAAAAAGATATAAAAGTTGAAGTAGGCACCTTTCCTTTTCAAGCCAATGCTAGAGCATTAACTTCTAATGAAGGAAGTGGCTTTGTTAAGGTAGTGGTCAATCAAGAAGATGATTCCATAATTGGGGTTCATGCTTTGGGCCCTTCAGCTGCAGATGTTGTTCAACAAGGTCTAATAGCAATGGAATCCAATTTAACTTCAGAGCAGTTAGGCTCAATCATGTTTAGTCATCCCACAGTTTCTGAAGCATTGCATGAGGCTGTGTTGTCATCAAAAGGTAAAGCAATTCATTTAAATAATAGGAAAAGAAAATGAATCTTCATGAGTATCAATCTAAAGCTCTTTTTAGAGAATACGGTATATCGGTCTCTAACGGTATTCCAGTTGATGACTCTGAACAAATTAAAGAAGCCATTAATTCTTTAAAAGGTGATAGATGGGTGGTTAAGGCACAGGTTCATGCTGGAGGAAGAGGTAAAGCCGGAGGGGTTGAATTAGTCGATACAGTTGAGCAAGCAGAGGCTTTTGCTCAGAAGTGGTTAGGCAAGAACTTGGTTACTTATCAAACAGATGATAATGGACAGCCCGTAAATACAATATTAGTTGAAGAATGTACTGATATAGCTGAAGAACTTTATCTAGGTGCTGTCATAGATAGGGCTTCTCAAAGGTTAGTCTTCATGGCATCAAAAGAGGGGGGCGTTAATATAGAAGAAGTAGCCGCTACCAATCCAGAAAAGATTTTTCAGGTTGCAATTGATCCGTTAAAAGGGCCCTCAACTAATGAAGCTAATGAATTAGCAACAAAACTGGAATTAAATGAAATTCAAAAAGGACAGTTTAAAGATTTGTATCTTTCTTTATCTAAGATGTTTATTGAGAAAGATTTATCATTATTAGAGATTAATCCGCTAGTCATAACATCTGAAGGAGACTTAATTTGTTTAGATGCAAAAATAAACATTGATTCAAATGCCTTGTATAGGCAGGAATCTCTAGCTGAAATGAATGATATTTCTCAGGAAGACGAAAGAGAATCACATGCTTCTAAATGGAATCTCAGTTATGTATCTTTAGAAGGCAATATAGGTTGCATGGTGAATGGCGCGGGTTTGGCCATGGGAACTATGGATATTATTAAGCTTCATGGGGGTGAACCGGCGAACTTTCTTGATGTGGGTGGAGCTGCTGATTCAGAACGAGTTTCAGAAGCTTTTAAGATAATATTATCTGATAAGGCTGTTCAGGCTGTTCTTATAAATATTTTTGGAGGTATCGTCCGTTGCGATGTTATTGCCGATGGAATAATTGAAGCAGTAGAGCAAATGGGAGTTAATGTCCCAGTGGTTGTAAGGCTTGAAGGTAATAATGCAGAGATAGGGTCAGATAAGCTGTCTGAGAGTGGACTAAATATAATCAGTGCCTCTGGGTTGGAAGATGCAGCTAAGTTGGTGGTTGGAGCCTCTAAAAGGAGCGTATCTTGAGTATACTAATCAATAAAAATACTAAGGTGATTTGTCAAGGATTTACTGGCTCACAGGCAACTCAGCATTGCGAACAGTGTATTGATTATGGCACCAGCCTTATGGGAGGAGTAACTCCAGGAAAAGGAGGCCAGACGCATTTGGATTTACCTGTTTTTAATACAGTCGTAGAAGCTGTTAGCGAAACTGGATCAACAGCTAGTTTGATATTTGTGCCTGCCCGGTTCGGCAAACAATCAATTTTAGAAGCTGCAGAGGCCGGCATAGAACTTATAGTTTGTATTACGGAAGGCATACCAACTTTAGATATGATAGAAGTAAAGGTGAGGTGTGATGAATTAGGCTCGAGACTAATCGGACCTAACTGCCCAGGAGTAATTACTCCTGGAGAAAGTAAAATGGGGATTATGCCAGGCAATATTCATTTACCTGGAAAGGTTGGAGTTATATCTAGATCAGGTACCTTAACTTATGAGGCTGTAAAGCAGACTACAGATTTAGGGTTTGGACAAAGTAGTTGTGTTGGCATAGGAGGGGATCCTGTTCCAGGATCTAGTTTCATCGATATGCTTGGACTCTTCGAATCTGATCCTGCAACAGAAGCTATTGTGATGGTTGGTGAAATAGGAGGCACAGCGGAAGAGGCAGCAGCAGAATTTATTCAAAGTGAAGTGTCAAAACCTGTTGTCTCTTATATTGCAGGTGTTACTGCTCCTTCAGGCAAGAGAATGGGGCATGCAGGGGCCATAATTGCCGGAGGTAAAGGAACAGCAGAAGAAAAATTTAAAGCGCTGGAAGCTGCTGGAGTGCATACAGTTAGAAGTCCAGCTGAAATAGGTTCAGGTGTAGGAGAAATAACAGGGTGGTAAATTACAAGCATTTAAAGATTGAAGATAACGGAGAAATAATTATTTGTTATTTATCCAACCCGCCTACTCACACTTTAACGGCTCAGGGGTTAATGGAGATTCATGACTTCCTTGACTCGTTAGCTAGCAATAAAAAGCTAAGGGTTCTAGCATTTACCGGAGCAGGTGAAGATGTTTTTATCAGGCACTATGAAGTAGGCGAATTAGCAGACTCTGCTGAAAAGAACATTAGTAAAGAAAAAGCAACCAGCAAGACAGACAATAATTCAAACAAGGAGCTTCATGGTTTCCACAAGATGCTTTTAAAGATGAGAGATTTGGATGCCATAGTGATTGCTGGGATTAATGGAAATACAGCAGGAGGTGGCTGTGAATTCTCTTTGGGATGTGACTTGAGAGTTATGTCTTCAGGGGATTACTTTATTGGGCTTCCTGAAACTGGCGTGGGAATACTGCCTGGTGGAGGAGGGACCCAACGTTTAGCAAGATTAATTGGAATCTCTAGAGCTCTAGACTTGATACTACATGGAAAATTAATACCAAATACAAAAGCCTTCGAATACGGAATCATAAATGAAATACTTCCCAAGGACTCTTTCATTGAATCTTTAAAAGAGTATTGCCAGGTTTTAGCCAACCGCGCTCCGATAGCTTTGAGAGAAGTTAAAAAAGCGATACACAAAGGTATAGATCTACCTTTAGAAGAGGCTTTATTGGTTGAGCAAGAAGCTTTTAATGAGACTATGAACTCGAAAGATGCCGCGAGAGCCATGAGAACAATGCTTAATGCCAAAGAAGAAATAGATGTTATTTCTAAGTTGGAGTGGTCAGGAGAATAATTACTTTACTCTTCAGCTACCTTAACAACCTGTTTACCAAAGTTTTTTCCACTCAGTACATCTCTTAGTGCCTGAGGTGCACTTTCCAACCCTTCGCTTACTGTCTCTCTGTATTTAATCTTGCCTTCTTGTATCCAGTTAGAAAGTTCTTTGGTAGCTTCTGGCCATTCTTCAAACCACTCAGTTACAACAAAAAACCTATGCTCTGGAATAGGGTCAAGGGCTCCAAAAACATGAAAAGGGGTTTCTTCTTTTTCCATATCAGTTGAATTGTAATGAGCTATAAAACCGCAAATAGGTATTCTGGCTCCAGGGTTAAGGTTTTTAGCCACTGCTTTAGAGACTTCCGCGCCAACATTTTCGAAATAAATATCAATCCCATCAGGGCAAGCTGCTTTTAGATCTGCTTCCAGATTTCCTGCTTTGTAATCAACGCAAGCATCAAAACCTAATTCATCAGTTACATAGGAGCATTTAGTCTCTCCACCAGCAACTCCTACCGCACGACAACCTAGTATTTTTGCCATTTGACCCACTACGGTCCCTACAGCTCCTGAAGCGGCGGAGACAACTATGGTTTCACCTGATTTTGGCTTACCTACTCTCAATAATCCGAAATAAGCAGTTCTACCAGGCATCCCCACTGTGCCTAAGTAAGTTGATAGTGGAACTATTTTAGGATCTGCCTTAAATAATTGTCTGTCATCTCCGTGCGCAACTATGTAACTTTGCCAGCCACGATGCGCACATACATAATCACCTACACTGAAGTTGTCTGATTTACTTTCTACAACAACACCGACGCTTTCACCTGTCATGACTTCACCTAATTTTATTGGATCAGCATAAGACTTAGCATCATTCATTCTGCCTCGCATATAGGGATCAATCGATAAATAGAGGGTTTTAATTAAAATACTGCCTTCTTTGATTTCAGGAATAGGGACTTCCTCTAATTTCCAGCAATCGTCATCTGGCATACCTTCAGGTCGTTTATTAAGAACCCATTTTTTATTTATTTTTTCAATCATCATCTTCCTTTGTTAGATTATTATTTATTCCATTCAAGCACTTAGGTCATCCTGCTTATTTCCTTGTTTTTCAATAAGGAAATAAAAAGGCTCTGCGTTTGTCTTCTTTTCTAATAGATTATGGCCTAAGAATTTACAAAATCTATCTATATCTCTCTCCGTAGAAAACCGTCTAATCTCATGTCATCAAAAGATAAATTCTTCTTTTCTAACTCTAAACTTTTAGAGGTTACATAGTTCATTCTCCAAACCATTAAGGCTGCGCATACGAATAAACCAATACTCATCCCAGTCCACATTCCAGGAGCTCCTAATTGTACATTCCAAAATTCTGTTACCGCTAGGCTATAACCGAAAGGCAAGGCAAATATCCAAAAAGATATCAACATTATGAACATAGGCATAAGAGTGACTTTATAGCCTCTTAAGCTGCCTTGAGCGCCAATAACAAGGGCGTCGGCGATTTGGAAAAAGGCTGCAAACATGAGAAGTACAACACCCAATTGCATCACATTAGGATCTTGAGTAAAGAAAGAAATGAGCACTTCAGAGAAAGTAAGAAGAATTATGGAGTTTATAAGACCAAGAGCACACCCAAACTTGAGAGAGTAGAATGAACTGTATCTTGCTCCGACAAGATTCTTTTCTCCGATCTTATTTCCTACTATTACAGAAGCTGCCATTCCAATACTAAGAGGCACCATAAATAAAAAACCACCAATATTTATTGCAATCCCATGGGCGGCTACTACATCAGCTCCTAGCCTGCCGAGAATCAATGTTGCTCCGCTAAACATACTTAATTCTATGAAATTAGATATACCCATCGGCAGACCGCCTCTGAGAATTTCTTTTATCACTTTTAATGAAGGCAGCTCAAACCTCTTAAAAAACTCTGTAGGGGCATAAATCTCTTTTCTGAACTTTATGTAAAGAGTAAGGACAATTAATGAGGTCCAAGTACCTATGATGGCAGAAAGTCCAGAGCCTCTAGCACCCATTTCAGGAAAACCCCAGTTTCCATATATAAAAGCGTAGTTACCCAGAATAGCTAGAACTAGAATTAATGTATTAGTTAATGTGATTGGAATTGGTCTTTTTATGCCTTCACTCAAAGACCTCAATGGTTGCATTAACAAAATTGCAGGAATAGCAAAAGTGAAAGTAGCTAGGTATTCTTTTGCATGAAAAATAATTTCATCTTCTATATCCATAATGCTGAGAAAATTAGGCACAATAAACAGAGCAGTCATACCAATTAAAATTATAGGAATCATCAGCCAATAGGCTTGTCTAACAAGCGGACCTATCTCACTTACTTTTCTAGCTCCATAGAGCTGGGCAACCATTGGGGTAACAAAGAAAATTAAACCGCCAAGACTGAGAAAGATAGGGAACCAAATAGCATTAGCAGTCAGAATCCCGGCCAGAACATCTTTGGAGTAGTTTCCTGATTGGATTACTGCATTTATACCGATGAGAGATAACGCAGCTTGAGAAAAGAACATTGGTAACCCCAATTTTATGAATTGGATTAATTCAGAAGTAGACTTCTCAGAAAGGAAAAACCTTAAGAATTTTTTTAGGAGTTGTGCCATGGAGGGCGGCTATTTTATCATGATGCAACGATTAAGAATTAAGGAAAAATTATCAGACAAGATAACCGACCCTATTGGCTGAAGAGATTGGTCTCTGGATTTGTAAATCTATATGTTCAGTACCACTTAGCTCCCCAATTTGAGACTTTAGGCGAGAGACCTACTTTCATGGGCGCTAAGCATGTTGATATTTTTGGGACCGGTATCAATGTTGGAAAGAGTGCAACATTTGTCGCTACTTCAGATAGCAATATCAGATTAACTACTTGGAATTTAGGTGAATTTGATGGAAAGATCTATGCGGATGATTTTTGTCTTTTTACACCAGGAGTAAGAATAGCAGCTGCTACCGAGATCAAAATTGGAAAAGGTTGTATGTTTGCTAATGGCTCTTACGTCTCTGATGCTGATTGGCATGGAATTTATAAGAGAGCAGAACCAGTTGGCAGCACTAAGAAAGTTGAACTTAAGGACAATGTCTGGATAGGAGATAGAGCAGTTGTAGGAAAAGGGGTTACTGTAGGAGAAAATTCTATAGTCGCAGCAGGAGCAATAGTAGTAAAAGACGTACCAGACAATGTTATCGTTGGTGGAAATCCAGCTAAAATTATTAAAGAGTTAGATCCTCAAGAGGAGAAAGTAACTAGAATGGATCTTTTTAAAGACCCAGTTGCTTTAGAGGAGCTATACGATTATCTAGATCAGATTGATTTAAAACAAAACAGTTTACTGGGCTGGTTGAGAAGTCGAATAATTCCATCAAATAAGCATTAATTCATAGTAAGTTTTCAAACTAAAGTAAATGTGATCAATTTGCTACATTGAATCTTTTTCTTATGATAAGGTAAAAAATCGATAAATTTTTTTTAGGGAGAAAATTATGAAATATATAAGAAATATTGGTTTGTCATTTGTACTGTTTTTTGCTTCTTTTGGTGTACTAGCAACACCTGGATTAGGAGTAATCACTATTACAACTGATGACCCTGTTAAGTACATGAAGTGGATAACCAATGCAGTCCCTGTTTTTAAAGAGGCATGGGGAGATAATGTTGGGGCATTTGGAATTTGCTCTCCTAGTTCAGGAGCTCAGAAGATGGGCGAGCATTTTATTTGGAGTGTCTCACCTTCTCTTTCAGTAGGCTATGCATCTTCAAATGATGTTTATCTACACGAACCTTCAGTGAGAGAAATAAATAAAATAGCAAGATCAAGAACAGTAGAACGAAGAGATACCTATGGAATAATTAAAAATACAGTTAGGGTTTATGGAGAAGGTGAAACTACGGCTCAATATAATCTTCTGTCAACACCAGAAAATGTTCAGACTTATATAAAAGCTATAGGTGCCTTGGAGGCAGCAGCTGCAGAAAATGGGTTTGATGATATAGAGATGGCGGTCTTTGAAGCTTCTGGTGCTGGAGATAGGGCTGGAATGGTAATAGCAAGTGTTCAAGCTCCAAATTTATCAAGATTAGGCGCTTTTATGGATCAAAGGTGGTCTTCATGGATGGCAGATGCTAGTCAAGAATTTCCTACTTTAAGAGTAGCGGAACACGAATGGATTCAAACATGCACTACTCTTTATTCTAGCAATTAATCAGGAAGGTAATTTATGAATAAATTTATAAAATATATAGCTTTCTTAGGGCTTATTTCTTTTAGTTATATGGCTTATTCGGATAACCATGTACCAAGAAGTTATGGAATGGAAGGTTACCAATGTAATCTTCAACCAGGCAAAGATTTAAATGATGTTATGAAATTTATAGAAGAATCTTTGAATCCTCATGCAGATAAATATTGGTCTGCTCCTTATAGTGGTTTTGTAATGACCCCCTTTTTGAGGTCTGAAGAAATAGACTTTGATTTTGCTTGGGTAGGCTTTACAAATAACCATAAAGATTTAGGAATTATTCAAGATTCTTGGTTCTCTGAAGCTGCAGCTAGTACGAGTGAAGAGTGGGCAAGTTTAAGCGATTGCTTCTCGCAAGGTTACTACATGGCTATTGAAGCAAGAACACCAACGGTACCTTTTGTTGAAGGAGAAAATACTTATTTTGCTGTTTATAGCTGCTCCTTTAAAGAAGGGAAGTCAGTGAAAGACCTTGCAGAGAATGATAAAGCTTGGAATGAGTACAATGATAAGCGTGGATTTACTGGTGGAGTATGGAGATGGGTACCTGGAGCTGGAACTTCTAATTCATTTGAAGGAGATTTTTTCTTAAACGTTAGTTACAACTCTTGGGAAGAATTAGGAGAGTATCTAGATGACTCATTTTGGGGAAAAACACCGAGACCTGAAAGTATCCTTAATTGTGATAAACCAAGAGTTTACGCGGCAAATAATGCTAGGAATAGACCTTTTGAGGTCCCTGAAAAATAAAACATAGGAGAAGAAAATATGAGGAAATTACTTATAACTATTTTAACTTTAAGTTCGTCTTTAGTCTTTGGAGCTCCAGTTTGGACTGAGTATATGTTCAAAGTGGATAATCCAGATTCAGCTGCAAAGATAATAGCTGCTGCAGATGCCTTTATGGCTTCAGATTACTCTAAAGAGAACTTTAAAGGTTCCGTGCACTTAAACACATATATGGCTAATGGAGATAATCAAGCAACACATGCTTTTGCTATATTACAACCAAGCCTAGAAGAACATGTCAATTGGACATCATCCAATGCAGATCCTAATAATGAAGCGGCAAGTGAATTCTTTAAGATCTACAGAGCAAATTCTGAACCTGTTACGGAAAGAACTAATACTTTCTTGAGCACTTTTGGAACGCCCTCAAATAATGACCGTGTTTGGATGTTGCATCAGATGAAGGTTAAGCCTTCAGATTACCAAAAGGTAATTAAAGCTTGTGAAAATCTGGATAGGGTAATAAAAGATTCTTTTCCAGGACAATTTGGTGTATCGGAAGCTACTGTGGGTGGAGATGAAGTAAATCTTTTACTAACAGTGGGATTCGAAACTGTGGCGGAGATGGAAGCC
>LULS01000521.1_pt2 | contig 11544 bp, 9 predicted proteins | sample 728101 | NCBI WGS metagenome assembly LULS01 (sample SAMN03860283, study PRJNA289734) | marine metagenome | biome: seawater column; feature: ocean; material: water; isolation source: Red Sea water column Station 108 - depth 200m | place: Saudi Arabia: Red Sea | collected 2011-10-15 | depth 200 m | reverse complement strand
TTCCAAGGAGACATCACATTTGAAACTTGTGATCTTAACTTCGGGAGATTCAGAAGACACTATATCAACAGTCTCTTGCATGTTTTCTTCCATCACATCACACAGAGCAATATCGCAACCTTCTTTAGCTAGCTGTCTGACTAACTCTCTGCCCATACCTGCTCCACCGCCAGTAACTACAGCAATCTTATTTTCAAAACTATCCATATTTAACTTAAGAAGAAACTATTTTTGTAACATTTTAGCTGCTGCTTTTTTTACCTCTTCAGGGTCAACATTTTTTCTGTCAGGTCTTTTCGGTACATTTAGACCGGCCTTAAAACCAGGCCTTTCCCTACATCTCTCAACCCAAGCACTTAGATTTTTTAAATCACTGATTTCTACACCTGACCACTCATGAATATTAACCCAAGGAAAAGTAGCAAAATCTGCGATAGTTAATTCATCACAAATAAAGTCTTTACCTTTAAGTTGAATATCGAGAACTGTATAAAGCCTTTTAGTTTCATTCTGATATCTATCAATTGCAGATTGAAGTTTTTCAGGAAAATATCGAAAAAAAACGTTGGCTTGTCCTTGCATAGGGCCTACTCCAGCCATTTGGAACATTAACCATTGAATAACTTCAGATCGTTTAAGTGAGTCCTGAGGTAAGAATTTTCCTCCAGAAATTTCTGCTAAGTACAAAAGAATCGCACCTGATTCAAAAACAGCGAAATTATTGTTATTGGTATCTACTATTGCAGGGATACGCCCATTCGGGCAAATAGCTAGAAATTCTTCTTTTTTTTGCTCCCCTTCTCCGATATTTACAAGTTTTACTTCATAAGATAGGCCCATTTCTTCCAAAGCAATGCTGACTTTATGGCCATTAGGAGTAGGAGCCGTATAAAGCTCTATCATTTTTTGCCCCTTTTATTTGGAAACTCACTAAAAGGGTAAGGTTTATCCGTTTCTTGGTAGGTTACAAAATTTATAATTTGAACCATCCATTCCCTAAATAAAGCGGCCAGTTCACTCAAGCTCTTATTAGGACTGCCGGTAAATAACTCTTATTGGGGCTATCAGTGAATAAGTTAAATAAAAATTGCAGTACGGCTATTATGTAAAGAACTATTGAGGCCCATGCATAGATGAATAGAAATAAGGCAATCCAAAGAAGTCTTAACCACTTGCCCTGATTAAAGACATTTTCTTTCAGTTCTTTTGCATCTATTTTTTCTTCTTCAAATTTTTTACTCATAAATATAACTTTTTAATTATCTAGAGAATTCTACATCTTTAGGTTGGTCTGTGCCTAAAACTTTCTCAATGGATCCCTCTAGAGATTCTTTCCCATAAATGATTTTATATAAGGAATTTACAATCGGCATTTCAATGCCTTCTTCTTTAGCCTTATCCCAAACAACCTTTAGGGTCTTCAAGCCTTCAGTTGTCTGACCTATCTCTTTTTGAGCTTCATCAATTGTAAGCCCCTTGCCTATTAACTTTCCCAAAGCATGGTTTCTACTTAAGGGAGATGCGCATGTTGTTATTAAATCTCCCACTCCAGAAAGGCCCAAAAAAGTCATAGGATCTGCCCCTTGATTTACAGCAAACCTGCTCATCTCAGCAAGACCTCTGGTCATAATCATACCTACCGTATTTTCACCAGAATCTAGGCCATCAGCAATCCCGCAGGCAATGGCATAAATATTCTTCAAAGCTCCGCCCAGTTCAACTCCATATGGATCATCGTTGGTATACAAACGGAATGAATCTGAAGAAAATATTTTTATGCACTCATCTTGTAGAACCCTACTTTTACTGGCTATTACAGTACCGGTTAGCTGATTAAGTGAAATTTCTTGAGCTAAATTAGGGCCGCTTATTACCCCTATGTCATGCCCCTTAGTCTCATTCTCTAAGATTTGACTCATCAGAAGGAATCCTTCTTCTTCAATACCTTTGGTTGCGCTTATCAAAAAAGCATCGGGATTAATATGTTGAATAGCTTTGGTTAAAACTTCCTTGAATGAATTACTTGGAATGCAAAAAAGAATAAATAGACTAGACCTAATATCTTCAATATTACTAGTTGCAGTTAGATTTTCATCCAACAAATAGTCGGGTAGGTATCTTGTATTTAAGTTGGCTTCATTTATTGATCTAATATTCGATTCATCTCTCATCCAGAGGGTCACCTTATTTCCATTTATTGAAGCTAGATTTGCCAAGACTGTGCCCCAACTTCCTCCTCCTAAGACGGCTATCTCTCTTTTCATGATGAATTAAATTTAATAAACAAGATCTTGAACTTTGAGGCTATTTTAACAGCCTCTTTATGATTATTATCAATCCGAGTTAATATTGCGACATGGAAGTAGATAGCCAAGAAATAAAATTAGCCCTTCAACAGAAAGGTGTTGAATATGTAAAGGTTGCAATTACTGATCTTGATGGCGTGCTTAGAGGTAAATACATGCATGTTGATAAGTTTCTTAAATCCATTGAGTCTGGTTATGGATTTTGTGATGTCATTTTTGGTTGGGATAGCTCCGATGCCCTCTATGAGTTTAAAGTTTCTGATGAACAGAATTTATTTACAGGTTGGCATACAGGTTTTCCTGATCAAACTGTCAAAATTCTTTTAGAATCTAAAAGAACAGTTCCGTTCGAAAAAAATACTCCTCTTTTCCTTTCTGAGTTAAAAGACGGAGAAGTTTGCCCTAGAAGTGTTTTAAAAAAAGTCCTGAGTCTTTTAAGAGAATCTGGGCTTAAAGGTAAATCAGCGCTGGAGTATGAATTCTTTTTATTTAATGAATCTCCAGTCTCTGTTAGAGATAAAGGGTTTAAAAACCTGTCTAATTTTACACCTGGGATGTTTGGTTATTCTTTGTTAAGAAGCTCAGTTCATTCAGATTTATATCAGGAAATATTAAAAATGAGCTCGGTTATGGATTTTCCTCTTGAAGGCTTACATACAGAAACAGGACCGGGTGTTTTAGAGGCTGCTATCGGAGTAGATGAAGCTCTAAACTCAGCAGATAAAGCTGTCTTATTCAAAACTTTTATGAAAGTTTTAGCGCAAAGAAAAAACCTTATGGCTACCTTTATGGCCAAATGGTCTGAAAAATACCCTGGTCAATCAGGCCATATACACTGTTCTTTAGTAGATCTAGAAAATAAACCGGTATTTTGGAACGAAGAAAGTGCTGGAATGAGTGAGTTAATGATTAATTTCCTTGGTGGGCTACAAAAATATAGTAGAGAGTTTATGGCGATGACTGCACCAACTACAAATTCATATAAACGCTTGTGTGTGGGAGCTTGGGCACCAATTAACATGACCTGGGGGAAAGAAAATAGAACTACAGGATTTAGAGTGATTGAGGGATCACCGGACTCACAAAGAATAGAAAATAGACTGGCGGGTGCTGACGCGAATCCATATCTAGCTTTAGCTGCTACTTTCGCTGCAGGCTATTTAGGAATTAGAGAAAAACTACAGCCCACAGAACCTATATCCGGTGAAGCCTACACCATGAAAACAGAAGAAACCTATAGAGTTCCAAGCACACTATTGCAGGCGGCTGAGCTCTTTAGAAAATCTGAAGCAGCAAGATCTATATGGGGAGATCAGTTTGTGGATCATTTTTCCGCTTCTCGACTTTGGGAGCATGAACAGTTCTTAAAAAACAAACCACTATTCGAAAAAGAACAAACAATCTCTAGCTGGGAATTAGAAAGGTATTTTGAAATAATCTAAATATGGAAAAAGAAAATCCTTTCGACCTGTCTGGAAAGGTAGCACTCATCACAGGTGCTTCTTCCGGTTTAGGTAAACATTTTGCTAAAACTCTATCTTCTAATGGTGCCAAAACAATCCTGGCTGCAAGAAGAGTTGAGAAGATGGAAAAATTACAAAGTGAACTCAAGAATGACTCTTTTATTGTTAATTTAGATGTGACCTCAAAAGAAAGTGTTAACAGTCTTAAAGGGGAAATCGAAAACACTATAGGTCAATTGGATATAGTGATAAATAATGCAGGGATATCGGATCCTGTCAGATTTAAAGATATTAGCGAAGACAGTTGGCTAAGCATTTTAGAAACAAACTTAAATGGTGCTTTTAGAATAGCCAAAATGGCAACTGATATCATGTTAAAAAATAAAGATGGAGGTAGCATAATTAATATAGCCTCCATTTTGGCAGAGAGAGTTGGTTTAAATCTTGCCAGCTATGCTTCAGCTAAGGCCGCTTTAGTTCAATTAACCAAGAGTATGGCGCTTGAGCTTGCCAGATCTAATATCAGAGTTAATGCACTTGCTCCTGGTTATATTCTTACGGAAATTAATCAGGACTTCTTTGATACCGAAGAAGGTCAGGGATACATAAGCAAAATTCCTATGAAACGACTTGGTTTAGAGTCCGAACTTGACGGTGCTCTATTGTTGTTAGCAAGTGATGCGTCTTCTTTTATGACCGGATCAGTAATTACGGTTGACGGAGGTCATGTAATTAATCCTCTCTAATCCAATTATTCAACTATTTTAATCAAAGCCCCTACTTTGAGATTTCCAGTAGGATAATCCCCATTAAGTAGTCTCAATCTTTGTTCAGGATCAAATGGAATGGGACTTTTTTCAGCTAACAACCTATAAGAGTCTCCTTTCTTTACTCTGTAAGATTTAAGTCTCAGAGGCTTGGCTAATTTAGATTCGCTGAAATTTAGCCCCCGGAAACTTTCAATAATAGCTAAAAATTGACTATCGAATCGGTTTATATCAAGCCCATTCTGTTCTGTCGTTCCATAGAAAGTAAATATACTTTTATCTTTAAACACAATTGCCACTCGTGCTCTTCCAGAGCTCTCTTCTAAAAGTGCTGAAAAGGCCTGGTGGCCTCCTAATAATAGAGTTTTGGATTGATACAACTCTCCTGATACTAATCTTTCCAAGTACTCTTTAGGAGTCTCTCTCCTTACCTGATCAGACACACTAACTTGTAAAGAAGCCTCCCCATCCTTGGCAATAAAAAATAGAGAACTTGGTGTGTTAATAATCTCCCAATTTTTAGGTGAGATTAACCTGATGTCTAAATCTTTATGATAAAAACCATCTTTTCTCCTTACTCCAGCAACCTCACTGTCACCGTAGGTCATCCCTTCTAATATTTCCAAGTAGTCTTGGGAATTAAAGCTATTAGTATTTTGTTTTAAATTATCTGCGTCTTTAATAATTTCTTTTAAGCGATTGTCATTAGATGGGTGGGAAGCAAAAATACCATGGTACGTTTGTTGGACAATCCCTCTTCTTTTAGACACTTCTTTTGAATACATTTCATGTTCTTTCAAAGCAGCTATGGTATTTATCATGCCAGAGGCCGAATAACCTTGTTTAACCATGTATTCGGCACCCAAAGAATCAGCTTGAAGTTCCATGTCTCTGCCATATCCCGCTATCAAGGCTCCGCTAGCTATGTTAGTAAGGTCTCCGGCAGCTGATCCTGCCTTACTAGCGACAGCATATGAAACTATGTTAAGTAACTGAGCTTGGGAGATTTGCCTGACACTGTGCCTAGCAGTTACATGACCTATCTCATGTCCTAACACTGCTGCAAGCTCTTCTTCTGTCGACAGATAGGCCATCAAACCTCTATTGATGAATATGTAGCCTCCGGGGAGAGCAAACGCATTAACTTCGGGACTATCTAAAACTGTGAATCTGTAAATCAGATTTGATCTGTGACTTGTTTTAGCAAGAGACTCACCTATCGACTGAACATAATTTTGAATTTTAGTATCGTCGTAAACTGATTGAGATTGTAGAATTTGTGAATTGTAATTCCTTCCCATTTCCAGTTCCGCGTCCTCTGACATCAGAACAAAATCTCTTTCACCGGTTACTGGGTTAACCGAACAAGAAATAACAAAACTGAGTAACGAAAAGCTAATTAATAGCCTTAGATATTGCATCTGTTTAATTTAAAAGATCAAGGGCCGAGTCTCCAAATTCTTGCCACCAAGCCTCTCCCATCTTCCTTATATTATTTAGATTCCTTTTATTATTGTCGTCCAATCTCCGATTGACCTTTCCTAAAGGGGAATTAACTCTAATATAGTCCTTACCGATTATTTCGGTTGCTATTTCATGATCTAAACTACTTTCCAACATAAGACCAAAAAGATCGTGCATTAACCATCCAATTAAACCCCATTTTTGCGAAGCCTTGCCTTTCAAAGGTCTTTTATTCAATCCGGTGCCAACACTCAGAATTTTCACATGACTATTTGGGTAAAGTTTTTTTACTTCAGCGTATCCATGAAGAACAGCCATTCCCATAAGAGGTTAATAAGAGCGGCTTCCTCTCTTCAATGTCGTAGCTAACAATAGCTAAATCACCGCTTGCATCACCCAATTTCAAATTACCGAAATATTCAGTTAATACTTGCTCCTTTCCTTTTCCGTCATACTTGGGGTTGATTTGCATGAGACCTAATTTTGAATCCCATAAAGAAGAATCCAGGATTCTTTCAAAAGTTTCCTCTGACCACAGATCCAACAGATTATCTCCACTCATTTTAGCTATGGACAAGGCCATGGCTGTTATAGCACCAGCAGAGGTTCCAATGAAGAAGTCAAATTTCTTATAGAGTGGCTCACCTAGCTCTTTTTCTAGGTTAGCCAAAAAGGTGACAGTAGCTAATTCCCTGACTCCACCGCCATCCAAAGAAAGTAAATATTTATTAGCCATATTTGGTATTCATAAAATAATTAGCTTTAGTTTATTGGATTCGGTTAGAATATTGCTAGTTTATTTACAATTTTGGGGAGAACTATGGATAAATTATTTAAAATCGTTGTTTTTGCTTTTTTGTTAACGCCTTTTTCTGTTTTTGCAGAGGATGAGGTAGAAGAAGTTGTTGTTACGGGTAGTCAAATTAAAGGGGCTAAAATAACTGGTGCATTACCTGTATCAATAATTTCAAGTGCAGACATCGAAGCAATTGGAGTTGATTCTGGTGATGATTTACTTGAAAACATAGTTGAACAGGGTCAAAACTACTTCACTGAAGCGGAAGATGCTTCAGGGGGTGTAAATGCATCTCGTGGAGATATGGGGGCCTACAACTTAAGAAATCTAGGTGTTGGTAATACTCTTACCCTTCTTAATGGAAGGCGACTAGTAAGTTCACCTGGTTATCAGACTGAGCTAATAGGTGGCGATTATGTCCCAACTACCAGCGTAAATTCCAACTTAATTCCGGTAACTGGAATAGATAGAATAGAAATATTACGCGATGGTGCTTCTGCTATTTATGGTGCTGACGCTGTGGCTGGTGTTATCAACAATGTTTTACAAACGGATTTTGAAGGCCTGACAGTTAGATCTAAAGTTGCCGGATATGACCACTTTGGTGCTAAAGACTCGAAAGTCACTTTGAAATGGGGCTCATTCTTTAACGATGGGGCTACCAATATAAGCTTATTTGTTGATTACTATGATCGTGACAACATAAATGCACAAGAAGATCCAAGGTGGGGTGCAGGAGATCACAGACCTTGGGTTGCCGACGATTCTCCTTGGAAAACAAGTACTTCCTTTAGAAACACAAGCGCTCACTCACTATACGGCCAATTCGATATGGTAAAAAGCAGTGAGCATGGAAGCAGCAATCCATACAATCATGTTTTTACTGACTCAAATGGTGAATTCGAAGTCTTTCCTTTAGGCGATGCTCGTTGTAACAATCGTTCAAGCCAAGGTGGAGAAATATTTGATACAGGCTATGGAACTTGTATAGCGCAAGATGGAAATGGTGCGGTGAGGAGTAATTTCTGGGGTTTAACTGATGTTAGATCTGAACTTGAAAGAGCCAATACTGTAGTTTTTATGAATCATGAAAGTCATTTACCGAATTTGGTTTTTACAAGTCAGACAGTTACAGAACTGCGCATCCTTCGTATGCATTTTCTTCTTCAAAACACAGAGTGGGTCCAGATAATTATTATTTGAATAATATGCGTCTTGATGATGGCACTGCACTTTTTGCTGGATATGAATTGTATATTGACAACTATCGTTATGAAGAAAGGAACAGAAAAGTAAGTGTAAAAAAAGAAACTTACAGATTCCTTCAAGGTCTCAGGGGTTCAACAGGTACTTGGGACTGGGAAACAGCTTTTGTCACTTCTGAGGCTAAATCCGATGATGTAACGGCTAATAGAATGTCTAATAACCTTCTAAAAGCAGCTTTGTGGGACAACACTAAAGCAGCTTACAACCCATTTAGTGCTAACAATTACGCTACTAACATAGAGCGAACTCTTATTGATGTCTACAGAAAAGGTAAAAGCAAACTCACAATGTTTGATTTTAAAATGTCTAGCAATGATTTCTGGTCGCTTCCTGGTGGAGGAGATGTGGGTGTCTTGTTAGGTTTTGAGTATCGTGATGAAGAAATGAGTGATGATAGAGATCCAAGATTAGACGGAACGATTACCTATACTGACTACGAAGGAGATACCTATCCGTTAGTTGCAGATGTTTTGAATTCATCGCCAACAGGTGATGTTTCAGGCGGAAGACATGTAACTTCTATCTTTACTGAATTACAAATTCCTTTAGCCGAATCAGCTAATATGCAAATAGCACTTAGAAATGAGGATTATTCTGATTCTGGCAATGCCACTGTTGGAAAAATTGCCTTAGGCTGGGATATAGCTCCATGGGCATTTCTTAGGGCTTCAATGTCAACTTCTTTTAGGGCACCAAACATTATCCAAGTGAATGAAACAACTGTTGTAAGATCTGGCACAAGGTATGACAGAGCAGCATTTCAAGTTAATGCCGTGCAAAGTGTTGAGAATGTGATTGATTCCGATTCTCGATACACCATTCAAAGAATGGCAACTGGTGCATCTGGTCTTGATGCTGAAGAATCAGATAACACTTCTATCGGACTTGTACTGACTCCGGCAGATAATTTAGTCATTACTGTTGATGCTTGGACTTTAGAAAAAGATAAAACCATTGGTTTGTTTGGTCGTGAAAACCAAACAGTCAATGACATGCTCTTAAGATTTGCGAATGGCACCAACAATTGTGACACTTTTGCAGGAGACCCTTTAGTTGTTAGAGAAGCCCCTGACGATGGTGATGCTGCAGGTTTTGCCGCAGCTGGAGTATGTCCTTTCGGTGAAATCAAATATGTTCGAAATGATTACACCAATATGGCTTTAAGGACTGTTGAAGGTACTGATGTTCTAGTTTCATACGGAATTGAAAGCGATGTTGGAGATTTTGATCTTCGATACAATGGAACTTTTCTAGACAAATTTGAGCAAGAAGCAAGTGGAGAATTTGCTGCCCTTCAAGCCGCAAAAGACAGTGGTGTGATTCCAGAATCAATACCTATAAAAGGTTTTGGTGATCTCCTTGAGAAAGATGGAGTCTATGACAACAAGCACTCTTTAAGGTTATCTTATGATAAAGGTCCTTATAGAGTTAGCTTAACCGGACTTAAAAAAGGTTCTTTTGTGCAAACTTCTTTAGGTACAAAGAATGGCGTACCTTACCTAGTGCCTAGTATGACAACTTTGGATTTAACTATGTCTTATAGTTTTGGTCTGCGAGGTAACGACGCAAGAATTAGATTTGCTATAAAAAATCTTGAGGATGAAAGAGCTCCTACAGCAGATAGATACTATGGTTACTATGCTGACGCTCATCAGGATTATGGAAGAAACTACTATGTTGATTTCCAAATGAGAGTTAGATAAGGACCTTAAAAGTTAAAAAGGGAGCTTAGGCTCCCTTTTTCTTATAGTATAAGTTTCTTCATGCAAAGAGTTTTAGATAATTTAGGATTTTATTTAGGACTGGGCACATTAGCTTTAGTCCTACTGATGCCAACTCCAGAAGGACTATCTATAGAAGGTCATAGAACGGCCGCCCTATTCCTGTTAATGGGTGTTTGGTGGGCTACTGAAGCCGTACCTGTAGCAGTTACTGCATTAATTCCTCTAGCTCTATTCCCGATTTTCGGGATTTCCGATGTGCAATCAGCAGCTGCTCCTTATGCCAACAAAATTATCTATCTTTTCTTTGGTGGTTTCTTAATAGCCACAGCTATCCAAAAATGGAATCTTCACAAAAGAATTGCTTTGATTGTTCTTGAGTCAGCAGGGTCAAATGGGGCGTCTCTCGTAGGTGGATTCATGCTAACTGCTGCTTTAATTAGCATGTGGGTTATGAACACTTCTACTACGATAATGCTACTCCCTATTGGATTGGCTGTTATCACTGTAGTGAAAGACACTGTTACAGAGCTTTCAGAAAAACAGGCTAGTAATTTTCAATTAGCCCTTCTTTTAGGCATAGCGTATGGAGCTACCATTGGAGGCATGTCAACTTTGATAGGAACTGGACCCAACGGCATGTTGGCTGGATTTATGCTAGATAACTACAACCTAGATATAAGTTTCACAGATTGGATGAAAGTTGGAGTTCCTCTAAGTGCAACCATGCTACCCATATGCTGGTTGATCCTTACCAAAGTTATCTATCCTGTTAACTTTGAAACCTCTCCAGAAACAAGATCTCTTTTAACTGAGCTTAAAACTGAGTTAGGGAAATTCAGTGGAGCAGAAGTTAGAGTATTTATTGTGTTTGTGCTTACTGCCTTGGCTTGGCTATCGAGAAGTGCTTTAGATAATCTTCCAGGCTTAACCTATCTGTCTGATGCCGGGATAGCTATGATTGCTGCTTTAATTTTGTTTTTATTGCCCAGTGGTAACTCTGAAAAAAAAGGCCCTCTCCTGGATTGGAAGGACGCACAAGAAAACGTCCCATGGGGTCTTTTGGTTTTATTTGGAGGGGGATTAAGTTTAGCTAATGCCGTTCAAAGCACAGGACTAGCCATCTGGTTAGGAAATTTAATTCCTGGAGGCATAAGTGTCATTATCATTGTGGTTCTAATTGTTACTATGATAATTTTCCTAACTGAGTTAACTTCTAATATGGCTACCACTGCTACCTTCTTACCAGTTGTTGCTGCTATAGCACTTCAATCTAATTTTGACCCCTTGTTAGTGACAGCTGCCGTTGCGATAGCAGCCAGTTGTGCCTTTATGTTACCTGTCGCAACTCCACCAAATGCAATAGTTTTTGGTTCAGGATTAATAAAGGTTCCGCAAATGGCTAAGGCAGGTTTTCTTTTAAATGTAATTGGAATAGTCTTGGTTTCTATCGTAGCAGTCTTTTTAGTTCCGGCTTTTTTACTTTAGATTAGTTTTTCCCTTTGCAGCTGCACCGGGTCTCCTCGTATCAGCCACACCATAAATGAAAGGTTTATCAATAAATATAGCTTGGACACTTCCCATAGAAGGTGCTGATGTCGGCTTATGGCCTTTTAAAGTCAATAATTGAATAGTATCTTTACTAAATCCTGTCTCCAACTCTAACTTACCTCCTAGTCTTTGGTTAATTCTAGGAGCCATAACTGCTTCGGCATAACCCATATCATGATCTATAACGTTTGAAATAACTTGAGCGACTAT
>LULS01000081.1_pt1 | contig 11567 bp, 10 predicted proteins | sample 728101 | NCBI WGS metagenome assembly LULS01 (sample SAMN03860283, study PRJNA289734) | marine metagenome | biome: seawater column; feature: ocean; material: water; isolation source: Red Sea water column Station 108 - depth 200m | place: Saudi Arabia: Red Sea | collected 2011-10-15 | depth 200 m | reverse complement strand
CCGGAAACTGGAGCGTCTAGTGACGTACAATCAAGCTGTTGAGCTGCATCAGACAATTCACGCGCTACTTTTGCTGATGCAGTGGTATGATCTACAAACACCGTTCCGGAATTCATTCCGGAAAAAGCTCCATCTTTGCCGGTGGTTACTGAACGCAAATCATCATCATTACCCACACAGGCAAAAACATAATTAGCGTTTTCAGCAGCCTCTGCCGGAGTCATGGCAAGTTTACCTCCATACTCTTTTACCCATTTTTCTGCTTTAGTGGTAGTGCGGTTATACACTGTTACGTTATGGCCGGCTTTAGCTAAAAATCCTGCCATCGGATAACCCATCACACCAAGTCCTATAAATGCTGTATTTTCAGACATATTTCCTTATTTGAATTTCTGGTTAATATTCAATATCATAAGCATCAGAATAAATTAATGATTCCCATGTCAGTTTTACTTTTTTCATGACTAAGCCTGGCGGGGATTTAACTCGTTTGAGTATTGACAAGTTTAAAATCATATCCTATTAATCATGTTTAAAGTAAATAGATACTAAAATTTGATCAATGATAGTTTAGTTCGTGTAATCTTATTTACAAGTCTGATATCCGGCTGGAACTATGTATCAAAACAAATTGTGATTTTTTACTGGACATTTGGTGCTATACTTTTTTAATCTGTGCGGTCAAATCAGAAAGGTTTTATAAAGTCAGTACAGCGTTGTTCTCAAACCTCAAAATCAAATGCTTCAAATGAATGAGGGTGATGCGGTAGCAGTAATTGTTGCGGCAGGTCAGGGATCCCGCATGGGAGCAAATCACAATAAATTGCTTCTTCAGTTAGGAAAACGTACAATACTGGAGACTAGCCTTGAACCCTTTTTACTTCATCCAAGAATCCGAAAAATTTTTTTGGCAACAGCTCCTCAGGATCAACAAAAAATAAACAAGTTCATATCCGAAGAAGTTGTCCTGGTTAAAGGCGGCAAGCGCCGTCAGGACTCTGTGCATAATGCTTTGCAAGAGTTAATGCGGGAAAACCCGATTCCGGAAGTTGTTTTGATACACGATGGAGCACGTCCCTTTTGTAATGCAAATCTGATAGATCGCATTTTAGACTCAGCATGGAAAGATGATGCGGCAATGCCGGTACTGCCCATTATGGATACGATCCGCCATATATCGGAGCAAAAAAGCAATGTTGTCAATCGCAGGGCGTTATTTGCTGTGCAAACTCCACAAGGATTTCGCACTAAATTAATTTATGATGCTTCATTGCAGGCGCAGCAAAATAACTGGGAAGTTACAGATGATGCATCACTGCTAGAAAAATGTGGTAAAAAAGTTTCGTCAGTTGAAGGGATTCCTCATAATCTGAAAATTACTACTCCTGCTGATTTGGAGCAGGCAAAAGGGATTCTTAAATCAATGAATCTTAGCTGAATCAAATAATTATTTTCACGACACGGGCATGATTTCCTGTTTATCTTTTCTTTCCAAAAGTCTCCTGAGACATCACCTCCTGAAAGGATTGCTTTTGCTGTGTCTGTTTCTGTTTCAATTTGCCCTGCCTTTTGAAATTGAAGCAGCAAAAAAATCCAAGGTTACAATCAATCTTCCTCAAACACTTATCCTCAAAGAGTTCATCAAAATCATTTCAGAAAAGACAGGGACTGTTTTTGTTTACGAAGAAAAGAATATGCGTGGTCAAATGTCCATCACAGCCCCTCGTAATTTCAAAGTGACCCAAGAGGATGCCTTTTTCTTCTTTGAAAAAATACTTGCCAGTCAGGGACTGACTATGGTTCGCAAAGACAGAAGCAATGTTGTTGAAATACTGCCGGCAGCAGAAGCACGATTCTCTAAACTGCCCATTTCACGTGACAGAAAAAAGTTCAAATCAAAAGGCGGTAACTATGTGATGCGCCTGATACCAATTTTTCACGCGGACCTGAAAGGAATTCAAACGACTTTGCAGCCTATTTTTTCAAAAACAGGAGCACTACTGGCTTATGAACCGTTGAACACATTAATTGTAATTGATGTTGAATCAAACGTCAGCAGAATCGTGGAACTTATTGATATGCTGGACACATCAGCGCCTGAAGGCATAGAGCAGATAGTAACTTTGCAGCAAATAGTGCATAACGATGTTGCTGAAATTCACAAAACAGTTTCAGAATTATTTTCCAACCTTGTACGCAGAGGCAAACCGACCAAATTTAAGCTGCTGATCGAGGCACGTTTAAACTCACTGTTTATCGTGGCCAATCGTGAAATTACCGATGAAATCATTGAACTGATTGAACAGGTTGACGTGCCGGTTGAAGGCGCAACAACAACAATTCATGAACTGAAATATTCTGAAGCAACAAAACTTGTTCCTCTGATTACAACAGTTTTTCCAAAAACCGCTTCTATCAAAATTGTCCCATTTGCACCATTGAACGCGCTGATTATTATTACAAATCTTGTAACGACCAGGCAAATAATTGAACTGGTAAATCAACTTGATATTCCACGCGGCAACCGTCAAATAAAACTTCAGCTGCTGAATTATGCTGCAGCCACAACATTGGCTCCTTTGCTATCGAAAATTTTTGCAGATAAGGTTGTTGCCGGGAAAGGCGAAGGAGAAACCGCAGCCGGCAGCCTGGTCAAAATTATCGCGGAACCACGACTGAATGCACTGATTATCATTGCGGACCGTCTGGCAACAGATCGAGTGCTCCAGCTGATTGCAAAACTTGACACAGAGCAGGGATCCTCGGGTGAAATTCAATTAAAGCTGGTGCAACTGGAATACACTTCCGCCAAGAGGATGGCCAGTCTGCTGACAAAAATATTTTCTGATCGAGTTGTTGCAGGAAAAGGTGAAGGAAAAACTGCCAAAACAAGTCCGATAAAAATAATTGAAGAAGAACGACTGAACGCGTTGATCATCATAGCTGGACGTCTGGAAATTGAACGAATATTATCATTAATAACACAGTTGGATGTCTATCAGGACAGCGGAAAAATTCAAAGTAATTTTAAGCTGTATCAGCTCCAGCATGCGGTGGCAAAAGACATGGCTGTTTTGCTTAAAGAGGTTACTGGAAAGATTTCGGAAATTGCCCGTAAAGATGTAAAACAAAAGCCCGAAGCACAGGAACAGGCAAATATTGCTGCTTCAGTCACTCAATCTGAAATTTCAATCAGCGCGGATGAGGCTACCAATTCACTTTTGATATTTGCGCCATCGGACGCCTTCAAAACATTGGATCAGATCATACGTGACCTTGATGTTCCGAGAATGCAGGTCTATGTGGAGGCACTTGTGATGGAGGTTTCACTTACAAAAAGTCTTGATTTAGGCATCAACTGGAAAGCCTCCGGTGCAACCAATCGTAACAGGGTGATTACAGGTGGTTTTCCGGGAGGAGGAGCTTTCACCGGAGATGCAACCACGGGAGGAACCGCCGCGGTTGCTGCTGACAGTGCGACAATAGGTGTCTTGAACGGTAATACAATCAGTCTGGGAGGAAAAGAATTTTTTAGTTTTGGTGCATTTGTCAAAGCCGTTCAGAATAATAATGATGTGAATGTTCTGGCAAACCCACAGTTAATGATTCTGAACAATCCCCAGGAAGGTGAAGTACCAAACATTAACGTTGTTTCTGTTGTACCGGTTTCACCAAAAACTGTCACTAGTGCCAGTAACATTTCCACAAAAGAATACCAATTCAAGGAAGTTGGTATCAAACTTGAAATTAAACCGCAGATCAGCGGAGAGAACAGTATTCGACTTGATATTGCCCAGGAATCAAGTGATGTAGTCAATCCTGGTGCAGAAGCAATAACCATCTTCAAGAGAACTATCAAAACTTCTGTAATTGCAGAGGATGGTGAAATCATTGTTCTTGGTGGTTTGATCAAAGAAAAAGTTGCTCGTAACCAAAGTAAGATCCCCGGATTTGGTGATCTTCCTCTAATCGGCTGGTTCTTTCGCAGTAAACAGGATCAATTCGAGAAAATAAATCTGCTGATTTTTATCAGGCCATCCATAATTCGAACACAAAAAGATATAGAAAAAATTAATCAACGTGCCAGCTCCCGTTACAGAAAAGCACAGGAACTTGATAAGGTTTCAAATCAAGTTCAGAAAGACATGGGTCTTCCAAAACTTTCCGAAGAAACAGAAAGTGTTGAGGAATAATTTTCCCCTTTTCTACCTTGAATATTGAGTTTGTAAGCTATGGAGCGTGAGCATACCAGCGTTGAGATCCCCAAAATTTTTCCAAACCCGGAAAACCCTCTGGAAATTAAATTCCCATATTTTGAAGGACCGCTGGATCTGCTTCTGCATCTTATACGCAAAAAAGAAGTTTCCATCGAGGAGGTGCTGCTCTCAGAATTAACAACCTCTTATTTGGAATATGTTGAGATCATGCATTCGATCAATCTTGATCTTGCAGGAGAATTCCTGGAAATTGCGGCCATGTTGATATTAATAAAGTCAAGGCACCTGCTTCCCCGTGCTCCGGAAGATCTTGAAGAAATTGAAGAAGAGGACCCGGAAGAAATTCTACGCAGGAGACTGCTGGAATATCAGCATTATAAGGACGCGGCTTTTGAGCTTGGTTCACTGGATATTTTAGGGCGTGATGTATTTCAACGACCTGAAAACGTGGAGCTAGTGGCAGATTCTGAAGAAGTTGATCCGGAATATGAAGACATTTCAGTGTCCGCGTTGATGGAAGCTTTTGAACGTGTGATGAAACGTCTTCCCAAACAAACCAGACATTTTGTTGAATCAGAAACTATACGGATTGAAGATCGAATTGAAGAGATGATACTGTTTTTTATGAAAAATCAGCACTGTCTTTTTGAAGAACTGTTTGCCGGTGATAAATCCAAGTTATGGTTCATCATTACCTTCATGGCAATACTGGAAATGGCGCGATTGCGTATTATAACAATTGTGCAGGTTGAACAGATTGGTGCTATTCACTGCACCGTGCATGAAAATTTCGATCAGAACATCATTGACTGGTACAACCTGCAAAGTAATGATGAACAAGAAGAACCGGCTATGTTAAAAGCAAGCTGAGTCTGCAAAAACCTTTTTTTACACGAATATTCCAGAACAGTTCGTACACAAAACCTACTCCCCTGAAGACTGGAAAATTTATTTCCGGCTGAAAAAATTTCTTTAGTAAAAGAATGTGTGGATGTACTTTAAAACCCTAATTTCATGGTAAAAAATGTTCCGGATTTTAGTGCTGAATTTTATTTTCTCCGGAATTACTGCTTTTCTTTTACCAACCCTTTTGTTGGGGCATCAGCCGTCCGGTCTTAAAATAATCGCGACTGTACTTTCCAAAACATGTCCCCTGCCTGATGGACCGGACATGACTATTGATTCTCCGGACTCAATTCTTAAATCAGTCACAAATCCATCCTGTCCCAAACTGGGTGATAAACAGCTTATACAGACTGCCATCCTCAATCAAGGCAAGTCCTCAATACATGCAGGTGTTGAAATAGTAGTTAAGGTTGACGGCCAGGAATTGAAGAAAAAACGGCACCGTAAAGTATATACGATTCAAGCTGGAGACACTGCAAGGGTGCTGCATGAAATTAATCTGGAAAATACTGGACGCTATCAAATTATAGTACGTATCTGGGATACCCGCTTCAAACGTATTTTGATTGACACCCAAAGCGGTGATGAACGCCTTTTTTACATTGCCTCCCCTCAGGATATTGAAGTCGCGAAAACACAATTGTCTTCAGGAGTGATAGTTTCCGGGAAACGCATTATTACACCACTTAAATTCGATCCTCCCGATTTACGTTGGGAATCTGTACAGGTGCTGCCAAAACATGCTCTGCGTGGTGAGAAACTTCGCTTACGCTTGAATTTGATCAATGCGGGCGGAGACATTGTGCAGGATGTCACAACTAAGGTCCAGTATTACAATGTCAAGCAGCCGATGAGAAAGTCTGTAATTGCTGTACCTCGTGCTCGAGTTATGGCTCCGGGAGAAATTATTACTTTTGATCTTGAGTACATTTTGCCGGAAGACCAACTGTTGGGCAATTACCAAATCATTGCGACTGTTGACCCGGAAAATGAGATTGAGGAACTAAAGGAACAGAATAATGCCGCAAAATCAAATGTCATACGGCTCAGTGATATCAAGCTGCTTCTGCCAAGTGATAAATTTACATTTGAGGAAAATGGGCTCTTCCTTTTTCAATGGGACAGTCTTGCTTTCAGTGAGTTTAAAATTCAGGTTGGTGTAGATGAAAAATTTGAAGATAGCGGTTCATATTTTGATCTGCCTCAGGGAAACCGCTGGATTGCTGACAAAGAGCTGGTACCATTAGCAGGAGAACTACCGGGAATGGCAATGGGTTTGATGAGAGCAAAAGAAAAAAATCAGCTTTACTGGCGAGTGATCGGACGTCAAGCCAGCGGAAGACAGGCAATTTCCGGAATTCGCATCTTTGCTATAACTCCGGTTAATTCTGAAAGCTAATGAATATTGTTAATTTTTTTTAGACAATCAAGTCATCCTGCGAAATGCTGCTGAAACTGTTTCTCGCATTCACTATCATACCGATAGCTGAAATCTATCTGCTGATCAAAATAGGAACAGTGTTTGGAGCATTCACCTCAATTGCGCTGGTCATTCTCACAGGTTTTTTGGGAGCATATCTGGCTCGTATTCAGGGCTTGCAAACACTATATCGAATACAGGAAAGCCTGCGTGAAGGCAGGATGCCTTCCGGAGAACTTCTGGATGCCCTGCTGATTGGAATAGCCGGCCTTGTTTTATTGACTCCAGGGTTTTTAACAGACGCAGTTGGCTTCATGCTGCTGATCCCCGCCACAAGAAACGCGATAAAAATTTGGTTGCGGCGGCAAATAGAAATCAGATATATGTCTGACCGTCCGGAAGATATTATTATTGACCAGTAGCACATCATTAAAATCCTCATCCCCTCCTCAAAACTTCTCCTCAATCACATTTTTTCGGCTGAAAATCTTGCCCTTTAATAAAGATTTGTTACCTTATTCTCAGTAAGCAAGTAAATTTTTTCAATCAAACACTGCATAAGAATGGAGTAACTATGTCGGGTACAGCAAGAATTGAAGTTAACGAACAATCAATAGATCTCCCTTTAGTTGTAGGAAGTGAAGGTGAAACCGGTATTGATATTGGGAAATTACGCGCACAAACCAAAGCCATAACACTGGATCCTGGTTTTGTTAATACCGGTTCATGTGAAAGCGGAATTACTTTTCTTAACGGTGAGAAAGGAATCCTGCGATATCGTGGATATCCGATTGAAGTGCTTGCTGAAAAGTCGAACTTTCTTGAAGTTAGTTATCTGCTGATTTTTGGAGAACTTCCTACCAGTCAACAGTTGGAAAATTTTGAGTACAATGTAAAGCGTCACACCATGCTTCATGAGGATGTGAAGCATATATATCAGGCATTTCCCAAGGACGCGCACCCCATGGCAATTCTTTCAAGTATTGTCTGCGCGCTTTCAACATTTTATCCGGATTTCAGTGCGACAGACAGAGACGCGGTAGATTTGGCTATCTGGAGATTAATTGGTAAATTGCCCACTATCGCGGCATGGTCATACAAAAAAAATATCGGCCAGCCTTTTGTTTTTCCAGTAAATGAATATAGTTATGCCAAAAACTTTCTCCATATGCTGTTCAGCGTACCTACCACCACATACGAAGTTCCTCATGAATTTGTGCAGGCTCTGAATGTTCTTTTCATTTTGCACGCCGATCACGAACAAAACTGTTCAACCTCTACTGTCAGACTTGTTGGCAGCAGCCGGGCAAATCTATTTGCTTCTATCTCAACAGGCATTGCTGCGCTTTGGGGACCTCTTCATGGCGGGGCAAACCAGGCAGTTTTGGAAATGCTGCAAACAATTCATCATGACGGAGGTGACGTGCAAAAATTCGTAAAACTTGCCAAAGATAAAGATTCAGAATTCCGCTTAATGGGCTTCGGGCATCGTGTATATAAAAATTTTGATCCACGTGCAACCATTCTGAAAGGCTACTGTGATAAAATTTTAGAGCTGCTGGGAACGTCTGATCCCTTGTTGGATATCGCCAAGCAGCTTGAGGAAGCAGCTCTGACTGATGAATACTTCATTGAACGAAACCTTTATCCAAATGTGGATTTTTACAGCGGCATCATTTACAAAGCTCTCGGATTTCCAACAGATATGTTTACTGTACTGTTTTCGCTGGGACGGTTGCCGGGCTGGATTGCTCACTGGCTGGAAATGCACAACAGTGCATCTAAAATAGGACGCCCACGTCAAATTTATACAGGCCATACCGAGCGAAAATATGTGCCTCTCAGCCAGCGGAACTGATCCTTTTCCTCCTCAATAGACGCTTCCCATGTTAAATCTTTCATTGCGGGAGCAGCTTCTGATTGCATTAATGCTTCTGCTGGTTTTTGTGCTGGCCGGTATATGGGGTCTGCAGTATCTGAACCGCCAGGAAAATTATCTGCTTCAGCAACTAGATGAACGAGATTATCAAATCCGGCAAGTACGCTCACTTTCCAGAGAATGGGAGAAAATACAGCGTACCCCGACTGCGCCGGTATTGACCCAGGCTCTTAGCTCTTTTGTGGAAAACATCGCACGTTCACTTCAAATTCAGGATAATTTACAGCTGAATGTACTGACAAATGTTGAAGTTGGAACTGAGGGGGTCAAAGTAGGTTTGGACAGACTAAAACTTGATAACTTGTTGTCCATGCTTTATCGACTGGAAAATCACCGGCCCGTTATTCGAACTTCTCATTTGAACATCAGCATAAGCCCGGGCGACAGGCTTGTCCGTGCCTCGTTTCAAGTACACAAGCAACAAAGTAATTGAGAAAAGATGCGCCTGATAAAACGTATTGTACTTTTGTTAGCAGGGCTGGCGTTGGTTTTGGTACTTGCTTTTTGGGGTTTTATGCAGAATTTTCCAGGCAAATCTATTGCTGACGCGGCCAGTGTAAGATTAAGCTCACAAACAGGAATTCCGTTTGAAATTGAGGATCTTGAATTAGGATGGAGTAAACTCAGCACTCCGGAAATTGCCATGAGCACACCAAAATGGCTTGCGGGAATTCCGGATTTACGTCTGCTTATACTTGAAAATGTTGAGGTTCCTTTTGCTTCAATTATCACATCCGGAGAAGCCAGAATGCGGGGCCAGCTTCATGACGGTACAATGAGGCTTTCCACTGAATTGTTCAATCCTGAACTGCTGGATTTATCTTTAGACAGGGTTAAGCTTGAAAGAATTCCTTTATTTGCTTTAGTCCCATATGCTTTTATCTCAGGATCACTTTCGATGTCAGCGCATATCAACAATATACGGGCGCTTCAACAACAAGCTCCCTTCCCATCAGGCAGTTTGTCGGGGAATCTTCATAATACACGTATCCGAATTTCTGAAGGTGCAGCGCTTCTTGATCTTCAATTCCCTGAGCTGAATTTCTCAGAAATTCTTTTTGAACTTGAACTCGGCCCAATTATTTCTATCAAAAAAATGCAATTAAAAGGTTCATTGGAAGGAAATGTTGACGGAACAATAAGGCTCAATGAAAACCAACCAAACTTGTCATTAATTGATTTAAATTTCAGACTGACCCCGTCTTCGCTTTTTAAAAAGGAAATCAGCCGCTATAGCACATTTCTGAGTTCATTTCAGTGTGGTGAGACAATCAATATCAATTTGAAAGGGACATTTAACCGTTTCAGTTTCCCTACACGAAATCAATGCTGATCTCTAAGGCAGAATTTCTTTAATCCCTGGAAACTTATTAGAAAACCAGTTAGATAGGGGTCAGGAAGGCAACAGCCTCCCTGCCCTCCGAACCGTGCATGCGGTTCTCCCGCACACGGCTCTCCAGTTGCTGGTTTCCTCATCGGGATTGGCTCGCTGCAATTCGTGCTTCTTTCATAGTGAAAAGCCCGAGTTCGGCGAAGAAGCGATTAGGCCAGCGTTGATGATCATTAAGATTAGCCCCGAATCCGGCTCTTTTCTTTTGTTTTCGTAATATCACCCTCAAGCGTCTTCTGACGAAGCCGTCTCTTTGGGGAAAGGTATAATAATGAGCATGTTTGAAGTATACAAACCAACCTTTCATAGTAGGATTCAAATCATCGATCTTTCACCGCGGGGATTCCCAGCGGTCTCTGACTGCCATCCACTTTGGGAATGTACACTCTTCTGACTGCTATGGGACTATATCTTCTCTCCCTCAGCGATTCGCTCAGTTCCTGAAGATAGCTCTCCGCTTTCGATTCAAATCGTTCTATACTGATGTGGTCTATTCCGGTTGCCCCCTTATTGCGCTTCACCTTTTGCCAGGCGATTTGCAGGGTTTTCATCGCATAGACTTTGTCCATCAGGCTAAACCATTTACCTCCTTTGACTCCGTTTTCCAGAGCCGCCAACATGCGTTCAGTCCAAATAGTTGCTTCTACCCAAATCCAATGGCTTGGAGTGGTTTCTTTTCCTGGCCTAGCCTTTTCAGACACTTTGGGAACTCCTCTCTCAGGAACAACTCTTTCTACTTCTCGCATCCAGCTTCCTACCCCGCTTCCCTATTCAGAAGTTTGCTTCTCCTGTTTCTCATGAGGTGTTTCTCTAAATTTAGGCTCGTGTTTGTGTTCCCTGTTTTCCAGCTGGTTTCCCGATGGTGTCACAATATCCTTACCTTGTTCAGAGATTCCACTACATTGCGGTACTATCAGGGTTCTGACTCCTCCGCCTGTCACCTCAGACAGAGGCCTCCCTGGTTATCTCGCTTAACCTTCTTGATGTTCCGACCCCAACCACGTTATGCGCCTGATCCCCGTTTTTACTACCACTGCAACGGGATCAGTGAGTTTCAGACTTCACCACGAATGAGCAAGCTCGTCGCTAACATACCGCCGAATCGGGTTCGTGCTCCTACGGACCACCTTTTCGCTTCCAGTTGCTTCCCACCCCGCCTCAAGGCGACGCAGTTACCTTCAGCTACATGGCTGTGGTTTACCATCACACGGACTTGCACCGTGTTGATTAAGCGCCTTCCCAGGCGCACTCATTCCCGACATGATTCGGGATCCAGATATCAGATCAGCGCCTGACCCTCACCCACCGAGTGCGGTCCCCCCTCACCCTGGGGAGAGGGTCGGGGTGAGGGGAAGATTAAAACAACACCTCTGGATTCTTGGTCTGCGCTGCGCTTCTTCAGGAATGAATATGGTCTTTAACGTACTCCCATCCGTTCAACTAAAATTTCAGGTGTTTTGCCCTCAATTAAATCTGCAGTGATACGCGCAGTGCCATGTGACATAGTCCAGCCTAAATGACCATGTCCGGTGTTGTAGAACAAATTAGAGTGTGGTCCTGTTCCAAGAATAGGGGTTCCTTCCGGAGTCATCGGACGTAATCCGGACCAGCATTTTGCTTTATCGTAATTCCCCGCATTTGGGAAAAGTTTTTTCGCGCGGTTAAAAATATGTTCAAAATCCTCAGGTGTATGTC
>LULS01000559.1_pt1 | contig 11610 bp, 10 predicted proteins | sample 728101 | NCBI WGS metagenome assembly LULS01 (sample SAMN03860283, study PRJNA289734) | marine metagenome | biome: seawater column; feature: ocean; material: water; isolation source: Red Sea water column Station 108 - depth 200m | place: Saudi Arabia: Red Sea | collected 2011-10-15 | depth 200 m | reverse complement strand
AAATTTTAAAAACAAATTAAAAGGCTGTGGACCATTTTTACACAATGATCCCAGAGACCGCCCAGAGGAAATATTTGGAGGAGATACGACTCTCCATTTTGGGCCTGATCAGGCTCCCTATATTTTGTTGCCTTTAATTCCTAAGTCTAAAACTAGCTCACCGGCCTAAATTTTTTATCGGCCTTCCCATTTCGGTCTTCGCTTTTCTTTAAAAGCTTTTCTGCCTTCTACAGAATCTTGTGAAGAGCGAACTTCTTCTATTGCAGGATAATTGGTTTGCATGGCCTCACTAAGAGTTAAGTGGTCTGACTGTCGAATAACTTTTTTGACTGCTTGGACGCCCAAAGGTGCACTTCGAGTAATTTCTTTCGCCAACTCTCTCGCTTTGATCATAAGTTCTTCTGTTGTTACCACTTCATTGATAAGACCAATGCGAAATGCCTCTTGGGCATCTATCGATTCCCCTGTTAGAAGAATAGCCATTGCAGCTTTTGATGGGACTTGGCGTATCAGTCTGTGAATAGAACCAGTAGGAACTCCGCCAATACGAACTTCCGGACAGCCAAAACGTGCGCTTTCTGAAGCTATGACCAGATCAGCTGCTAGACAGAGTTCAAAGCCGCCTCCCAGAGCCCAACCATTGACTGCTGCAATAACTGGCTTGCTGAGGTCAAAACGATTGACCAGCCCACCCCAACCACTTGGGTCTCGTTTAGGTGGCAGATTAGCTTTATCTTCTTCGATTTCCTTGGATAATGTATCTTTTTTTTCCATGAATGTAAGAAGTTCAGTTTCTTTCTCACCAACAAGATTTTTTTCATAATCAATAAATTGATACACGTTCAATTAATCCATTTATATCTGCTTCTTTTATTCACAAACTGTCTCGCATCAACTTCATCTAATAAGGTTTGTTGGAGTTGATCCGAGTTTTCCACGACAGATCGATGGTCAATATCCACATGTTTGCCATTTTCTGCAATTGTTTTGCCTCCCACCATAACTCGCCGTATTGATTCGCGACTGGGACCGTTACCGTAGACTAAATTGGCTATCAAAGTACCTGCTGGTGATAAATGGGTTTCACTTCTTCGGTCTATCAATAAGGCATCGGCAGATTTACCCACTTCGAGCGATCCAATTTGATCATCCATCATCAATGCTTTTGCCCCTCCTATAGTTGCCAATTCTAGAGCTTGTTCAGCACTTCCATAGAGAACTTCTTCTCCAGTCCACTGTGAGTTGATTTCTGATGTTCTTCGTCTGTATTCATCACCCATGCGTTGTGCCGTCAAAAATCCACGCATTGCAGCCCAGATATCATGGCCATAGGCAACAACAGGCCCATCTAGACCTAATCCGCAGTTAACATCGGATTCCAAAAATTGCTTTGCATCGAAACTCACTAGTCCTAAAACTTGTTCCATATCAGGGACGAGAGCTACAGCTGCGCCACGGTCGTGAATTAATTTTTCTTCACCGGGCCTTAGGTTTTGTGCATGTGCTGCAATAAGATTTGGACCCAGGATCCCAACATGGTCTAACCATTCAAAAGAACCCCCTTCCCAGCCTCTCCGAGCAGCAAGGTATTTTTGATCAAAAACTGCAGGGGCATGGATATCAAATTGCCTATTGTTTGCATCGGTCCATTTCTTTATCGTGAGCCTCGCCATGCGACAACGGATCCCGCTGTCACGAGCAGCTGCCAAAACCCCATCGATTGATCTTTTATGTAAGTGTGTAAAGTGATCGTCAGCTGTCGTAGTCACACCAGCTAGAACCAGATCCAAAATTGGCGGCATTGAGGCATGGTAAGATCTTTCCTCATCACAAGCACCGGTCATTGGATAGTAAAATCCAAACAGGCGTTCTTCGTAAGTAGTACCATCGGCCATCCCTCTCATACAACCTTGGACGAGATGAGAGTGGACATTGATTAATCCAGGAAGAACGATGTGTCCATCACCACCCAAGTCCTCATCAGCTTTAACTTGGCAATCCTCAGATGAACCTACCGCAACAATTACTCCATTTTCAATGGCGACATAACCATCTAAGTAAACATGTCGATTCTCATCCATAGTGATGACCGTGCCGCGGAGTAAGGTGTCATATTTTTTCATTTTCATTATTCAAGTTTTTCAATACTTACAATTATATGCTTAACACAGAGCCAGTTATTCTTCTTTAAGAGTCTCTAGATCCAAATTATAAAGAATCATTAGAAAACAACTAATAATTAAACTTGCAACTGGTAAACCACCTGCGCATAAGTAAATTACCATACGGACATTGTCAGAGAGGGTTTCTGCCGATGCATCATAACCGGCATAACCAATGATTAGGCCAAGTAGAGCAGGACCAATTGCAAACGAAACTTTTTCTACCGTCGTATAGACACCTGCAAAAATACCTTCTCGCCGTATACCCGTTTTTTGATAATCGTATTGCATCGTATCAGGGAGCATGGACTGACCCACCAATATCAGGCCACCTGCACCCAAGCCAAGCAATACGCCACGAATGATAATACCAATTGTAGGTTCACCTTCAGCCACCATCATCCAGGATAAGCCTCCCACTCCCCATAATAGAGAAGCTAAATAGTAACCGTTTTTCTTGCCAATTTTACCAACCATATAAACCCATAGTGGTTGCGAAGCAAACATCACCGTACCTTGGACAAGGAAGTAAAACTTGAGATCATTGCTTGCAAACATAATGCGAGAAAATAAATAAGGTAAAGAGCCTAAAAATATAGCGAAACCAGTCAATTGGGTGATTTTTATACCCAGCAGAATAGCAAATGGTCGAATACTAAATGCTGTTTTGAACTGTTCAAAAAATGACGATTTGCTACCTTGATCGGCAACAGATGATTCAACAAAGGATGCTTTTCTTGTCAGCCAAAAGCAGAGTAAACCGGCAGCAACCATGAATGCTGCAAGAACATTGGCCATGCCTGTATATCCAAAAGAGTTAGCCATGTCGACGCCATCACCAAAGTAGAGTATAAGAGCAGGACCACCAGCTGATCCTCCTATTTGTCCAATCGCAACAGCCATGACTCTATAGGACATCAAGTTGGTGCGAACGTTTTGATCGGATGTCATTTCGAAGTAAGGCAGCTAGAACAATGATGATGATGTTGGGAGAGTCTGCAAAAGCAGCTAAATTAAATAGCAATATCAATGATCCTGCACAAAGAAGAGTTCCAAGCAGTACATAGGGTCTTCTCTTTCCCCATGGGGTTTTTGTACGGTCACTGATCCGACCCATGATTGGGTCTGTAAACGCATCGTATACTTTTGCTAATGCAATCAACAGTCCTGCTGTGGCTGCTGGGATTTTAACCACATCGGTTAGATAAAATAACAACAGTAATCCGGTGGCTTGGAACATCAGGGAAACTGTTAAAGTACCACTACCCCAACCAAATTGGGTTGACAACGGCAGGATTTCTTTATTTCCCATAGTATTGTGTTCTATTGTTATTTATTTATTTCAGTAAATCTCTGGCAATCACACTGCGCATTGCTTCTGAAGTGCCTTCATAGATTCGCATAGGCCGGACATCGCGATAACAGCGCTCCAGAATAGTATCATCAGACACGCCTGCAGCCCCATGAATCTGGATTGCTCGATCCACCACTTTAGCTGCCATTTCAGTAGCGACAACTTTGGCGATGGCAGTTTGGGCAAAAACTTGTTCTCCAGCTTGTGCTCTAGATGCAGCATCATAAACAATTAATCTGGCAGCATGGAGTTCCATCGCTGAGTTTGCAATCATCCACTGAATGGCTTGACGAGAAGAAAGTACTTTGCCAAAGGTATGCCTTGTTTTAGCGTACTCCGTTGCCATTTCTAAACAGCGATCTGCAATACCCAATGCTCGAGCAGCAATTTGGATTCGACCAGCAAAGAGAAAATTTGTACCAGACGACCAAGCTTCTCCCATTTTGCCGAGCATTTGTTCCTCACCAACCACACAATTATCGAAGAAAAGTTCATACGTATTTTGCCCATGGATCATTTTCTGTTCTCTTCCTACTTTAAATCCTGGCATACCAGCATCAACAATGACCCATTGCAGGCCTTCATGTCTTTCAGTTCCTTTGACTCTGGTCAGCACAAGGATAAAGCGAGCTGTATTGGCTCTAAATATCCAGCATTTATTCCCGTTGATTGCCCAACCGTCAATGGTTTTTTCGATGGTGGTTCTGATTCCTGCCATATCACTGCCTGATTGAGGTTCGGAGAATGCACTGGCACCATGAAACTTGCCCTGGATTGCTGGAAACATATATTTTTCTTTCTGCTCATCGGTACCAAGTTCATAGAGCATGGATGCAAAATTGGAGCCAAACACACCACAACCTGCTGTAGATCTGTGAACTTGTTCGGTAATCACACAATTGTCCAGTGCGCCGAGTCCTGCTCCACCGGCATCTTCTGGGACATCCCTGGCTGCAAGACCCATTTCACGTACTTTGGCCGTTAGTTCTGCATGCAGTTTTTCAGGCAGTTGAAATGAATTGGATCGATCTGGTAATTCTTGTTCGAGAGGAATCAATTCATTTTCAACAAAACGTCGAACAGATTCCTGCAAAATTAAAGTTTCTTCTGGAAGACTATAGTTCATGGCATTAATAATATCCTTATATCAGAGTTAATTTAAATAATAAGCAACCATTTAAAATGAGTTTCTATACTTTGGAGCAAATTCATGAGCTTGCAACAGCTCCACCATCGCATGTGATTGTTTGGCCCACAGTGTAGGAACTTGCTCTTGAGCAAAGAAAAATTGCTAACCCAGCAATATCTTCCATGTTTCCTACTCTACCGCTTGGATTGTACTTTCCTACTTCGTCCCAGTCGACATTGATATCTCCTCCAAAACCTACCCCTGTACTTAACATCCAGGTAGGAAAGGGGCCAGGAGCAATAGCATTAACTATAATGTTTTCTTTAATCAAAGAGGCTGCCAATATTCGGGTTAAATGATGCAGCGCAGCTTTGGATGGTCCGTAAGCAAATGCATCAAACATTCCCGTTTTAATGCCTTCAATAGAGCCTATATTCACAACTCTTGACAGATTTTCTTTGCTGCCTGATTCACGTAAAAGAGGCAGTAATTTTTGGGTTAAGAAAAACACTCCCTTCACATTTGTGTCCATAACTTTATCCCATCCCATTTCAGGGTATTCATCTATGGGAGCTCCCCAGGAAGCCCCGGCATTGTTTATTAGAATGTCCAATCGGGATTCTTTGCTTGAGATCTCCTTCACAAGATTCTCAATTCCTTCAAGATTTGACAAATCAGCCGGAATAGAAATACATTCACCGCCAAATTCTTGTGACAGTTTTTGAGCAGCTGAATCACATGCTTCAACTTTTCTTGAGCTGATGTAGACTTTAGCTCCACTGGACAGAAACCCTGCAGCTATCATCTCTCCTATGCCTCTTGAGCCTCCGGTTACTAGTGCAATTTTTCCTTCAATTGAAAATAAATCTTTCATAATTGCGTCCTTAATTTTTTTTAACTTAAAATTCCTTATAAAATAATGTAAGTGTTTGCCGTATTCTTTTCTGTATATTTGTTGATCAATTAGGTTTTATAAAATCAATGAAGGCATTGATCCAGCGGCTTGGCTCATCACGAATGATAAACACCGACCCACCCTCCAATTCAGAAAATGAAAAATCAGGTCGAAGGGATTGTACCCTGGGCGTAATATAATTTATTGGGTCTCCTTCATTGCTGACTACCAAACATGGTTGAATCAGAGTTTTGAGTGTTTTTTCCATATCATATTTAAAAGCCGCTTGGTGGCAATACCATTCTTTCTCGCCTGCTTGAAATGCATGCATAGCAGACATGTGGCATGCATCCAGGCTGGCTTTTTCACCAACCCTGCTTTGTATCCAGTTCCAATAGTCGAGCAAATGTGAACCATCTTTTTTGGGGGATAAGTCAACATGCAAAGCAGATAATCGTTCTTGCCTTTCTTCTGGTGTGTAAAGTGGCACACCGTGCAGCACTATTTTATTTATCCGGTCAGGATATGATTTTGCTAACTCGCAAGCCATGGAAGCACCAGTATGATGGCCTACAACTCCAGTTGTTTTAATGTTAAGAGAATCTAAAACATAGGTAAAAACAGAACTGTATTCTTCTATTGATGGAGGTGATTTAGGTTTGTCAGACATCCCATAACCAGGAGTATCAGGAGCAATCACTTGGAAGCCAGCATTGATTAATAATGGAAATGTATTTTGAAACTGCAACGATGATTGAGGTGTCATATGCAGCATCAATAGTGGTGTACCTTCGCCACAGGTCCGATAATGGATTTGTCCCATTGGAGAGTCCACATAGCCTTTCCTCACAACTTTTAGTGGGTCTTCAAAAGGTTCCTCAAACTCTCTAGTCATTTCCAGAATATTTTATAGACTGCAATTCAGGGTATCCCCATGGAGTTGACCAAGGGGCCCTCAAGTAGAATTGATCACCAAGTTGACGCACCATCCCCAGAGCCTGCAGTTGTGGGTGTTCAATTAAATCTTTGAGTTTGACAAATTCAACCGCCCAAACTTCATAGCGGTTTAGAATTTCCAAAACCTGTTCACTAGTCAATTTCTCAAGGTACTTGTTCCATAATGGCTCAGCTATTTTTGAGTGGGTTCCGACACCAAATGAATTCCACCAATTATCCATCAGTTCCTTTTCTTTAATAAATTCATCGTACATTCCAAATTCTTTAATCATTTCAAAGAATTTTTCTTGGGTCAGGGCTGGCGATGGAGTCGCGAATATTGCTCCATCCGTAGTTCTTTGGCCATAGGCGGCGCCTACTGTTTCGTTCTTACAAAAATTCCCCTCCCAATCGTCAGGATTGGTCATGCCTGACCACTGGAGAGTTTTTATAGCCATCAAACTGCCAAGTTGGCTGGTGGATACCCTTTGCCCTTCTCCAGTCTGTAAACGGTGGTAAAGTGATGCCAATAAACTGATAAAAGCCATGCCAGCGGTAACTGTTGATGCAACATCTGCACCCGCTCTGACTGGATCTTCGTTTACTTCACCTAATGTTCGCAAATAACCGGTGAATGCTTGCGTAATTAATTCGCTTCCAGGCCTGTTTCTTAAGGGACCTTTTTCGCCAAATGCACTTAAGGCCAGATAGATGAGACCTGGGTTATCAAGGGATAATTGTTCATGCCCTAATTCTTTTTTTTCAGCCTCATCCACCCCCCAGTCTTCAATCAACACATCGGCTTTACCGATCATTTCTCTCAACTTGGACAACCCATCCTTCGTTTCAAGGTCAATGGTTATAATTTTTTTGTTGCGATTGAATGACTCGTACAGTGCACTATTTCCTGTTGAGGTTTCAGGTGCAAGTTTTTTTGCCCAATCACCTTCAGGAGGTTCGATTTTAATGACAGTTGCTCCTGCTTCTGCCGTCAGTAAGCCAAGAAATGGTCCAGTAACTCCTTGTGTCAAATCAATTACAGTAATCCCTTTGAGTGGCAGTTCAGGATTTTCAGTGGGTGATTTTGGAGTCTGATTCAAGATGTTCTTGTCAAAACCACTCTTCATGATCTCTTCAGTATCTTCACCAGGTATAGGTACTTTCGGGTCTATCTTGGCCGGGGTTTTACTAAATTGCCATGGTAGACCGCCAACTTTGATTGCTCCTGTATGTCTCGGATGGAGTGTGGTTAAGTATTCGTTTTCCACTATCTGTTGATGGTATAACAGATCATCAAACTCTAGGTTGTATCCAAATGGTACGGATTCAGCTTCAAACCGCAAAGCCCACCATCTGGAAGGCTTGGTCTCGAATAACGCTTGCAATATTTCAGCTAATTTTTCACGGTTTTTTACCCGTAATACGTTTGTTTTGAATCTTGCATCATCTCTTAATTCATCAGAAGAAATGGCTCGGCAAAAACCCTCCCATTGCTTTTGATTGTCACACGCGACTGCAATGTGTTTTTCATCTAAACATTTGAAACATTGATTGGGCGCACTAATCGATGACGCACTTCCCAGTCGCTCAATCGGTTCATCAGTCATCAATGTTTCTGCCACTCGATTCATCATGTGCGCAATGGTATTTGCCAGATGGCTGGTTCTGACCCAGCAAGCGTGACCAAAACGTTCACGTTCGATTAAACCGAGCAGGATTAATCCACAAAAGAAAGTTGCTCCTGTTGGATCTAAATGAGTGAACCGGATCATTTCACCGTCTCCACCACTTTTACCGGTCATGTCACTAAGTCCACTGAAAGCTTGGAGATGTGGCTCTAGTGCTGCCAAATCTTTCATTGGGCCAACATCACCGTATCCAGAGGTGGATCCAAAGATCAGATTGGGGTTGGTCTCATGTAGAGCTTCATCTTTGATTTAGGTTTGTGGCTGTGTAAGCAGTGGCGATCCCATCTTGGCGAGGGAACAATAGACGCAAATATTCGCCTGCAGGCCGCTCTACTTTGATCACATCTGCTCCTAAATAACCCAGCAATGTCCCAGCCCATGGGCCAGCGATCGCAGTGCCTATATTTAAAACTTTTACACCCGTCAGAGGCCCTTTCGAAGAAGGTATTTTCTTATTTTTATTCATTTATCTCTCACAATTATTATCTCATCCAACGCACCACTCCTGCGACCCCATCTACAGCAACAGTAGAGCCATCAGGAATATCTGTTGTGGCATTCATGACCCCTAAAACCATGGGTATCCCCCGTTCTCGAGCTAGAGAGGCGAAGTGTGACGTACTGCCTCCAAGCTCAGTAACCACACCAGAGACCCTTGAGAGGACATGACTGTGTGCAGGGCTGGCCATTGATGTCACCATAATATCACCTGGTGTTACCTGTGATAATTGGCATTCACAAGTAACAACGCGTGCACGTCCTGTTCCCCAGCCAACCCCAGCTGGGTGACCGTTCAGTCGTGGGTGTTGAAGCCAAATTTCATCTGGGACATGAGCTGTTTCCACGCATAAAGGTCGTGCTTGCAATAATTTAATTCCTTCAGAGTCAAGAGCCCATTCAATCTCAACATGGTCCCCAAAGATATCCTCTGCTTTAAGCAACAGTTCTCCCAGTTCCATTATTTGCGTGGAATCTAAGCATGGGGTATTTACCAAATCGGTTTTCACTGATTGCATGCCATGAACACAGTCTACTTGATGGTTTTTGCGACCGGCATCGGTTTCAAGTACAGATCCATCACGACTCAAAACATAACGGTCGGGTACAATTTCTCCTTGGGCGATTGCAGAGCCAAGTCCCCAGGTTGCACTGATCACCATCTCACCATTTGCATTTTGACTCAAACCACCGCCTGAAACATTGGCTTTCACTAGTGGTTGGATCAGAAGTGCCATGGCGGTATCTGCAGCGTTAAGATCATGAGTTGCCATATAACGGAGAACACGTGTGGACCAAAGTGCTGCCCAGCAAGAGCGAACTGCAGTTTGGTAATCGGTTTGGTTTTTCAGATCAAGGAAACTCTCAAATTGTCCGGCAAAATTAGAACCTGCTTGATCTTCAACCAATGCTGACGAGCGAACAACGACGGTGTCGGTTGTTTGCTTTAATAATTGCCAAACCTCTAGTAGTGACTTGAGAATTGGTTTAGCAATGGGTTGTTCTAAAAATCCCAATCTCATACCAATAGCATGCAACCGTGCTGCCCTGACTGCATTGACAATGTTGTCGTTAGGTCTCACTGAGAGGTTATTTTCATCCAATTGAAGACGATAGGCCTGTGCATCCAGGCAGAAACCCCCAGGGGTAGGTAGACCTGCTTGACAAAGAGCAGCTAAATTTGCTGCTTTTGGTCCAAAGCGAGCAGCATCTGTTGCTTCATCAGAGAGCAGAGATACAAATAACGGTTTCATCAATCAGTCCTATTTCCTTGATTCAATTAGTATACGCAGGATGCGTTCGGGATTCTGTTCATATCGCTCAAAGGCTTCACTGACCCTGTTGAGTGGGTATGTTTCTGTAATCAGATCAGACACCTTAATTTTACCCGTTGCAACCAGATCAATTGCGGGCTCCATATCAGCAGCAGTCAATGCTCTCGAACCAATAATATTGACTTCTTTGTAGTACAGGGGAAAGGTACTGAAATTTCTTACAAGTTTTTGGCTGACAGAAAACGCACAAAAACGACCACCGGGCCGTAACATGTCTATTCCAGATTTTAAAGCTGTCCCAGCACCAGAGGTATCTATCACAAGATCTGCTCCTAGCCCATGCGTCAATCTGAGTACCTCATCAACAGCATTTTCAACATCGGCTTCAATTGCATGATTTGCTCCCATATTTGTGGCTAAATCAAGTTTCCATTGACTTCTTGAGACCCCGATAACAGGATCCGCCCCGGCAAGTGATGCGAGTTGTGTATGCAATAATCCAGTGGTGCCTTGCCCCAAGATAACCACCGATTCATTGGGCAAAAGACCTGCACGTTCTTGGGCGTGTCGAACAGTTGCAAGTGTTTCTATGATTGTGGCTTCAGAAAGTGACATACTGGCTGGCAAAACATGCGCATATTTTGCATCCAGTCGAACAAACTCACTCATCGAGCCTTCAACTTCACGACCGAAAAGCCCTGCATTTCGGCATAGGTGCTCATCGCCTCTTGCACAGGAGTCGCATGTTCCGCAGGCAATTATGGGATTTATGATGATGTGTTGCCCAGGTTCAAGTGTACTAACATCATTGCCTACAGATTCAACCACACCCGTGGCTTCGTGCCCCATAACAACCGGGTAATTTACTCCCGGGTGATTGCCAGTATAGATTTCGAGGTCGGTGTGGCAAACGGCTGTAGCAGCTGTCCGAACCAGAATTTCATTCAATTCTGCTTTAGGTTTTGGTCGGGCAACAATATCAAGCTGTCTTGGAGCCCGAAGTAGTGCAGTATGTGATTGCAACTCGGTCATCACTGGATCCGTTGTTTTTTCTACAGGCTACATTAAAGGGTCGAGTACCCAGGCAGAGGATCAACAACGGTAATTTGCTCAACAGGAAAATTAGAAATGATTTCTACATGATCATCATGAACTATTAGCATTTCTTCAATGCGAACGCCCCATTGAAAGTTTTTACCGTGTTGGGTTTCAAGGGCAAAGACCATACCAGCTTTGATTTCAACAGGGTGATCCAGTGACCAGATTCTTGAAATCACCGGCTGATCGTATTGTGCCAATCCAAGTCCATGACCCCATAAATTTGCAGCAGCCTGATCTTCTTCAGCATAGCCCCATGCTTCTTCTGCTGAAGGCCATTTTGAGGCAATATCGCGAGTTGTAGCACCAACTTTAACCGCCTTGATGGAATCGTAAAGCCACTTCAGTGCAGTTGCGTAGACATCTTTTTGGTCTTGGCTTGGTTCCTTGCCAACGCAATAAGTTCGGTAATAGCAGGATTTATAGCCGTTCCAAGTCAATGCTGCTAGATCCATGAAAACTATGTCACCCGGTTTGATAATACGGTCTGAGAAATTACGCCAATTTGGCCATGTGTTGGGGCCTGATGAAACAATTACATCTTCCACATCTTCCATACCAGGGACAGAGTATAGA
>LULS01000073.1_pt1 | contig 11813 bp, 9 predicted proteins | sample 728101 | NCBI WGS metagenome assembly LULS01 (sample SAMN03860283, study PRJNA289734) | marine metagenome | biome: seawater column; feature: ocean; material: water; isolation source: Red Sea water column Station 108 - depth 200m | place: Saudi Arabia: Red Sea | collected 2011-10-15 | depth 200 m | reverse complement strand
GTCTTCTGTTGGGCTTGATTGATTATCTTCACAAGATGGAATAAGTGTTGCTCCTGCTGCAATAATGATACTTCTTCGAATAAATTCTCGTCTTGTTATATCAGACATATTTTTGTTGGTTACATTTTTTCTGGTGCTTGAATTCCAAGAATTGATAATCCAATTTTGAGAATAATTTGTGTAGCTTCACATAATTTCATTCTAGCAAGCGACAAATCAATATTCTCTTGGTTAATTACTTTATGATTGCCATAAAATTTGTGATAATGTGTTGCTAGATCTTCAAGATATGTTGCTAACTGTTTTGGTTCTAGTGATTCATGTACTTGATTCATTTTAGTAGGGAAGTCAGATAATTTTTTCATCAAAGCTATTTCATCATCTTCTTGTAATAAGCTTAAGTTGGCCTTGCTTGTACTTGTGATTTCTTTATTGAATCTTTTTAATAAATTTGAAATGCGAGCATGAGCATACTGAAGATAATAAACAGGATTTTTTTCAGATTCATCCATTGCTAAATCTAAATCGAAATCTAAATGAGTATTCACTCCACGCATAATAAAGAAATACCTTATAACATCTGAATTCAATTTTTCAATTAATTCATCCAAAGTAACAAAATTTGCTTTTCGTGTAGACATTTTTACTGTCTGATTATCTTTCTTTAAAGTCACAAATTGATGGATTATAACTTTAATATGATCGGTTGGTGTTCCTAGTGCATCTAAAGCGAGTAGTACATCTGGATAAGAATCGATATGATCTGCTCCAAACACATCTACAATCAAATCAAATCCTCTTTCAACTTTGTTAATATGATATGCAATATCTGGTAATCTATAAGTTGGTTCTCCAGAACTTTTTACTAAGACTTTATCTTCTTTTTTTCCAAGTTTTGTTGTTTTAAACCACGTTGCTCCATCTTTCTCGTAAGAAAGAGATAGTTTTGTTAGTTTTTTTAACACTTGATCAATAGAACCATTATCATAGAAACTTTTTTCTTTAGAAAAAACATCAAAAACAACATTTAAGCTATTCAATGTGCTTTGAATATTATCGAAAATTTCTTTTTCAGTAAAAGTTCTAAATTGTTCGTCTTTCTCGTTTAATTCTTTACCAAATTTTTTAAGAATTTTATCAGCAATTTCATCAAGATATTCTCCAACGTACGCGTTGTCTGGAGCTTGAAATTCTTTACCAATTTTTTTAGCATATTTTGCGTAACAAGATTCTGCTAAAATTTGCATCTGCCTCCCAGCATCATTGTAATAATATTCTCTTGTCACTTTATAATTATGCCACGATAATATATTTGATATTACGTCTCCTAAGACTGCTTGTCTTCCATGTCCAATTGTGAGCGGACCAGTTGGGTTGCAACTTACAAACTCTACATTGGCTGATTGTGTTTTGCTAGTAGGTTTACCAAATTTTTTTTGATTTTTTAAAATAGTACTAAGATTATTTATATAATAATCTAGTTCTACGTTAAAATTAACAAATCCTGGTTCTGTAATAAATACTGAGAATAGTGTTTTGTCTTTATTATGATCTAAAACTTCATTGGCTATGTTGATAGGAGATGTTTTTGATATTTTACCAAGCACTAAAGCGATATTTGATGAATAATCCCCAAATCCTTTTTTTACATTTTTTGTAATACTCCAGTTTGTGTTTTTGATTTTCTTTGTTTCTAAATAAGAAGAAAGAAATTTTTCTATTTTTTTCTCAATCATTATACATTTACTTTTTTTGCATCAAACCAAATTCGTTCGAGATTATAATATTTTCTTATTTCATCAAAAAAAATATGTACCACAATATCTACATAATCAATTATTACCCAATTTAAATGTTCATACCCTTCGACTCGCCAAGCATTTTCCTTGACATTGTCTCTGATATTATCTGTAATTGATTTTACTTGAATAGTATTAGATGCAGAACAGATAATAAAATATTTTGATAAAGAAGTCACTTTTGAAACATCAAGGGCTAAAATATCTTCAGCTTTTTTTTCTTTTGCACACCCAATAATCTCATTTAGTAATTTTTTTGTAGTCATTTATTCAAGTTAATAAAATCTGCATAGTCCTTTCCAATAATTATTTGAATATCTTCATCAAAATCAAGAGTTGAATTAAACTCTATATTGGAATCACTTATCTTCATTCCAAGGATTGTTAACATATTTTCAATATTGGTATTATTTTCGTTAATAATAATTACCTTTGTATTGTCATAGTCGAATTTATTTTCGCCATCTTCATCTTTAGCATTTTCAGTTCTAGTAATAATTAATCCATAATTATTGTCTAAAAAAGAAGAAAATTGATCCCCAATACCACTTTCACCACATCCGTTTAATACAGCTACCCTCAATGTGCGAGATTTTTCGTTTTCGAATAATTTAATTTTAGGATTTTCCGAATTGATTTTAATCTCATTGCTAATGTTGTTTGTAGTAAAATTTTTTGAAATTGACCAACCAAACAGCATAATTGTGATAATTAAAATAATAATGATAGAATTAAGAAAATATTTCATTCTTCAAATGATTCTAGTTGTTTGATAGTGTTAATACCCATGATTTCTTTAGGGTTATCAATTTTTTTTGTCTTAACAGTACCATTTTCATTAATCAGTTCTATTACATCTGTTAAATAATATTCTTTTGACTCATTGTTAGATTTGACTTTTTCTAGATTTTTGAATAATTCTGAAATTTTAAAAATATAAATTCCTGGATTTATTTCTTTAATGATTTTTTCTGATGAGTTACAATCTTTTTCTTCAACAATTTTGATTAAGTTTCCTGATTGGTCTCTTATAATTCTTCCATAACCAGTTGGCTCTTCTAATATTGCTGTTATCATTGTAGCATCTGTGTTGTGTTTAATATGTTCATCTACCATTGGCAATAGTGTACTATATTTGATATTTGGGACATCACCATACAAAATTAATAAATGTCCATTCTTGTTATGCAATTTATCACCTAACTGTAACACTGCATGTCCAGTACCAAGTTGTTCTTTTTGTTTTATATATTCTATATTGGGATTGTTAATGTGACTAATAACCAATTCTTTTTTGAAACCTACTACAGTAAAAATTTTTTCAGGATTAAGTTTATAAGCAGTTTCTAGGACATAATCAATCATTGCTTTATTTCCAAGACCATGCAATACTTTAGGAATATCTGATTTCATTCTTGTGCCTTTTCCAGCAGCCAGTATTCCGATAAAGAAATTTTTATTCATCTAATGTTTTATTTAAAAAGGGTATATCTCTTTTTGAAATAATACCCCCACCAACACAAATATTATTTTTGTCATAAAATACTATTGATTGTCCAGGTGTAATAGCTTTTTGCTTTGCTTTAAATTTAACTAGATATGAATTTTGATTTAAACAAAAAACTGAGCATGCTTTATCATCATCACGATAACGTACTTTAGCATACAATTGTTTTGGAAAGTGAGTTGGTTTTTTAGAAATCCAATTAATATTATTAACAATAATTTTTTTACTAAATAACGCTGGATGATTTTCCCCTTGTGCAACAAAGACAATATTTTTTTTGATATCTTTTTTGACAACATACCATGGTTTATCTGCTGCACTCAATCTTGCACCAATTCCCAATCCTTTGCGCTGTCCAATGGTAAAATAAATATGGCCATTATGTGTACCTAGTATATCTCCATCAATCGAAATAATTTCTCCTTTCTTTGTATCGATGTATTGTCCAACAAAATCATTATATTTTCTTTCTCCAATAAAACATATACCGGTACTATCTTTCTTATTATGATTGATTAGTCCATTTTGTTTCGCAATTTTTCTTACCTCTTTTTTTTGTATTTCCCCAAGAGGGAATATTGCATGTTTTAATTCTTTTTGACCCAACTGATACAAGAAATAGCTTTGATCTTTTGATTTATCTGTAGCTTTTTTTAAATAATTAATAGAATTGATTATCGTTTTTTTAGCATAATGACCTGTTGCAATTTTTTTTGCATTTAATTTTTTTGCATACTTCTGAAATACTTCAAATTTAATTTCTTTATTACATAAAACATCTGGGTTAGGGGTTAATCCTTCAAGATGATCATCTAAAAACTGTTTAAATACTTTATTTTTGTAAGATTTAGTATAATCTATTTTGTGTAATGGAATATTTAGTTTTTTAGATACAGACAAAGCATCAGCATAATCATCTTCCGCTGAACAGATAGCATGCTTATCGTCCCAATTTTTCATGAACACTCCTTCGACATCATATCCATCTCTTTGTAAAAGCAATGCAGCCACTGAGCTATCAACACCTCCACTCATTCCCAATACTATTTTTCCTTTTTTCATACTATTTCAGTTCCTATCTTAAGGAAAAAAAGTATGACTTCAAATCAATCACATCAAACCCTTATTTCAGGGTCTATCAGCATCGATAAAATTATCAATAAATATGGTACTTATGAGAATGTTTTAGGTGGTTCTGCTGCCTATGCCTTATTATCGACACCTAAGAAACAGTGTCAGCTTGTTGGAGTTGTTGGGAATGATTTTCCAGATCAATATTTAAACTTATTTGATACCAATTCGATTACTCTTGATGATCTAATTGTTGCGGATGGAAAAACATTTAAATGGGGCGGGGAATATACACCAGATTTTTCTAGTAGAGAAACGCTATATGTTGATCCAGGCATTGCTGAGAGTTGTTTACCTGTATTGTCTAATGAGTCAAAACAATGTAAATACCTTTTGTTGGGTAATACCTCGCCGAACGTACAGTTAACTATTTTAGATCAAATAGAATCAAAGCCTTTTATCATATTAGATACATTTAAATTATATATTGATATTGCGCTAGAAGATTTAAAAAAGACTATGCAGCGTTCTGATTTATTGTGTATTAACTATAATGAGGCATTATATCTATCTAAACTTTCCAATCCTTCACTGGATGATATTGCTAAGTGTATTCTAGATATGGGTGTTAAAAGTTTAATTATTAAAAAGGGAGAAGAAGGTGCTTCATTTTTTAATAATCAAGACACTTTTTCTATCGGAGCATATTATGTGAATCAAGTAATGGATACAACAGGCGCTGGGGATAGCTTTGCTGGTGGATTGATATCGAGTTTAATGAATGGATCTGATATTAAAGAAGCTATGGTAGAAGGGTCAGTGATGGCATCCTTTTGCATTGAAAACATTGCACATAGGGGACTTATCTCATTTTCAAAGGAAGAGTATACATTAAGAAAAAAATGGCTTCAATCCAGCCTTACAGCTTGAAATCACTGTATAATAATACTAACTTGACCAATCGGAGGAATATTAGATGATTAATACAAAAAAACTTTTTCTTTTTGCAATAATGTTTTCTTTTCTTTTTTCTCAAGGAAAAGATTTGAATTCAGCTAAAGTATATATTAAAGATAAAGACTGGAAACAAGCTGAATTTTTTCTTTTAAAAGCAGTAGAACATCCAAAAGATAAATGGGAAGCTGCTTTTCATTTAGGGGACAAAGTATATGTTAGAAGTCAAGATTGGGACAAGGTAAAACAGTACCTAGATCTTGCAGGCACCGCTCCGGAAAGTTTAAAAATTAGGCCAACTAGAAATGATACTAGAATACCAATGCAAACTGCCATTACTGCTTCATTAACAAAAAGTTTTAACATTATTTATTTTAAGGCAGCAGGCTATATTGCTCTTATTAATAGAACATCAAACATTGAACAACAAAATATGTTTATTGATCAGGCCATTATTGCTTCAAATAAAGCTAAAAATTTAGATCCCACACAACCTGGGGCATATGCTCTTCTTGCGGTTTATTATTCTTTAAAAAAAGATAAAGAAAATACCATTAAATATGCTGATGCATCACTTGCACTCCCAGATACAGATGAAGATATTCTATTACAGCTTCTCGTGAATGCTGGAGATTGTTCAGTACGTGTAGATGAATTGGATATGGCATCTAACTATCTTGAACGTGCATTATTAATTGATCCAGATGATATTAGTGTTTTAAAGAGTATAGCAACAGTATATGTTGGGAGAAATGAATTAGATAAGGCATTAGATATTTTTACTAGAACACTTGAACAAACAGAAGATGATCAAGAAAAAGCTGATTTACATTTTAATTTAGGTACTGTTTACCTCAAAAAAGGTAATGCAGGAGAAGCACAATACCATTTTGAAGAAACAGCTTATTTAGTTCCAGATGATACCGAAGCTATATTCAGACTTGCACGCACTCTAGAAGAATCAGAAAGATGGAGAAGTGCCCTAAACTATTATAAAGATTTAATTGATATGGATCCAAATAATCCAGACTATTACCGAGGAGCATATAGAGCATCTTTTAATGATGGGGATCCAATCAGTGCTAATGAATATCTTCAGCAAGCTAAACAGTTAGAAAATTAATATATTGGCTGTCCAGTATGTTCTCTGTAGAAATCAAATAAGGCTTCTTCAATAGCGGACCCCAATGCACCATATGCTCTTGCTGTATCGCGTGCACGATCATAATTAGCTTCAATTTGAATAACATTGATTTCTCCAACTGCATACGTACTAGTTGTGTATCCTCCAGTAAAATAAGGATCTGTGCCTGGAGATGATGTTGTTGTACTTGGTACAGCATCAAAAGTATATACATCGCTTCCAGTACCAGCGCTTGAATAGGTATATGACTTAGTGACAATTAAGCCCCCAAAACTTGTCGGTCCTCTTAATACTTCAGAAAAAGTTGCTGGGCTTAAAGAAGCAATTTGCGAAATACTACTTTTTTCAGCATATGTCGGAGCATTGATTTGAACATTACCAAGGTCTAAGTCATTGGAGTCTAATAAATAACCGAGCTCTAATCGTTGAATATCATGACCATGACCATGTAAATCTAACAACACTCCAGAATCAAAATATGTTTCGACAGTATCAATTGCAGTTTGAATAAATTTATGATAAGCATTATATGCTTGTACGGCACCTAAATTGCCTTGCGCTGCTTCCACTATTTCTCGATTGGGATCTAATTTCGTTCTATGCAGATTGGAAACAATGATATGTGGGAATAATCCACCAGATCGTTGTACAAAATGATATGCAAAACGTTCTGCAACTTTTTGAGCATTCATATCTCGTGTTGTAACTCCATAAGTTCTGTCAGGGATTGATGATGGAGTCAATGTACCATCATGTGATACAGTAATAATAACAGGAGTATTACCGGCAAGGTAATCAACATATCCTAATGTATCTCCATAATGTTGTCCAGGAATGTATACAACATCAGGGACTATTGCGTCTGGTGTGACTGCTTTATCACCACCACCACAACCTAAAATAAGGCATAAAATTATAATAATACTAATATGTTGATGCTTGATTTCCATCTAAATCTCCCCTTTTATCTGATGCTGTAATAAACTTACCATTTTTTAATTGTATTCCATGAGCACGTGCAATACCATACTCAACTAATTTAAGTGTATGATTTAACTTTTTTAATTCTTTTATAGTTTTTTCACTAATACTATCTTTTTCATAAAAAATTTGATCTGGCAACCATTGTGAATGTGTTCTTGGAGTATTAATAGCTTTATCAATTGTCAAATCATGATCTAAAACACTAATGATAGATTGGAGGACTGCTGTAATAATGCGTGAACCTCCTGCTGCTCCTAATGTAAGGATTCCTTCATTGTTGTTATTTACTACAACTGTTGGACTCATTGAGCTTAATGGTCTTTTAAATGGTTGTATTGCATTAGCAGGTGGAATACCTAATCCAATTAATCCAAATGCATTGCCAATTCCTGGTTTTGAAGAAAAATCATCCATTTCATTATTAAGAAAGAAGCCTGCACCATCAACAATTTTCTTATTACCATAACTCAAATTAATTGTTGTAGTAATGCCAGCTACATTTCCTGCTTTATCCATTACAGAATAATGGGTTGTCTCCATACTTTCTTTATCATTCCATGTGCCATGTGCAATTTCTATACTAGGAGTTGCATTCTTCATAGAAATTAACCCTAATCTTTCCGTAGCATATTCTTTAGAAGTAAGCATAGCAATAGGATTCTCCCAAAAATCTGGATCTCCTAAATGAGTAGCTCTATCAGCATATGCCAAGCGCTGTATTTCTGTTAAAAGATGTACAAATTCTGTTGAATTTCTTCTCATTAATTCTACATCAAAATTTTCAAGCATATTTAACATTTGTACTATAAGTATTCCTCCAGAACTTGGAGGTCCCATTGAAATAATCTTATAATCTTTATAGGTACCAATTATTGGTTCTCTATATACTGAATCATAATCTAATAAATCTTGTTTAGTAATTAATCCACCATTACCACTCATTTCTTCTATAATAAGATTTGCTGTCTCTCCTTCATAAAAACCTTTATTTCCTGATGTAGCAATACGTTTGAGTGTTTCTGCTAAATCTTTTTGTATAATAATATCACCTGGTTTCCATTCTTGCTCTTTAACAAAGATTTCTTTTGTTCCATCATCACCATTAAACTGTTTTCTATAATAATTAAAGCTTCGAGCAGTAGTTTTATTTAAAACAAATCCATTTTCTGCATAATTAATTGCAGGGGCTAAGATTTCCTGTAAAGAAAAATTTCCTGATCCATAGTCTTTCAGAATTTTTAATAGACCATTTACTGTTCCTGGTACACCTGATGATTTATGCGATTCTAATGCAATAACTCTGTCATAGTCTCCATTTTCATTAAGAAACATACTTTCATATGCTAGTTTTGGTGCTTTTTCTCTAAAATCTAAACTTATTGATTTTCCAGAAGCTGTATGAGCAACTAAAAAACCTCCTCCACCAATATTGCCATTAGCAGGAGAGGCTACAGCAAGTGTAAATCCAGTAGCTACAAGAGCATCAAATGCATTTCCTCCTTCTTTAAGAATATCAATGCCAACATCAGATGCAATTTTAGATGTAGAGGACACAGCACCGTTTGTATTGTCTCTTGATAATTCCCATGCTTGCCAAGTAGCAAAAATAGCAAGTAATAGATATATAAAATTTTTATAGCTTTTTTTCATTATTAGATATTTGAAGATAATAAAAAGCCCCTGCAAAACAGAGGCCTTTTATTATTCTAATTCCTAAACGTTAGAGCTTATAAGCTCATATCTACACGAGCGTATAGATAACGTCCATTAAATCCAAAAGGACTATAACCAGAATGTTGGAATATTCCATTGAAACTATTTCTTTTAATAGTCTTGTCTGGGTATGTATCAAACGCATTGTTTACCCCTAAAGATAAACGTGTTTGACTAGATACCTGGAATGAATATTCAGCATCTACTGTCCATTTTGAAGAAAGAACTTGTTCTCTTTCTACTGATCCAGATGGAATAGTTACTTCACCCCAATTGTTCAATTTCACCATGTAACTACATGTTGGTTTTTGAACCATTGCTGAGAATTGGAAAACATTGGAAGGACCAGAGTTTTCATATCTCACGGTGTTTGCACGTCCAAGAAGCACTTGACTTGTATAGTCTGCTAAATTGGAAGGAGTTTCAAGATCTCCTTTATTGGTTACTTCAGTATCAGTGAAGTTCATCGCACTCTTAAGTAACAAATGTCCATTAGGGATATCAAAGTTTAGAGTAGAAACAATATCTAAACCATTAGTCTCAGTATTAACTCCATTAAAGAACCATCTACCAGCTGCTGCTGCAATGTTTCTTTCTTGGAAGAATTGAACCATTCCTGAACCCTTAAAGGTTTCAGTAAGTCCAATACGATCTTCAACAGTAATCTTATACGCATCTATTGCTAGTGAAGCCATATCATTTTTGAATGTCATACCAGCTGCAAGATTTTGTGAAGTTTCTGGCTCAAGATTTTTTGCACCAAGAGCTCTTGCTGGTTCGGTATCAACAGGGAATGTTCCTACTTCATAAGGTATTCCATCAATAAAGTTAGTTGCAATAGATGAGAAATACGCTTCTTGCAATGCAGGAGCTCTAAAGCCAGTGCTTAAAGAAGCTCTTAATGCTAAGTTTTCTTGTAATTCATATCTCATTGTAAGTTTACCATTGATTGTATTACCAAAGTCACTATAATCTTCTGCTCTAATTGCTACACCGACAAGAAGATTATCAAGTACGTCAGCTTCCGCGTCCATGTATATACTTAATGCATCTCTATCACGATCGCCTTCGTTTGCAGGAGCAAGTCCTGGTAAACATTGACAACCAACCGCAGCGCTTGAACCAGCACTTGGACCGTCTAATACATCAAATCCACCATCAGCATATCCTGCTTCTTCACCAGCGTCAATTGTATAATTTTCGCTACGCATTTCTAAACCGAATGCAAGATTTACTGGTCCAGCAAAACCTTCCATATCTACTACAGTTGTGAAATCAGCGTTTAGTGAAGTCTGTGAATAACCTAGTGTTCCTAAGTCAAAATCAGATTGTTGTCCTGCACTAGTACCATAAGTTGCATTATGACTATTTTGCATTCCCCATGCAAAGTCATTGCCACCAGTAGTGACACTAACGTCATATGCATAATCTCCCCATAGTCCTTTCACACCAGCTGCCATAGAAGTGTCAGTTAGTTCTGGACTAATTAATGGTAAGAATCCATCTGGATACCATGCACGAAGAGTACGATTATCTTGAGCTCTTCTATAATAACAACCACTTTCTCCATTACGAGTATTAAATCCACCAAAAGTATAGAATGTTCCTCTTTCTGTAGGGAAACTACCATTCCACATCATGCTTACTTGTTCAAATTCTCCACGACCAATACGATGATTTTCTCTATCAAAAGAAAGTTCTCTTGGATCTGGAGTTACTGTAGCTGATGCACTTTTAGTAAGTTGTCCGTTTGCGTCTGTACCAAAGTACTGCATTCTAGGATCTAGACCAGTACGGTTTGTACGTCCACCGTCACGGATTTGTCCACTTACGTAAAGATTTCCACCAAACATGCTTAAACCACTACCAGCATGTACGATTAAATTTTTACCATCGGTTTTCTTAACAGTTTGCATTCCACTTCTAGCCCAGCCTCTTTCACCAGTAAATGGTAAATAGCCTGATCCGTTGTGGCCTGGATCACTGTCCCAACCGTAAGTACTTTCATCTTGGCCTGCAATTAATGCTTCATCAGATCCGTATCCTCTTTCAAAGAAAGAATAACTTTGACCATATGTTACACTAACATCTGCACCACCTGTTTCTTTTAAAATGATGTTAATCACACCGGCGATAGCATCAGAACCATATTTCGCTGATGCACCATCACGCAATACTTCGATTTTCTCGATTGCGCTTGCTGGAATTGCATTTAAGTCAACTTGTGTTGAACCACGTCCAACAGAACCGTTAACATGCACTAGAGCACCTGAGTGACGTCTTTTACCGTTTACCAGTACAAGAACATGACCTGGTGCCATACCACGCAATGTAGCAGGTCTCATGTGATCTGAACCATCAGTAATGTAGCTACGAGGAGCGTTATAAGACGGAACTAAAGCTTGCAACAACTGACTTGTTTCAGTAAGTCCAGTTGCACGAATTTCAAGTTCTGTAATAACTTCCACAGGGACTGCTTGTTCGTCTGCATTTCTTTGGAAACGAGATCCAAGAACTGAGACTTCAGAACCAGCAAGTGCACTAGATGATAGTGAAAAGTTTGCTGTTGCAGCGCCATCTACATTGACAGACACGCTTGAGGACCCATATCCGATATATGAAGCAGTTACAGTATAAGAAC
>LULS01000422.1_pt1 | contig 11936 bp, 13 predicted proteins | sample 728101 | NCBI WGS metagenome assembly LULS01 (sample SAMN03860283, study PRJNA289734) | marine metagenome | biome: seawater column; feature: ocean; material: water; isolation source: Red Sea water column Station 108 - depth 200m | place: Saudi Arabia: Red Sea | collected 2011-10-15 | depth 200 m | reverse complement strand
CTTGAAAATGATTCTACTTCTGTGGGTGAAAGTATTCTACTTGAAAATGGTTCATACCTAATTAACGAGGACTATATAATAGGAGACTTTAGTTCAGATAAAACTGCTCAAAATGAGTTATTTGACTCATTAGATGACGATATATTAGACTTCTCCGAATCTAATCCATTCGGTGATGCTGGAGAAACATAATGCTAGGACAACAATTCTACCATGAAACAATGCGAAAAGTAGTTGTTTCATTTGGAACACTATTCAATAACATTCACATAGTTAGAAAAAATAATAGTGGAACAGTTATACAGACTATGAAAGTTCCTCTTGCCTATGGGCCAAGAGAAAAGTTCCTAGTTCGTTTAAGACAAGACGCAGACGCATCAAGTAAGGTTGCAATTACACTGCCAAGAATTGGTTTTGAGATTGCAAATTTAGCATATGATCCATCAAGAAAATTAAATCGTGTACAAAGATTTAGTAAAGTAAAAGGTACTACAACAAAACAGTTAGACACACAATATATGCCAGTTCCATATAATTTAGATTTTACTTTATATACAATGGCAAGAAATTCTGATGATGCATTACAGATTGTAGAACAAATACTTCCATACTTTCAACCAGATTATACATTAACAATCAATGATATGGCTGACATGGGAATTAAAAGAGATGTTCCTATTATATTAAATAGTGTAGGATATGAAGATAATTATCAAGGTGATTTTGAAACAAGAAGAGCAATTATATACACTATGGCCTTTACTGCAAAATTCTTCTTATATGGCCCTGTAACTTCATCTAAAGTTATTAAAACTGTTCAAGTTGATCAGTATGCAAATCTTCCTTCTGCAGCTCCAACAAGAGAACAAAGATATACTGTTACACCAACACCAGCAACTGCTGATGCTGATGATGATTTTGGATTTAATGAAACCACATCTTTCTATCAAGATGCACAAGAATATGATTCAGAGTCGGGCACAGATAAAAATCCGTAGAAGTTAAATGAAGTCACATACAGATATAATTGATGAAACTTTGGGTGTAACAGATATGGTAGAAATTCCTAAACCAGAATTAAAAGCAGTTATACCCAAACCTTCAGATAAATTAGATGATATTGATGCAGATTATAAGTATCAAAGAGAGAATTTTTATAATCTCATTGAAAAGGGGACAAATGCAATTGAGGGAATTTTAGAGATTGCAAAAGAATCAGATCACCCAAGAACATATGAGGTTGCTGGACAATTAATTAAACAGGTTGCAGAAGTTACAGAGAAACTTGGTGATTTACAGGACAAGATGAAGAAACTAAAAGATGTTCCAAGTAATGCACCAAAGAATGTAACTAACGCATTATTTGTTGGTTCAACTGCTGAGTTACAAAAGATGTTAAAGGGAAAAAAAGATGCTTGACGAACAAACCATGCAATTAACAAATTTTTTATTGCCATGGATTGCTATATTAATTAGTCTTATTGTTGCAATATGGTTCAAAGACATTGCAACTGCTATGGCTAAAGGTTTGAAGTTTAAAATGAATAAAGCATTTAATGCAGGCGATCAAGTAATATTAGATGGACAAGATGCAGTTATTGTAAGTATTGGAACAACAGAAACGGTGTTTGGTATATATTCTGAAAAAGGATATACTTGGAGATATGTTCCAAACGAAAGAATTGCTATGTTAAAATTAGAAAAAGTTATAAATCCAGATGTTCATAAAGATAGTGAAAAAGAAAAAGCAGAAAAACTTCAAGCTCTGATAGATACTATGCAAAATAAACATATAGTCAAAAACGCAAAAGATATAGAGAACTTGAAAAATGGTAGAGAGTAATTATCTAGGAAATCCTAACCTCAAGAAAGCTAATATAAAAGTAGAGTGGACTAAAGAGGAAGTTGAAGAATACCAAAAGTGTATGCAAGACCCACAACACTTTATTGAAAACCATGTTCGTATTATATCATTAGATGAAGGTTTAATACCTTTTAATATGTATCCTTTTCAAAAGGAAATGATAGGAACATTTCATAAAAATCGCTTTACCATTTGTAAATTACCTAGACAATCTGGTAAGTCAACAACAATCATTGCATATCTTCTTTATTTTGTTTTATTTAATGATAATGTAAATGTAGCAATCCTTGCAAATAAGGCTGCAACTGCAAGAGATTTATTAGGACGATTACAACTTGCATATGAACATTTACCTAGTTGGTTACAACAAGGAGTTATGTCTTGGAACAAAGGAAGTCTGGAATTAGAAAATGGGTCAAAAATACTTGCTTCTTCTACATCTGCTAGTGCTGTTAGGGGTGGTTCTTATAATATCATATTCCTAGACGAATTTGCATATGTTCCTTCAAATGTTGCAGAACAATTCTTTTCATCTGTATATCCTACAATATCATCTGGTAAAACAACAAAAGTTATGATAGTATCTACGCCACATGGTATGAATATGTTTTATAAGTTATGGAATGATGCAGAAAATCAAAGAAATTCTTATATTCCTATAGAAGTTCATTGGACAGAAGTTCCAGGCCGTGATGATAAGTGGAAACAAGAAACCATTGCAAATACAAGTGAACAACAATTTAATACAGAGTTTGAATGTCAGTTTCTTGGTTCAGTTAATACACTCATCAATGCATCTAAATTAAGAATTCTTACATATAAAGATGCAGTAAAACAAAATGCTGGATTAACTTTGTATGAAAATCCCATAGAGAAACATACTTATATGATTACTGCTGATGTTGCAAGAGGAACAAAGAATGATAATTCTGCATTTGCTGTATTTGATATATCAGAAGTTCCTTATAGATTAGTTGCTCAATATAAAGATAACGAAATAAAACCATTATTGTTCCCAAGTAAGATATATGATGTTGCAAGAGCGTATAATCAAGCCTTTGTATTAGTAGAAGTCAATGACATAGGTGAACAGGTTGCAAATAATCTACAATTTGATTTAGAATATGATAATTTAATTATGACTTCAATGAGAGGTAGAGCTGGACAAGTAATGGGTGGTGGTTTTTCTGGTGGTAAAGCACAATTGGGGGTAAGAACTACCAAATCGGTAAAAACTGTTGGTTGTTCTAATCTAAAACAATTAGTAGAATCAGATAAACTTATTATAGAAGATTTTGATACAATTAATGAATTATCTACATTTATTGTGCATGGAAGTTCGTTTCAAGCAGAAGAAGGTTGTAATGATGACTTGGTGATGTGTTGTGTTATATTTGCGTGGGCAACAGACCAAACATATTTTAAAGAACTTACAGATAATGATATAAGAAAACAAATGTATAAAGAACAACAAAATCAATTAGAACAGGATATGGCTCCATTTGGATTTGTTATAGACGGATTAGAGGAAGAAAATACAGGTCAAATGGTTGATGAATATGGAACTAAATGGAATCCTGTTGTAAGGAAATATGATACTAACTGGTAATTACCAAATTGGTAATAAAATGGTAATTTAAGTATCTTGTAAATAAAAATAAACTTTAATATTTAATTAATAGTATTATTACCAATATTATTACCAAACTGGTAACTAAAAGACATTCTTATCAAATTCTATTAAGTCATTATCAAGTTTAATCCAACAATTAAAACAAACAATCTTTGATTGATCTATTAATTCATTGATTTCTTGACGACTGACTTCATTCATACCTACTCTTTTGACTTTTTTGCGAATGGCTGTATCGTGTGGATAGAATTTAAGACAAACAGTTTCACTTTCTTTACAATGAGAACAATATTTGTCTGCTAGGTAGTCATTTAACCATTTAACTCTTTTACGATAGTGTCTTCTTGCAACCTTTTTAATGGTAGTTTTATACTTAATATAATGTGAATTTGTCATAAATTTATTTATATGTTTTAGAACATATAAAAACAGGGTTTGAAAATTCGTTTATTATAAATATTTGTAAATAACAATAAGGTTACTCTTATAAAATAAGAGGAGAAAAAAATATGTCATTTTTAGTTTCACCAGGCGTTCATGTTAAAGAAATAGACTTAACGAATGTTGTTCCAGCAGTTGCCACTTCAATAGGTGCAATTGGAGGGCCATTTGAAAGGGGTGATGTTTCTTCAATAGTTAACATATCGTCTGAAGAAGAATTAGTTAAAACATTCGGTAAACCGAATAGTAATAATTTTGAATGGTGGTTTACAGCTGCAAGTTTTTTACAGTATTCAGATTCATTAAAAGTTGTTCGTGCTGAATCTGGTATTACAAATGCTATTGCAAGTGGAACTGCTGTTCTTATAAGAGATACAGACCATTATAACGGAAGTTATGCAGATGGACAAGGTTCAGTTGGTGAGTGGGCTGCAAGGACTGCTGGTACTTGGGGTAACTCACTTGGAGTTTCCATTTGTGCAAATTCAACTGCATATGAAGAAGCTGCTGCCACAACAACCTCTGCTGAAGAAGCAGCTGGTCAAACAGAAATATCTGTTACAGACGCATCAAATATTAATGTTGGAGATATAGTTTATTTCCAAGAATCTAATGGCGACCAGTATGAAGTTACTGCAAGAAATGAAACTTCTGATACAATAACAATCAAATTCCTAGATGATCCAGCTGGAGCTGGATTGCAGACTACAATATCTTCTGGAACAAATATTCGCAGAAGATGGAGATTTTACGATTTATTTGATGCAGCTCCAGGCACATCAGCATGGGCTACAGAAAATGGTCGTGGAACAAGTGATGAAATGCACATAGTTGTTTATGATACAACTGGTGATATTTCTGGATTTGATGTAGACGCAAATTCAAAAAGAACTATGGGTGTTCTTGAAACATATGCAAATGTTTCTAAAAACTCTAGTGCAAAAACTGCTCAAGGCGGAACTAACTATTATAAAGATGTAATTTATACACAATCATCTTATGTTTATTGGATGGATCATAATTCATCTGGTGCTAACTGGGGTACAAATGTAGATGGTGCATCTGGTACTATCTTATTGAACGGAACAGATGGTTCATCATCTAATGCTGGTGATAATGTGGTATTAAACCAAACCGATTCTGGTGGAACTGACCAAGGCGATAATATCACATTAGAAAGTGGAACACAAGGATTTTCTGCTTTAGACACACCAACAAAAAGTGAATTAAGTGGTGGAACAGATGACTATTCCGTAACTGCTGGTGAATTAGAACTTGCATATGATAAATTCGCAGATACAGAATCACAAGATGTAAATCTAGTTCTTGCAGGGCCAAGTGGTGCTGTTGCAGATACATCATCTGGAATGGACACACATGGAACAATGATTATTGATTTATGTGAACTTCGTAAGGATTGTGTTGGATTTATTTCACCATATCGTGCATCTATTGTTAATGTTTCAAGTTCAATTACACAAACAGATAATGTAATAACAGGATTTAATACATTACCTTCATCATCTTATGTAGTATTCGATAGTGGATACAAATATATGTATGACAAATACAATGATGTGTATCGTTATGTGCCACTAAATGGTGATACTGCTGGTCTTTGTGCAAACACAGACAGAGTTGCTGATGCATGGTTCTCACCTGCTGGTTATAATAGAGGTAATGTTCGTAGTGCTGTTAAACTTGCATACAATCCAACTAAAGCAGAAAGAGATCGACTATATCGTGCAAGGGTAAATCCAGTTGTGAATTTCCCTGGCCAAGGCGTTGTTCTTTTCGGTGATAAAACTGCATTAACAAAACCAAGTGCATTTGATAGAATTAATGTAAGAAGATTATTCTTAGTTCTAGAAAAAGCAATCGCAACTGCTTCTAAATTCCAACTCTTTGAATTCAATGATGAGTTTACAAGAGCACAATTTAGAAATCTACTTTAGAGTGATTGCTGATGCAACCAACAACACAGGTGATGTAATTGACAGAAACGAATTTGTTGCAGATATTTTTATTAAACCTGCTAGATCAATCAACTTTATAACACTAAACTTTATCGCCACGAGAACTGGGGTAGCGTTTAGTGAGGTAGGAGGTTAATCATGGCAAATATAGACGATTTCAAAGCAAATTTAATAGGTGGTGGTGCAAGATCTAATCAGTTTAGGGTTACAATCACTCCACCTGCTGGCATTGCAATAGGACTAGATGTAAGAAGAACATCATTTTTAGTAAATGCATCTCAATTACCAGCTTCAACACTAGGTGAAATTCCTGTTCCTTTTAGAGGCAGAAACATCTATGTGTCTGGTGATAGACCTGCTCCAGACACTTGGACAACTACATTCTACAATGATACAGATTTTATGGTAAGAAATGCAATGGAAAGATGGCACAATGGTATTAATGACTTCGCAGATAACACTGGTGTTGTTTCTCCTGCTGATTATCAGACTGATTTGTTTGTAGAACAATTGGATAGAGATGATACAGTTCTAAAAACTTATATCTTTAGAAGTGCATATCCATTAACTGTTGGTGCAATCGAATTAACAACAGCAGAAGCAACAGATTTAGAAACTTTTGAGGTTACTTGGAGGTATCAACACTTCGAGCCATCTGGTGTTAGTTTTTAACCTACTAAATAGTTATTAGTATAATAAAGTAGTAGGGAGTTATAGTATGGCTGAACTTTTTGGATTCCGATTCACAAGAATAAAAGATGAGGATAGTAAAGAAAAATTTACTATCCCATCTCCAGATGACGGCGCTATAGAAGTTGCTGGTGGTGGTTTCTTTGGTCAAGTTTTAGATACAGATGGCCGAGAAAGAACGGAATTAGATTTAATTAGAAGATATCGTGATATTGCACAACAACCAGAGTGTGATGGTGCAATTGAAGATATAGTGAACGAAGGTATTGTTTCTGACGAAAGAGATCAAGCAGTATCAATCATAACAGACCAAATTCCATGGCCTGCAAAAATCAAAAATAAAATTAGAGATGAATTTAACGAAGTTTTATCTTTGTTAGATTTTGATGTTAAAGGACATGATATTTTTCGTAGATGGTATATTGACGGAAGATTATTTTATCATAAAGTAATTGACAAGAAAAATCCTAAAAAGGGCATACAAGAATTACGATATATAGACCCTAGAAAAATACGCAAAGCAAAAGAAATATCAAAAGAACAGAAGCCTGGAACTAGTATTGATTTAATCAAAAAGGTTAGTGAATACTACATTTATAATGATAAAGGCCTACAAAATGCTCAAACTGGTGGTGGTATAAATCAAGGTATCAAAATTGCACCAGACAGTATCACTTATGTTCCTTCTGGAATTGTTGACCAAAATAAAGGTCATGTTCTTTCTTATTTACATAAAGCAATCAAACCAGTCAATCAATTAAGAATGATAGAGGACGCATTGGTTATCTATCGTATCTCAAGAGCTCCAGAAAGAAGAATATTCTATATTGATGTTGGTAATCTACCAAAAATTAAAGCAGAACAATATCTGAAAGATGTTATGAATCGTTATCGTAACAAACTGGTATATGATGCATCTACTGGTGAAATCAGAGATGATAGAAATCATATGTCAATGTTAGAAGATTTCTGGTTGCCTCGTAGAGAAGGTGGTAGAGGAACAGAAATTACTACTTTGCCTGGCGGCTCTAATCTTGGTGAAATAGATGACATAACATATTTCCAAAGAAAATTATACAGGTCATTAAATGTTCCAGTATCAAGAATGGAAGCAGAAAATAATTTCAGTCTTGGTAGGTCTACAGAAATAACAAGAGATGAATTAAAGTTTACAAAATTTGTGCAAAGAATTCGTAAGAAATTTACACCATTATTTACAGACTTACTTAAAACACAATTGGTATTAAAAGGTGTAATGACTTTAGAAGATTGGAATGATATAAAAGAACATATTCAGTATGACTTCTTACAAGACGGACACTTTGCAGAATTAAAGAAATCAGAATTAATGACCGATAAACTTGAACAATTGGGAACAGTTGAAAGTTATATCGGAACTTTCTTTAGTAAAGAATGGGTGCAAAAGAATATTCTTCGACTTACTGATACAGAAATTGAAGATATGCAAGCTCAAATTAATAAAGAAGCTGGACTTGACCCAGATGAAGGCGGAGTTGATGTTCCAGATAATACTGATGGTGTAACAAGATATCCATCACAAGGCGGTGTTCCAATACCACCAGCTGATGTAGACGCTTATGATGATGATAATCAAGGTGTAGATGACATGGAATCGGATAAAGATTTCATGCTTAAAAATTCAAAAAGGAAGAAAAAATGAGTGCGAAAGAATTTGTAGATGCAATAGGAAATGAAAACAATTTAGAGGCAGAAGATGCTTTTAAAAATACAATATCACAAAAAGTTAGCAATGCTTTAGAAACAAAAAGACAAGAACTTGCTAAGGGAATGGTTAATAAACATATTCCAGAAGTAGAGGACAATGAAGAAATTTAATGAGTTATATCGTCCATCAGAACAAGGTGTAACTTATGAAAGATATTGTGGTATTCTTGATGAAATTCTTGTAGAACAATTACAAGAACAAGGTGGTAATTGGTGGAGTAAATTATCACCAGATGAACAAGATAAGTATATAAAAAAACACCCACAAAGTAAACAGGCAAAACAAGCAAGAGCAAAACAGGATAAAGATACAAAAGATAAAGAAGAACCTAAAGAGCCTAAAAAGACAGATGATGTTGATTTAGATAAATATACAAAATCAACAGATAGTGAAGAAGATAAAATAAAGATTAAAAATATTGCAACAAAGTTAAAAAACCACATTAATGATGTTGTAAAAGAAACAGGATTAGGTGCAAAAGAAGCAGTTGATGCATTTAAACAGCCAGGTGTATATAACACATTAAAGGGTGTTGGTTTTAGTATGAAAACTTTGGGTAAAACTGTTTTAGGTGGTTTAAGAACAGGAAATGTAGCACTAAAAGGTGTTGCTGGAGAACTTACAAAATCTGCTCCGTTTAAAGCATTAAAAGCTGGAACAATGAAAGCAGATGAGTTTTTGGATAAACATCCAAAGTTGAAAAAAATAGGTGGTGTTGCTGTTGCTGGATTAGCTTGTGCTCAGTGGTATCATATGAGTTTTAGTGGTGATATAGAATCAGATTATGATTTATCCGTTGTAGGAGATGCGTTGCAAGGAAATTATAGTATGACGGATTTGTTGACTTCACCAAGTGGTGTTACTGGATTAGGATTATTAGCTGCTGGACTTGCAACTGGTGGTTTACCCATATGGTTAGGTGGTGGAAGGGGTTTAGCACTTGCACTTGCAAAAAGTGGAATGAAAGCAGCTGGTAAATTTAAAGCTGCAGAAAAAATTCATAATAAAATGCAAATGATGAAAAATACTATGAAGAAAAAAATTGTTGGGGAAAACCAAATGGAATTTAAAGAAATATATTCATCAGTTTTAGAAAAAGATGAACATAAAAAAACTAGAGAATATAAAAGGTTAAGTCCGAAACTGCGTAATGCAGTAGATGATATATTTAAAAAAATGGACTCTAAACCTTCAGATTTCCTAAATACTTTTGATAAAACTATTAAAGATGTCGCAAAGAAATATCGAGTTCGAGAAAAAGACCTTTTAGGATATTTTGAAAAAGAATTGTTGGCGATATAGGAGTATAAAAATGGCCTTTAAATTAGTTCGATATATTAGTAAAAAGGCACTTGCCGATAATAACGCAGCTGAAGTTGAGTTAGGTGCGTTAAGTCCACATGGTGCATTAAGAATTAGTGAGTATGGTGGTCAAGACGGAATTATTAAAGTAACTCAAGGTGGAACAGCAGTTGCACAAGACTCAAACGGAATTTATGTAAGAGCAAATTCAACAATCTTTGTCACACCAGAAGAAAGACCAAGCAATCTTGGTGGTTCACAAGTTGCATTAGACGGAACAGATAGTGATTCATCAAATGCTGGTGATGCAATTACATTAGAAAGTGGATTAGATTCAACAGGTAATAGTGTTCTATTATTTGATGGTGGTGAAGTAGAATTTAGACTTTCTGTAATCAACGAAACAAATGGTAGTAACACTGCAATATATATTGAAGAAGTTGCTATGACAAACACTATAGGATAGAATGATGGAAACATTAAAACTTATATCCGAAGAAATTTCAGAAGTAGAATACATTACCGAACAAAAAGACAACGGAAAAAAAGACTATAAGATTAAAGGTGTCTTTATGGAATCTGATGTCAAAAATCGTAATGGTCGTGTATACCCACAAGAAATATTAGCAAAAGAAGTTGTTAGATACAATAAAGAATTTATTAATCAGAAGCGTGCCTTCGGAGAATTGGGACACCCAGACGGCCCAACAGTAAATCTAGAAAGAACATCTCATATGATTACTGCATTATATCCAGATGGTAAAAGTTTTGTTGGTGAAGCAAAGATTTTATCAACACCAATGGGTGAAATTGTAAAGAGTTTAATAGATGAAGGTGCAAAACTAGGTGTATCTTCAAGAGGAATGGGTAGTTTAGAACAAAAAAATGGTGCCCATTATGTAAGAAACGATTTTTATCTTGCGACTGCAGCTGACATAGTATCCGACCCATCTGCTCCAAATGCCTTTGTTCAAGGTATTATGGAAGGAAAAGAGTGGGTTTGGAATCATGGAGCACTTGTAGAAGCAGAATTAGTCCGAATGAAGACAAGAATCGAAAGAAAAAATCGGACAAAACACGCAAAAGAGGATGCTTTGGAGTTTGCGAAGTTCCTCAAAATGTTATAATTTATAAATAATTACTAAAGATAGATAAGGAGAAATCCCCATGGCTGATACCAACGAATTAGATAAGACCATTGAGGAATTAGAAGCAGAGGTGCTTGACGAGCTTGAAGAAGCCAATGGTGCTGATGCTCCTAAAAAGAGTGCTGGTGCTCCAGACAAAGGCGAAAAAGCGCCTAATGATGGTGCAACTGGTCCTACTCAAGACACAGGTAAACCTGTAGTTGACCCAAAACAGAAAGATGCTCCTGCAAAGAAAGTTATTGCAAAAGCAAAAGAAGTTTCAGGTCAGGCCCCTCAAAAAGGTGAAGGTGCTCCAGATAAAATGGATAAACCTAAAGCCAAAGATGACGGAACAGGTGTTAAAAACAAATCTCTCGCTGCTGGCGATGAACTAGAGCATGATGGTGCAAACCTTTCTGAGAAAAAAACCTTAACCAAAGAGCAAATGAAAGACGCAATTGCTAATGGTATGGGAAAAATGAAAAAAGCACAATTAGAAAAACTCTATGCTGCTTATAATTCTCCAGATGAGGAAGAAGAAGAACCAACTGAAGAAGAAAAATCTAAAGCAGAAGCCGTTGAAAAAAGAGTTAAAGACATTGATGTTAAAGAGCATGTTGATGCTTTAATGAACGGCGAAGGAGATTTATCCGAAGAATTCAAGAGAAAAGCTGCAACAGTATTTGAAGCTGCAGTTAAATCTAAAGTTCGTGACGAAATCGAAAGAATAGAAGAAGATTATCGTAACGACCTTGAAGAAAACAAACAGAAAACTAAAGATGAGTTAACTGAAAAAGTTGATACTTATCTTAACTATGTTGTGGAAGAATGGACTAAAGAAAATGAACTTGCAATTGAAAGAGGCCTTAAAGGTGAGATTGCAGAAGACTTCATTTCTGGATTGAAACAACTCTTTGAAGATCACTATATTGATATTCCAGACGAAAAATACGATGTGCTTGAAGCACAATCTGAAAAGATTTCTGAATTAGAAAAGAAACTTAGTGAAACTATAGAAAGAAATGTTTCTATGAAAACCACTAATTCTAAACTAGTTAGGGAACAAGTCATTTCCGTAGTAAGTGAGGATTTGACTGATACAGAAATTGAAAAGTTTAAGTCATTAACAGGAGATGTAGACTTTACTGATGAAGAT
>LULS01000606.1_pt1 | contig 12046 bp, 19 predicted proteins | sample 728101 | NCBI WGS metagenome assembly LULS01 (sample SAMN03860283, study PRJNA289734) | marine metagenome | biome: seawater column; feature: ocean; material: water; isolation source: Red Sea water column Station 108 - depth 200m | place: Saudi Arabia: Red Sea | collected 2011-10-15 | depth 200 m | reverse complement strand
GTTAAGATAGTGTCCCCAGTTAGGGAGAAATTAGCCTTGAGTGATGAACTATCTGATTTAATTAAAAATAGTTACTAGTTCTGTATTTTTTGCTCTGTTTGAAGATTGTATTTTGATTTGTAGCCCCTTGGGTTGATCATCAAGTCATTAAAGTTGTAAGTTGATGAATTCCCAACAATAACTGTACTTATCATTCCTAACTTGTCAGCAAATTCCTCCATATGTTCTAGATCTGTTATAGTTATTGATTCAGTTTCTCTATATGCGCCTTTGATGATTGCAACCGGAGTGCTTGGAGAACGGTGTTTCATCAAAAGTTTTCTAGTGTCCTGTAATTGATGTATTCTTTTTTTGCTAGATGGGTTGTAAATAACTATAACATAATCTCCAACTGCTGCGGCTTCCACTCTTTTCACTATAATTTCCCAAGGAACCAAAAGATCACTCATGCTTACTACCGCAAAATCAGTCATTAGTGGAGAACCGATTAATGATGCACAAGAATTCAAAGCAGAAACACCCGGTACTATCTCAACCTGTAATCCTGTTTTAGGATTCCAGCCAGATTCTGCAAGTGTTTCATAAATCAAACCAGCCATTCCATAAATTCCTGGATCCCCACTGGAAACGAGTGAAACAGTTTTTCCTTCGTTGGCCAAATCAATACATTGCTGTGCCCTCTCTACTTCCTGGGTCATTGCATATCGATATACATCCTTTCCAACTATAAGGTGCTCAACTAAATTCACATATGTTGTATAACCAACAATAGTATCACTTTCATCAATTACCTGCTTTGCACGAAATGTCATGTGATCATGATGACCAGGGCCCACACCAACTATGTATAATTTTCCTGTCAATATTTTGTGTGAATCTACAAATAATTTATCTCTTTCAACATTCAATTGATTTTATCTAACCGGAATTCTTCATGAAGTGATTGTATAACAGACTTACAATTAGAGTCCTTGACAACAAATGCGAGATTAAGCTCTGAAGAACCCTGTGCTATCATCATTACGTTAACATTTCTTTTTTGTGCAGCAGAAAATACCTTAGAAGCTATTCCTACCGTTCCCTTCATTCCTGAACCGATAACTGCTATAATTGAAGCGTTTGGTGTTGCCTCTATTTTTTTAACTAATTTTCCCAATAGATTCATTTCAAGTGAGTTAACAGCCTTTTCAAGATCAGCTTTTTTAACAATTATTGAGATGCTTGACTCAGATGGATTAGATGAAACCATAAGTACGTTAATGTTTTTCTCCGCTAGAATTGTAAATATTTTTGCTGCTGAACCCGGCGCGGCAAATAATATACCACCACTCAGATCCATTAAACCTATGTTTCTAATAGCAGAAACACATTTGACAGTTTTTTTGGTTGCCATGGAAGGAGATGGAGTTACAAATGTTCCAGTATTCTTTAAATCAAATGTACTTCTAATTCGCATAGGAATTTTTTTAGCTAATAACGGTTCGAAAGTTCTTGGATGAATTTGTTTTGCACCAAACTGTGCCATTTCAATTGCCTCTGAATATGAAACTTCCTTAAGGAGTTTTGCATTTTTCACAAGTTTAGGATCAGCAGTCATTAAACCGTCTACATCACTCATTAACCATACCTCGTCTGCATTTATGCAAGAAGCAATTATTGTTGCAGTGTAATCTGAACCACCCCTACCAAATGTTGTTACGTTACCATACTGATCAGCACCTGCAAAACCACCTACAACAGGGATTATTTTTTTTGATAGTAAAGAACCAAGTGTTTTAGAAATACGAATTCTAGTGGTGTTCATTAATGGCCGTGATTCACCAAAATTAGAATCAGTAACTATACCAACTTCCTTACCATTTAATGCCGTAGATTTTTTCTTTAGATCTTGTAGGGCATAAGATACTAAGTCATCTGAAAGTCGTTCACCAAAGGAAATTAGATAATCCAAGGAACGGACTGAAACTTCTTTTAATAATGTAAGTCCACTGACAAGATCCTTTAATTCTGAAACATCAGAGCTTAGTTTTTCTAGTAATTGCTTCTTTATCGCAGAATTTTTAATTGTTTGATCAGCTAGTTTTCTGTGTTTTTTAATTATTTTGTCTAATGTTTTAGTTACATCATTTTTCCTTCTCTGTTCAATTATTTTTGAAATAAGAATTAATTCGTCGGTTACACCAGCAACTGCTGAGCAAACTACAACAATCTCATTATTTTTGGAAAATGAAGCGACCGTTTTTGCAACATTCAGTATATCTTTTGAGGTTCCGAGTGATGTTCCGCCGAATTTTAGTACTAGTTTCAAATTAGTATACCTGTACTATTTGTCAATAAATTCGTTAACTTTCAACACGTGGTGCCAGATAGAAGTGAATTCTCCCAATATTTGCAACCTTAAATTCAATGCGTAATGGTTTAGCACTAGAAAATTCACATGTTATAGAACCAGCCGTACTACCTACAGCCTTCACAATAGGGTTAAGATACTCCAAGCTATATGTTGCCGTACTTTCTTGGGTTACAGAAATTTCTTCTAATCCCTCCATTTCTTTTTCAAGATTTATAGCAACTTCCCCAGAATCTCCTTTTCCAGAGAATTCTACATTATTTGGAGCCGTTTTGATAAATAAATAATCTGAGACTACTTCAATATCTCCCAATATTTTATCAAGTGCAACAGACGACAAACTAATTTTAGAATCATAAGAAATTTTTGGAAGTGGAGTATCAGATGCTGAGCTTTCGATTAATCTCATTTTGTATTTTTTGTTTTTCCCTATAGATACTAACAGCATATTATCGTCAGAGATGTTGATTTCTATACTATCTTTCTTTTCAGCTCTCTTGATCAGCTTAGAAAATTCATCAACACGAACACCAAATTTTATGTCGCTCTGACAATCATATTTTTCAAAAGCTGAATTAGGCCAAGATATATCTATAAGCGCAACATGTGAAGGATCCATTCCTCTAAATGAAATTCCCTCTACAGTCGCCTCAAAAGTTGCCTCTTCAACCAAGGTTGTGATAGCTGATATTACTGCTTTCCATTCGTTAGATGTGTTTGTTCTAGCAGAAAATTCCAATTTAATCAAATAATTATAATGTCAAAGTTAAAAGTTATGTGTAGTCTCGCCAAGTATGATTACATTTTATGCATCTATAAAATTTAGTTTCTGGTTCATCAGCACTACGAGTCTGAAAAGTCCATGATACACCTTCTTGGTTATGACATTTTTCACAATCTATCTTTATAGTTGATTCTAGTCCCTTAGACTGTTCTATATCACTTTCATTCATAACTAAAAGAGCCGGATCTGCTTCTTGCAATTTTTCTTTGGTGTTTTGATTAGATTTTTGTTTAACATATTGACACTTTGGGCAAGTTAAAGATGAACTGTGGTTATCCTTTTTTAGACGTGTTTCGCATTTAGGGCAAAATTCCATTTTTAATTTGTCTTAATTTTAGTTGATATGAGTTTTTTTAAATCGTTAGTTGCAGTGATTGCAGTATTTGTAGCTTTAATGATATCCTTCATAGGATTAGTAGAAACTACGCGCATCCATAATTCGTTTGTTAACGGATGTCTAGTAATAACTCCAGCAAATTTAGTATTTGGATCGTTGAGTAATTCATGTTGGGTTATATACAAGACGCCTATGTCACCACTCATTATTGAAAGATTTGCTTCATTTTTGCTTAAATCCCTAATCTGAACATCCATGTAATCAAAAAAGAACTTATTGTGGATATAAATCATTGTCAATTGAAGCATGGTCAGTACAATTTCAAATTTGAAATTAATTCAAGACAAAGATGAGTATTCGGTAGATGATAATATCACTGTAAATGTAAAATTTTCATTAACTGGTGATGTTCGTGATGCATTCAATGAAAAAAACTGGACTGTAGCATGGGATAAGAATGACAATCAATTCAAGTTGAAGTATGGAATAAAACTTGTTTCTAATGGGTTAAGAAAACATGAAATTGCTAAGCCTATAGATTCATATCGAAAAGCATCAATATTTTGGACTAGAAATCCTAAACTTGTAAATCCAATGAAAGAACGGAGAATATGGGTTCAAGTTGCAAAAAACTTTGAACCATATGTAAAATTAACTGTGGAAGACACTCAAAAAGAATTGTTTGATTTTGATGAGGCGGTGATTATAAGAGCGGCTGAATTGGGAGTAGGAAATCATAAAATTGGTGCGGAGGTTTTTGCCTCATGGAACAAACATGAATATGTTGATGGAAACCATGAGAAAATTCATGCGGAAGAAATTGAGATTAAAATCAATTAGCATATAAACTGGTTTTTTAAAAACTTGGCATGGCAAAATATGATGGTTTGTTAGGACAACCACTTTTGGAAGTGGAAGAACCTGATAAGGAAGGAGGAGTTACATTAATTTTCAAAGATAATAGATTTTTGTTTTTAAAAATAGAAGGAGATAAAATAATATCTACATCAATTCCGGAGTGATTACATGGCAAAGTTTGATGGTATAAGAATGGCTGATCTCCTTGAAGTACAAGATCCAGACAAAGATGGTGGTATAACGCTTGTTTTTAAGGATAACAAGTTCCTCCACATCAAAATAATTGATGGAAAACTTGTAACAGAATCAGTACCAGAATAACTAACGCTGAAGAGACTTTGCAAATCGAAAAATAATCTCTTCTTGTGGATATGATTGAATTGAGCCCGGTCTTCCTTCACGTATTTTTTGTATAGCTTCATCTGCAGACATGTTTTGATATTTTACCAAATAACAAGCAAGTATAGTTCCAGTTCTTCCAAGACCAGCAAGGCAGTGAACAAGAACTGGTTCGTTATGAGTGAGTCTTGTATGAATGAAATCTACAGCTTGAGTAAGATCATTAAATTCAGGAACGGCCATATCATCTGACAGTACATGATAATATTTTACATCCTTGACCCATTCAACGTTTAGCGGCTCTTCTCTAATTGTAACAATAGTTTTTATGCCCTGCTCAATTATCCATCTGACTTCGTCAATTGATGTTGGAATTGCACTACCAGCAAGCTTATTCTCTATTATCCAAGAAAATCTATCTGGTTTGCCGGTAACAGTGGATGAACTTAATCTACTAGTTCAGTCCAGCCTTTTACGAAAACTGAATTTCTGTATAGTGGAACTGGTACTCCTACTGTGAAGTCCATTGGTCTCATCCAAAATATTGCCTTTGTTGGGCAAACACCAATACATGCTCCGTCAGAGATGCATCTTTCTGGATAAAACACAAATGCTTTTCCACGTTTCCAGCCTTCAACTGGTTTTACTCTTAATACATCAGGACCCAAAGTTGTACAGATTTCAACACAAAGTGCGCATCCAATACACATCTGTTCACTGATGTCTGGTAGTATTGCTACTGGCATTGTAATTCAAAGTAATAATTTGGGGTTAATATAATTTCCTGAAAAACTGGCAATTATAACGGTGTTAGCAAATTTTGATCGGTGTTTATGGTGTTCTAAATTTCTAGAATAAAATCCTGATTATTAGAATTTGATGGTTTTATAGTTGTATTTTCTGAGTTAACTAAATGAATTTTTGTCATGTGATCATTTTCTAGTATATGTCGTCCATTATTATAAAGAGCCCATCTGTTTTCATTATCTAGTTTTGATAAACTTCCAATAATCACAGATGATTTTACAGTTCTAGCGGCAGAAACAAGTAACATAATAGTTGAGTTAATTATTCTAGGTGCATCATTTTTCCCTTCAAATAGATTATAGAATCCGTTCAAAGAATCTAAAATTATTATAGATTTTATTTTTGAGATTTTGTTAATTGTTGATTTAAAATTTTCATATAAATTATCGTAATTTAGAGTAAATATTGTCGTGGTTTTGGGTAGTGGTATTTCGTTAGCTAACAAATATCCGGAATAAAGTAAATCAAAATCAAAATAAAAAATAGGTCTGTTTTGTTTTGACATTGTTTTTACAAAGAAGCGTGTTTTTGTAAAAGAATCATCATAGAAAATCATGTTTAGTGTTTTTATTTCAATAAGGTCTTGAATTCTAGTGTTTGTAGAAATCTTTAGTCCTGATTTTCGATTAGTTATTTGATTATTCATTATCAGATATAATATGAGATTAAGCCTATTTTTCCTGTTCTTCTATAACCATCATAGTAAGTGTTGTTTGGACTTTGGTTATCTTCCTAATTTTATTAGTTATAACACTCCTCAAAACATCTGTATCATTAGAGGATATCTTCAAGATAATATCATATACACCGTAAACTCCTTGTGTTGTGAATTTGATATCTTTTTCATCTTCTAAAATTTCTTTTATTTTTGAAATTATTGATTCATCGCTTCCAAGATCAGAATTTATGAGAACGTAAGCTGTTGGCATATATCAAAAAAGTCAAAATAATATTTAATGTTTAATCGAATAATCAGTATTTCCATTCATCAGATAACCCATTCCATAATGGGCGAAATGGAGCAGGGCTTTTGTTGATTTCACCTTCAATTCTGTTTGATATTGCAAAAAAGAAATTTTCTAATGCGTCAACACCCCCATCATCAAATAATTCTTTACCGATCTCTTTAATTCGTGTTTTTTTTTCTGTTACATCCGGTGAATCTTGATTTTGTAAACAGAAAGTAAAAAGATCGATTAGTTCTTCTTCCAGCATAAAGTCCATGATTTTGGTTTGAAAAATGGTATAAAAATTTAGGGTGTTGTTTAAACACCAGAGCTTTCAGCCTTGGAAAGATCTAAGTATACTTTATCGCCCACGGATAAATTGAGTTTTTTATATTCAACCATATCTAGTTTTATTGAAGTTGTGTTACCCATCATACCAAAACCACCTCCTGACATCATTTTGTTTAGTTCTTTTGCCATATCATTCATGTTACTAAATCCCATAACGTTTGACTTACCAAAAGGGGATGATAAAGGACCAGTGCTTTCTTGAACGTCTTTTTTAGATGATAATGAAAGCACAACGTAAGGTGCAGCGTCTGGAGCAGCATCTATACGAACAACAACGTACTCTTTTCTCATATGGATAGTTCTTATTTTGAGTATTTTATTGTACCTTGTAAAATTTTCTAAGCCCAATTATCAGAGCGGTTGGGGCTACAAAATACATTCCAATGTTTAGTAGAATTATACTGATTCCATATCCTAACATTTCAGATTCAGAATCAATATCAGTATGTTGTAGTAACATTAGTGATGTAAGAAGTGGTGTTAATGTTAACTTTACAACCTCCTTGAAGGCTGGGTTTTCTCTTTCATAATCAGCTATTACTGGTGAGAACGAATAGTAAAACTGGTTGAAGGTAGTCATAAAACTAGTACCGGTATGAGTTTGTAGTACTGTATTATCTCGTATTTCTCTTAGAAGCTGTATTTGTGGCTCCATTTCAGAGCCAAAAGCAGCTGTTGCTATCAAGCATCCTCCACCCTCTGTTTCTAATTTTTTAGCATCCTCTGCCATTTCTTCTGCTATTGCCTTAATCCGTTCGGCTTCCAATTTTTCTGTGGTGTCTGTCGGTTCTATTTTTTCTATCCCAGCTGATTCAAGAATTTTATCAAATTTTCCGTTTTGATCTGGAGTGTCTGAAACCTGAGCAAAAGATTCTAAAACATTATGATGATTGTATAGGCCGTCATCGAATATATCCAAGTGGCTTGCGTATGTAATTCCATAAACAAATTCTCCATGAGAAATTATATTTTGTGCAAACTTTACCCATCCGCCCAGAGATTTTTGTTTTGCAAATAAAATATACGCGCCATATTGATCATTCTGCTTGGTTACGTATGTTTCTGTTTGTTCAGATAAAATTTCTAGTTTTCCTTGTTCCTGTAGATCATGATATTCACTTACACGAGTCTCTATATGCTCTTGAAACGCATGTTCTCCTAATTTGTTTGCGTGTATGGTAATGAATGGAGGAAATGAACCAGCATTACTAGTCCATTGTTTTGAAAAATAAAATGTAATTACAGGATCGTCCTTACCGCTACCGGGCTCAGGATAAAGAATCGTCCATCCCTGTGGAGGTATAACTGAAAAATCATGTTCTACGCTTATGAATCTCTCATTCGTAATATTTGATGTATCAGTATTTTCCTCAAACCAACCCTTCACTGTAGTATCAATAGGTTCTACACGAGTAGGTTCGCCCTGATTTAATGGATTTTCAATTTCAGCTCTTGTAACAAGCTCAGTTTTTGTGATTTTAGCTGGATCATATTGATTTGGTACGTCCCTTAACCCCGCAAACTGAGTGGTTGATAAATTTGCTATTTTATCAAGAGTTGTAAAACTCTCTGAAGTTAATAATCTACCAAATACTGTGTATTGCCCATCAAGATGGTTAGAGTCCTGATGTACTATGAAAAATTGTGAGCTGGCACTATCATGATCCATACCTCTAGCCATCGAAACAATACCTCTGTCGTGTTTGATGTCATTAAACTCAGCAGGAATATTATGTCCTGCATCCCCGGTGCCCCAACTACTCGTGTTTGTAAAACCATCTTCGTCGTATTTTGTTAGTGGATCACCTCCTTGGAGCGTCTTATCGTAAAACCCACTTTCAATTAAATCTAAAAAATTTTCGGTTGTAATAGGTGCATCGTCAGGAAAAAATTCTATAACCAAAGGACCAGAACCTGTATGTAGAATAACGACTTTGTCATCATCTGCCGCAAATGTTGTGTTGATGAATATTGGAGATGATATCAAAGATGTTATAATTAAACAAGTTACCAGTAGTTTGAAATTAATTTTTAGGTTTTTTTTCATTAATGTATAAATTCCAAAATGCATAAAATCCACTTAATATTGGATTATAAAAATTGGTATGTGATCAGTTTTTATCAAGTTAAAAATAAAGTGTTTTGTGGACACGGAGGAAAAAATTCAGGCGCATGTTCTTTCAGTTTGGAGAGAGCGTAGAGAGTTTTTTGGTGGTCGTGGTAGAGAAGGAATGTTGATTCTAACCAACAAACGCTTGATGTTTGTTAAAAAAACAGAAGCTGGTATGAAGTGGTGGGGAGCTGTCAGAACTAGGCAGATAGTTAGGTTACTGCGCTCAAAGGATGTTATGTTTACAGAAGATGGGTATGATGAAGAAAGTCTCCGAACTGATGCAGAGAATAAAGCAAATCAGGAGATTACTTTCAATAATATTTTAGATATTCGTTTTGAGGAAAAGGTTTGGGGTAGTGTTTTATTTTTAGAGATCTTGGAAAATACTAAAAAAAGAAAATATCAATTTTCAATTGTTCAGGATTGGGTGAAATATCCGCTTAGTGCACCTACTAAATATATGAAAGTTGATTGGTCAGGTTTTGTAAAATACATTAAAGATAAACAATTGATTACGAAGTGATATGGGTACAGTTTATGCGGTTGGAGTTGGCCCAGGCTCTCCAAATTATATCACAGAAACAGTAAAAAAAATAATCATAGATTCTGATATTGTTGTAGGCTACAAATATACCCTTAGTACAATTTCTACTTTAACCCAAAATAAGGAAGTGTATGAAATTACAATGGAAAACCAGGAAAAAACATATCAAAAAATTCATCAAGAATTAGGAGATAAGATTTTGGTTATTCCATTTACGGGTGATGTTAATTTTTCCGAATCCGAAGTGGTAGATAGGTTAATTGAAATTTTTGGGGATGTTAAAATAATTTCTGGGATTAGTTCTATACAGGTTGCTGCGTCGAAAGCTAAAATTCCACTTGATAAATCCAAAATAATTACAATGCATGTATCAACCTCAATCGAGGAGAAAAAAATTGAACTACAAAAGGCGCTTATTGATGGTTATAATGTTATATTAATTCCTAGACCTTGGCCTAAAGAACCAAAAAAACATTTCATGCCTTCTGAGATCGCAAACTATCTAAAACAAAATGGGTTTAAAACATCAAAGATGAGAGTATGGGTTTTTGAGGCGTTAACAACAGAAAATGAAGTTAGTTTTGACGGTATGGTTGATCAGTTAGATGGAAAAGAATTTTCAGATCTTTGTGTGATGGTCTTCGGTCAAGCAACACTTGAATCATATATCAATTTTGAATAGTTATGCAAAAACCACCATCTAGCTCAACCTTAACAAAGATTCTGGCTACTACAAATGAGCGAGATTTGTTTCTTGTAGGTCATATGTATATTGAAAATACGATTGATAGGATTTTAGAAAAGAAATTCAATATTCCTTCAAAATCAATTGATAGCACATATTTTACATCAAACCTAAAAATGGATATCCTAGCAGAATCGGGTCTGATTAAGGGTAATATCAAAAAAAATGTTGAGTTATTATCCAGTATTAGAAACAGATATGCACACAAACTAGAGCCAAATGAGCAAAGAATTGGAAATTACATTAGGGAATTACACTATTTTGGGCCGGCTCCTAACATATCAGGACCAAATAAGAAATTTGAAAAATATAGGGTGTGTGTTATAAGGACATTTTCAGTTTTAGAAAAACTGTTGAAAAAATCACGTTAGTTTGGTTATAAAATATCTACGAATGTTTCTTCAGATTTTAAGGTGTTTTTTACTAAATCAGTTGATATTGTAAGATTAAACTTCTTCGTGTTTCCATGAATTCCTTGGTGTATCATCCTACCAGAAATAAGCCCAGATAACTCTATCTCGCTAAGCATTTGAGTTACTCGTCTCTGTGTAAGTTCGTTTTGATGGATTGTTTTACAAAGTGATTTGTAGGCGGAATAAACATCACCTGTCGAAATATTTGGTGATTTCATGATAGTGATTACAAGTAGTTTTTCGTGAAGAGAAAAAGCATCCAGTTGTTGTGATTCTTTATCAACCTCAATTCTTTCAGAAGCTAAACGAACGTGATCGTCTGTTATCGAATTGGCTTGGTTTAGTTCTGCGGTCTTTGCTGCAACGTTTAACAATTTGATTGCTCTTCTAGCGTCTCCGTGTTGTTTACAGGCCATAGACGCACATAAATTCAAAGCGCCAGTTGAAACGACGTTTTCCTCAAAAGCCATAGGGATTCTATCCTCTAAAATTTCCTTTATCTCATTTGTTTCATAAGCAGGAAAGACAATTTCTTCCTCACTGAGAGTACTAATTACACGTGGATCTAACTCCTCCTTAAATCTCACATCGTTTGAGACACCAACAAGTGACAAAGATCCGTTTTTTAGTTTTAGGTTTGCCCTGGTAATTGAATAAAGTATATCCTTACCGGTTTTATCTACAAGTTTAGCAAGATGATCAATTTCATCAATCACAAAAACTGTGTTGGTTTTATTTTTTTCAATACTATAAAGAATGCGGTTAAAGACTTCACTAATTGATAGTCCTGTGTTTGGTAACCAAAGTTTGTCGTCTGATGTTTTTTTAGATTTTAGGCCAAGTTGTCTGCCCAAGTCTACCAAGACGTTGTATAGATTAGATTGATCTTTGGCGTTTGTAATAGCTATTTTGATATGATAAGAATTTTTATCAACTCTATTTTGAATTTGTTTTAACACTTTTTTTATAACAAGTGTTTTACCTGTTCCGGGTTTACCGTAAACAAGTAAGTTTGGTGGTATTGATTTCTGATATAATGATATTAATGATTGTGTTACTAATTCTTGTTGTTTGTCTCTGTGTAAAATTCTGTTTGGGATGTAGTCGTGTCGTAATACATTTGGGTTCTTAATTATTAAATGACCTTGATCTGCTTTATCAAGTAATTTTTCAACTGGATCCAAAGTTGTTATACTCATTTTGAGATCATTTTTTATCTTACATTAACACTTCAATGGATCCGGTGGTAGTTTTTTACAACATTGATCGTTCTGGTTGACATGCTGTGATCGCTGTGATCGCAACCCACACACCATTATTTCTTATGTGTTTTTTGAAATAACATGTTATTGGTGTATGTTTTGTTAGTTTCATAAAAAATTTTTTTTAAACAAAAAGAGTCGAAACGATGGTGTGTGGGTATTCCTAACCGGAATATGTTAACCTTGAGTCATATTT
>LULS01000069.1_pt1 | contig 12064 bp, 4 predicted proteins | sample 728101 | NCBI WGS metagenome assembly LULS01 (sample SAMN03860283, study PRJNA289734) | marine metagenome | biome: seawater column; feature: ocean; material: water; isolation source: Red Sea water column Station 108 - depth 200m | place: Saudi Arabia: Red Sea | collected 2011-10-15 | depth 200 m | reverse complement strand
TCTCATTCAGTTGGATTTATGATGGTAGGAGATAAAAAAAGTACCAAACTTCTTACTGACCTTTTAGTGCCATAAAAAATAAAAACGATTTAATCAATAAATATAAGTACTATGTCAATCGCAAACAGAGAATACAAAGATTTATCTTTCAGCATGTTCGCTAACCCAATGAATGGAGATATTGGGAAGAAAACAGGTGCAGCCGCTGTTAAAGGTGCTCTTGTTTCTATTTTAAAAACAAATTTTAATGAACGTTTATTTGCACCAGAATTTGGAACAGGTATTCGTGGATTGTTATTTGAACAAATGAATCCAATTACAGAACAACGAATAAAAAAAGAAGTAGAATCAGCAGTAGCAAGACATGAACCAAGGGCAGAGGTGTTAGGTATTTCAGTAAAAGGACAAGAAGAACAAAATCGATATGAAGTAAGTGTTGTATTTAACGTAGCATCAGAAGCCGAAACACAAAAAATAACAACATATTTTGATGTATTAGGATAACCATGGCAGAAATAGCAAAACTTAATATTGCAGAACTTGATTTTGATTCAATCAAGAATAATCTAAAGGATTATTTTGCATCACAGGCAGAATTTACTGATCATGATTTTGGTGGTTCTGCAATTTCTGTTATGTTGGATATCCTTGCATATAATACTTATTACAACGCATATTATGTAAACATGCTTGCGAGTGAGTCCTTTTTGGATTCCGCACAATTAAGAGATTCGGTTGTTTCAAAAGCATCAATGTTGGGGTACACACCACAATCATCAATTGGTGCAAAAGCAAATGTAAGTATTACTGTTACACCCGCTGATGCTCCTGCAACGATTACAATCGATAAAGATACTCAGTTTACTTCAACTGTAAATGGAACGTCTTATGTTTTTTGTACGGCCGATTCAACTACTGTTACTCCTGTAAACGGAGCATATGTTGCAACTGGTGTAACTTTAACACAGGGAATACCGTTGACATTTCGATATACTGCAAATACAGCGAACACAGAACAAAAATTTCTTCTTCCAAATGCAAATACAGATATGGATACTTTGACAGTTACAATTCAAGAATCTGCATCTGATACAAATACATCTGTTTACACAAAGGCAACAGATATTACAACAATTAATTCTACATCCAATGTATATTTTGTAAATGAACATACAAATGGTCAATATCGAGTACAATTTGGAGATGGTACTTTGGGAAGAAAACCCACTACTGGTAATATTGTTCTTCTCAAAGCATTAGTGTCTGAAGGTGCAAATGTAAATGGTGCAAATACATTTTCTGCATCTGGAACAGTCGGGGGATATTCAACTGTTTCGGTTGCAGTAACAAATGCAGCTGCAGGAGGATCAGATAGAGAAACCGTAGAAAGTATAAAATTCAATGCACCAAAAACATATGAAACACAAAATCGTGCAGTAACAACGGATGATTATAAGAAGATAGTAGAAGGAAATGTATCGGGATTAGATAGTGTTTCAGTTTGGGGAGGACAAGATCATTCAACTCCTGCTTTTGGAAAAGTTTATATTTCTGCAAAACCAACTGGTGCAACATCTCTTTCTGCTGCACAAATTACATCGATTAAAGACGCCGTTTCATCTTATAATATGGTTGCGATTACACCAGAAGTGGTTGATCCAGATATTGTTGATTTAATTTTTAATACAACAGTTAAATATGATTCACGATTAACTACTCTTTCTTCTGGTGCAGTAGCGGAATCTGTTATAGATACGATGCAAACTTATAAAACAAATAATTTGTTAAAATTTGGATCGATTTTTAGATATTCGGCTCTTTCTACTGATATTGATAATACCGAATCTTCTATTATTAGTAACTTGACAACAATTACTGCAAAAAAAGGAATAACACCATCTACAACAACGGCAGATAGTTATACTATCAGTTTTAATAATGCAATTTACAATCCTTCTACAACTTACGAAGGAGCGGTAACTTCATCTGCATTTGCGTATACAGATTCAACAGGCACAGCATATTCAACTTGTTATCTCGATGATAAGGATGGTGTTTTTAGAATTTTTTATCTTTCTGGTGCTGATAAAATTATTCTTAAAGAAACGGCCGGAACAGTTACTTATTCAAATGGATATATTTCGATAACTTCATTTAAACCAGATTCGTTTGATGGATCTACAATAGATTTTACTATTACACCAGCTGCAAATGATTTGGTTCCTGTTAGAAATCAAATTTTTGAAATTGCAAATACTAATATTACTATTACAATGCAAGATGATGCTGGAACTGGAACAAGTACAACAGAAACTACTACTTCTTCTACAACAACTGGAACAGCTACTGGTTCCACTACTACGTACTAATAAATCATGTCTGCAAAGGTTACAGGAAAAGCGGTATCACAAGTACAGAATCAGCTTCCCGAATTTATAAATTCTGAATTTCCTCTTTATAAGAAATTCATGGAACATTATTATGAATTCATGGAAACTCTTTGTGTATATTTTAGTGGATTTGCAGTAGATCAATTACCAGCAATAAAGTTAGAAGATTCTATAGATGGATTCTTGTTACTTGATAGTACAGATGGAACAGCTGATGCTGGGGATAATGTACTAAATGAAGTAGAAGCTCCAACTGCATTTACGGTAGGAGAAACAGTTACAGGAGAAACATCTGGTGCTACTGCAACGGTTAAGGCGACAGGTGCGTTTACTGCTGTTAATAAGGTATTTTTAGAACCTACCAATGATGTAAATTTTACAGTAGGGGAAGTAATTGTTGGAAGTGTTTCTACCGCAGAAGGTACAATTACCAAACTAAATCGAAAACCCCTGAATGCAACAAAAACATTTACTGATCTAATCAATTCAGATGAAACTTCAGAAGGATTGCTCAAGTCCTTCAAAAAAGAACTTTATCCAAATATTAGGGATAACGCAACTGCCGATTTAAAATATTTCATCAAACATTTAAAAGAGTTTTATAGATCAAAAGGAAGTGAAAAATCTTTTCGTACACTTTTCCGTTTATTGTGGGGTCAGGAACAATTAGAATTTTATTATCCAAAAGTTGATCTACTCAAAGTATCAGATGGAAATTGGCAACAAGATACTGTTCTTCAATTGGATTATGATACAACCTATAATGATTTTAATGGTCTAACAATTACTGGTGTAACATCTGGTTCTACCGCTTTTGTTTCAAATATTACTACTCGTAAAGTAGGATCAATTACCATTATGGAATTGGTTTTGACAAATGAAGATGGAACATTTACAATAGGTGAAACTATTTCAGCTACACTTGTATCTGGAAGTACTCTTACTGCAACTGTTACTGGTCAGATGGTGGGTGTTGAAATTACAGATGGTGGTACAGGATATGATGTAGGTGATTCAATTTCAATAGAATCAGATACGGTTCGACTTTCTTTAGAAACAGTAACAATTGCTGGTGTTGGAATTGATGGACAATTGTTACAAGAAGATGGAACTCCTCCAACAAAAACCAGTTATTTTAGCGAAACTTCTTCTGAAGGAAATATATTAACTGAAGATTTGCCAGAATTTATAGGTTATGGTGCAACTGCAAATGTTTCTTCTACTTCAGCAGACCAAGTTACAATTATGAGCATAACTGAAGGGGGTAGTGGTTTTCAACCCGAAGATACATTCACATTTGATAATACTGGTACTAATGTAGTTGTTACAGCAGAAGCCGTAGTTAAAACTATTTCAAATCCATATGATCAAACTGTCATAACAACAAATTTATACGAAGCGATTCAAACTTCAACCTTTAATGTAGTTGGGGCCACATCTGCATTACCTTTTAGTGTAGCGGCTGTCGAGGGATATCTCATTGGAAATAATGAGACATATGCAAGTGCAACAAAAACAGGTGCAGTGGTTTCGATGAGTTCTCAAGAATTGCGAGTTTATGATGATTCTCATGAAGAGTTTAGAATACAGTTGGAAGAATCTATAGGTGGATATTTATTACTTAATGGTACGGATGGAACTTCTTCAAATGAGGGAGACAATATACTAAGTGAAGAAACTGCACCACTTGCATTTGCTGATGGTGACACTCTTTATTTGTTTGATTCATCTGGGGTTCCAATTTCTGGTGCAACATCAGTTGAGATTGATGATGATTCAATAACCAACCCATCATCTGATATTCTCGTTAATGCAGCAAACTATGGTACAAATTTTGTTACATTAACAGGAACATATTCAAGAACTGGAACGACTGTAACCGCTACTGTTACAGATCACAATTTAACTCAATTTTTTACGATCAATAATGCATTTAGTTCTGATCCAGCAGCAGATTATATACTCACAGATAACGCAACATGGCCAAGTGTATCAAAAAAGTTTACTGTTGTTCATTATGAACCTACCAGTAAAAGGGTTTTTGGACATGCTACTCTTGGTACTTTTGCAAATACAAATACTGTATACTTAGTCAATCCTAATGGAACTGGGCAAATATCACTTGAAACGGCATTGGATGGAACATTATTACAAGAAGATGGTGTTCCTACTACAGATGCAGCTTATGTTGGATCAACATCAACCGAAGGTAACATAAACCACGAAGAAATCAATGTTGATGTAGATGGGGGAACTGCAATATCATCTGCGTTATCAAGTCAAAATCCAACAATTGATTTTACTTCAGGAACAGTTTCGGGAACAGGAGATGATCTCGCATCTTTTATTCCTACAAGTGTTGCAAATTCATCTGTCTTTACTTTTACTACTTCTGGTACAGGATCGACAAGTGGAAATATTAGTTTGATTTCAAATGCAAATAATGTTTTTCAAAGTGCGATGACCACTGAAGATCAAACATTTGGTTCAATTAATTCAATCGCAATTACATCTCATGGAAGTGGTTATGAAGCAATTCCAACCGCTTCTGCTTCTAATGATTATTATGCATCTCGTTACGAAACTGATGCGACAAATGGTGGATATCTTGGAAGAAATGCAACAATTTCAATTGGTGCATTGGGAGGAGCGGTGACAGGTGTTACTATTACCGATTCTGGATTTGGTTATAAAACTGATCCAACTATAATTGTTCCTGTTAATTCCACACCAGCAACCATCGTACCAACAATGGCAGTTACAAAGACAAAAGATGGTGTTCATGTTGGTGAATCTGGATTTCCAAGTTCTGGAAAAAAACTTCAAGATAATGACTATTATCAAGATTTTTCTTATGTTCTTCAAACAACGGATTCGATTGATGTATGGAAAAAAGATGTTCAAAAACTTTTACATCCTGCTGGATTTAAACTCTTTGGTGAGGTTGCAATTGCAACTCTGTTGAACTCACAAATGTTTGACAGAGGGCTGAATAATATCAACTCATTAAACGAGGCTGGTACAGCTCGATATCGTGAATTGGGAATGAGATTTTTTACAGTTGTTCTTGATGATCTTAAAACTCAAGTAGAAACTGTTTTAAACCAAGAAGTTGAATTTAAAGTTCCACCAACAAGAATAAAAGTAGAAATGGGACAACCAACTATCCGTTTAGAGGATACTTTAGGTGGATGGTTGCTAGAAGAAGATGGAGTACCAACTACATCGACAGATCCCTTATATTATGGAGAAACTTCAAATGTTGGATATATGCGAGTTCAGACCGAACCCATTTCGTCCTTAATAGAATATCTATCATTAGTCTTAGCATCAAATGGAAGTCCTGCTGAATTTTTCTCTCTCATGTCAGCCAAAACCGTAAGTAACGTTTCATATGAAAATAATATTTTTCTAGAATCAAGTAGTGGGGGAGAAGATAATGTTCTTTTACAAGAAGATGGTATTCCAGCATCATCTGGTGCTTATGTTGGAACAGAATCAACAGAAGGATATGTTTTTTCAGAAATAGTAAGAACTAAAATAACAACTTCTGAACCGCATTATTTCCATGAAGGAGATGAAATATGGTTAGATGAATTTGAGGGAACTGGTTTAGAAGGTGTAAATGGAAATCGTTTTAAAGCTTCCGATGTAGAATTTGAAGGAAATCTATTATTAGAAGATTCAATAGATGGAACTTTAAATAATTCCTTATTACAAGAAGATGGAATACCAGTAGGAAATGCATCTTATTTTGGGACACAATCTCTTTATGGTTTTCTGAAAAATGAATTAGGATTAACATTTACTTTAAGTGATCCAAAAACAACATATGCAAGTAATGTTCAAGAAGGTCTACATGATGATTTTGATATAGGAGCTGACGATTTTAGAATGCAGTTAGAAGATCATAGTGGTTTTAGTGGATATTTGTTGATTGATAGTACAGGTAGTGGAGCAGACGCTGGTAGTAACATACTAAGTGAAGAATCTACTGGTTCTGTAACAATTACTACTAATGGAAAAATATTCCGAACTGGAAAAGAAATGACAACAGGAATTCCAATTTCTCTATTAGCAAAAGAATATACAGGTGAATATTCTGGTCAAGTAATACATAATTTTGAACACCTTTGTTCTTCTGATTTTAGTACTCTTACTGATGGAATTAATTGGGAAACACGAGCAAGACATCTTTCTATTGAAAGTATGATTCTTTTAGATGGTACAGATGGTTCTAGTACCAATGCAGGAGATGAAATATTGCTTGAAGATGGAGTTCCAGCATCTTCTGGAACATATAGTGGAACAACATCAGCGATTGGGAAGATTCTTGCAAATGAAGGAGTTGTTGATATTGCACAACATGAGGGAGAAATTTCAATTACAGAACCACAACATCGAACAGTAACCGCTACATACATTATTGATCATGATTTTAATAATGTAGTTTTAGAAGATGACACTGGTGGAAAAATTTCAACAGAAGATTCTATCATTCAAAATGGAGTAATTTCATTTGATCGACCTTTTGATTATAAAGGACAACCTTACGAAAACAATTACGGATTTTTATATTACAACCACAAGGTTGATCAAAGAGTTTCCGTATAAATATAAGAGAATTATCAAGGAGAATAAACCGTGCCTGCTTTAGTAACAAATAATTTTAGAATTCACAATTCAAAACAGTTTCGTGAGATGCTCTCCGAAGCTTCATTGATAGGTGGAACCGGCATATCTTCCGCTGAAGAAACCGCACTGTCTACCAATGCATATCTTTTTATAGGAAAATCAGATTCTTGGTCTGGGTCGTTTAGTGATACGAGTATTCCAGATCCAAGTACGGCTACGAGTCCATCATCTGATACAACAGCAAATACTTCCTATTCTCATTGGCGAGATATGATCGCTGCAAAAAAAGTTGCAGCATCAGATGTAAGTCATGTAATTACACGACATAATTGGACTACTGGTCGGCATTATGCAATGTATAAGGACACCGAAACCTTTAGTAATTTGATTTCTACACGAACAAGTCAAACTTTAGCAAATACTGCTGGAACTGGTACTACTACTGCAAGTTTGTATCCAATGTATGTTATGAATTCTAATTATGGTGTTTACAAGTGTCTTTACAATTCGGAAGTTGAAATAAGTGGAACAAATTATCCAAGAGTATCAACAGTAGAACCAACTGCAACAACTACAACTGCTGGAGCTCCTGCTGCACTTGCGGATGGTTATGTCTGGAAATATATGTACACAATTTCTGCATCAGAAGCATTGAAATTTGTAACAACAAGTTATATTCCAGTTAAACAACTCCGTGACGCTAATGCACATGGAAATTCTGCAACATCTGGTGGTATGACATCGGGAACTGGTGCTAAAAACGATGGATCAGATCAGGCTGCCATTGAATTAGCTGCACTTGATGGTGCATTGGATATTTTTGTAATTAATACAGATGGATCGGGATATACTTTTGAAAATAATAAAGTAGTTACAAATTCTGAAGAAAGTGTAACATTAACTATGGCAAGTCCAGGCCTCACAACAAATGATTATTACAATAATTCATCGATATATTTTACATTTAGTGGTACTTCTTATGTGAGGAAAATTATTGATAGTGCATATTCTAATCCAAATATGACTCTTACTTTGGATTCTGCTGTACCAGCATTATCTGGTACGGTAACTGCAAATGTGGCACCATTTGCAAGAATAAATGGAGATGGTCATGGTACAGAAGTTGTTTTAACTGCAAATAGTTCAGATACAGATGCGGTTGGGGGTGTTACAGTAGTAAGTACTGGTAATAGTTACACAACAGCTACTCTTATTGTTGAACAACAAGGAACAGGTGCAGGAACAGGTGCATCTATTACTCCAATTATTCCGCCAAAAGGAGGACATGGATATGATCCAGTAAGTGAATTGGGTGGATATTTTGTTATGGTCAATTCAAAACTTACACAGGACGAATCTGGTGCATTTACTACAACTAATGATTTTCGTAAAATTGGATTATTGATAGATCCTAATACAGATGGTGCATATACACGTTATACATCGGATACGGCAACACAATCAAAAACGTTTACTTATATTTCAAATACGGCTGCAATTGCTGGAGATATAACATTAACTCAAGGTTCGGTTGGTGCAAATGGTGCAACTGCATATGTTGTTGATGTGAATGCATCTGCAAAAACTATTAGAGTTGTTAATATTACAAATGGTGCAAATGCAAGTGCAGGATATGATGGTAAGCCAGGATCGTGGCAATGTACTACTACAAATGTTGCGAGTAGTACTACAGGAGTAACTAATGCTACAGCGACTTTTACTTATACTGGTGGTTCTGCTGTATTAACAAATGTTGCAAATGGATCAATGCAGATTGGATCTGGTGAAATAATTTATGTTGAAAATCGAGCTCCAGTTGCTCGTGCATCTGATCAAACAGAAGATATTAAACTTATTATCGAATTCTAAAGAACAGTATTATAAATGGCAAATGTAACAACTAATTTTAATGTATCTCCTTATTATGATGACTATGATGAGGACAAGGGGTTTTTAAGAGTTCTTTTTCGTCCAGGCTATGCAGTTCAAGGAAGAGAACTTACTCAATTACAAACAATTCTACAGAAACAGTCATCTCGTTTAGGTGATCACATTTTCAAGGATGGTAGTAAAGTTCTTGGAGGTGAATTAACTTTAGATACAGAAGTTTCTTATCTAAAGTTGACTACTACTGATACCGCATCTCTTTTTGCAGATGGAGTGATTTCGGATACCAGCGTTACTGTTGGTGCAGGAACAACAAGAGCACAAGTAGTTGCTGCGATAAATTTGGTTGGTTCAGATGCTCCAACTCTTATTGTTAAATTTTTATCTGGAACTGCGTTTTCTGCTGGTTCAACTATTTACTTAGAAGGATCAACTGCAACTACTGCAACAGTTGCATCAGTTTCACATACAGGTGGTGCATCAATTGTAAGTATCAATCGTGGTGTGTATTTTGTTAGTGGGTTTTTTGCACTATGTCTTCCACAAACTCTTGTTCTTGAAAAATATAGTAATACCCCAACATACAGAATTGGTTTAACAACTACCGAATCAATTGTAGACAGTACTTCAGATACTTCTCTTCTTGATCCGTCTGCTGGAACAACAAATGCAAATGCGCCAGGAGCAACACGTTTTAAAATTACATTAACACTGGCGAAGAAAACGACTTCTGGAACAGATCCAGTTGCAGCCAATGCAGATTCAAATTTCATTGAGTTGATGAGAGTTTCAAGTGGAACTCCAACAAAACATGTAAAATATCCAGTTTATGGTGAGATTGAAAAGACACTCGCAAGACGAACTTATGATGAATCGGGGGATTATACGATCAAACCCTTTCCTGTTGAAATAATTGACCATCAAGGAGCAACAGGAACAACAGCTGCATCTACTGATACAACCATTACTGGTGTACTGACAGATTTTGAAAATGATTTTGCAGTCGGAGATTCAATCTACTTATCTTCTGCAACGACTTCATATGCAGCCGTATCTTCAATCACAAATTCAACTTCAATGATTGTTGATACCGCTTTAGGAGATGGAACATCTCAGACAATTTACAATAGAAATCGTGTTTCTGCTGCATTAGATGCTGGTAAAGCATATGTAAAAGGTTATGAATATGAGAGTATCGGAACAGAATATGTTGATGTTAAAAAAGGCCGGGATGTTACAACGGAAACTTCTTTTCCTATCAATCCAAATTTTGGTAATAGTGTTAAAGTTACAAATTTTACCGCAGGAAATCGTTTAGAAACACTTACAGGAAATCCATTTGATCCAGAACTTCTTTCTGTCACATATGATGTTCATTGTGTTCCTTTAGCAAATATTGTAAGTACAAATACACATACTTACAATTCTACAAAGATAGGAACAACACGAATTCGACAGATTGATTATAGTTCTGGTGCATTTACAAACACATCCACAAGTAATACTGCTGTATTAGATGCATATATTTTTGATACTCAATTTTCTCCATTAACAGTAAATGTTGGTACAGTATATACTTCAGGCGAAACTTCTATTGAATTAGAAACGTTAAAAACTTCAACTAAAGAGAATGCATATAATGGTGCAAAAATAACATTAGGTTCAGAAACAAGAGAAATTACAGCCCATTCTTCTGAAACAGATGTACAAATAGCATTAGAAGATATTCTAGATGGAAGATTATTACTTGATAGTACGGATGGTGCAGCAAATGAAGGCAGCAATGTATTAAGTGAAAATTCACAAAATACACCTGTAACTACAATAAATCTTGCATTTTCAACAAGTGCAGATACTTCAAATACAGTGACAATTAATTTTTCCACAAGAGAAATGGAATCGATTGCACTTTCAAATTCGACTTTTGGACATGCAAATACTCCATCTATGGATATTGATGTTTCAAGTAAGGTTGATACTGGAACATTGTTAAGTAATACAAAACTCTTTGATACAGATACAAATTCGTTGGTATTTAAGTTAGGATTTGATAATATAAAGGGAATAGGATCTCAAAGTGGAACAACTTTTACTGCACAGGGAATATCATATCAAAGAAAAGAAACAATAGATGTTACATTTGCAAATTTTGCTTCTGCTACTGGTGCAACAATTACTTCACCAACAGGAACAACATTTGAAACAGAAGGATTGGGTTCTGGAAGTTTGGTTTCGCCTCAAGCGAACTATATTTTGGTTGCATCGAACAATTCTGTTGCAGTAGCAACAAGTGGTGGAACACTCGATCCTCAAATTGTTGCAGGTGAAATTGTTGACTGTAACGTAACAGTTGTGGCAGAAAATCAAGTAACAATTACTCCAAAACGAGATAGTTTAACTTTTACTGCTGGATCTTTTAAAGGAAGAGTATACGCAACTTGTGATCATACAGGAAAAACTCCAAAAACGAAAACAAGAGTAAATGCAACTGCAATATCAACATCAAGTGATATTAATACGAATACCATTTCGTTGAATAGTGATGGAACAGCGACACAACAAAATGCAAGATTGACAGCAGGACACCATATAGTTCCCCCTGTTACTGGATCACAATCTCTTGGTGTAGCAGATGTAATACGAGTTACAAATGTAATTGAAGCTGCAGCTGCAAATGGTGCAGCAGTAACACAATTTGCTATCGCTTCTGCTGCGGTTGGAAATACTTCTCATACAAATAATATTACATCACGATATTCATTTAACGATGGACAAAAAGACAATTTTTACGATCATGCATCAATCACATTGAAAGCGGGACAAACACCCCCTGCAAACAATGTGTTGATTACTTTTGATTACTTTTCACATTCGGCTGCAAATTCTTATTTTTCGGTTGATTCGTATACTAACGTAGATTATACTGATATTCCTGCATTTACGAGTCCAACAACTGGAATACGAAAAGAGTTGCGAGATTGTATAGATTTTCGTCCATATAAAGGATTTGCAAATACTGATACAACAACAACTCCAATTGCCGGAGCAATACAAGCAAATGATGATATGCCAGATGCAAAAGTTCAAATGTCTGCAAATGTTGCATATTATTTGCCCCGAAAAGATAAACTGACACTCACAAAAGATAGAGT
>LULS01000428.1_pt1 | contig 12159 bp, 15 predicted proteins | sample 728101 | NCBI WGS metagenome assembly LULS01 (sample SAMN03860283, study PRJNA289734) | marine metagenome | biome: seawater column; feature: ocean; material: water; isolation source: Red Sea water column Station 108 - depth 200m | place: Saudi Arabia: Red Sea | collected 2011-10-15 | depth 200 m | reverse complement strand
TCCTATTGCAACCCCCTTACTTGTTCGATAATTTTCCAAAAAGCCTAGTCCTTCTTTTGTTTGCAGATTTTTTTCAAACTCTTCCTTCGTCATATCCTCTGGGTGTATCTTTGGTGGAATCCATTTGAATATTTTATAGAACAAACTATCTTCATCATCTGTAAAGCCCTTCATCTCCTTCCATTTTTCAAAGTCTTCCGCTTCGAGTTTTGTTTTTTCTATCTTATCCAGAATAATTGGCATCAACTTGGCAACCGTGAATGCAACAACAAGTATGTTAATTGTATTTAGGATTTTTATGAATTTTGAAATTGCCTCAGGGTTTGCATCTGCAATGTCGGGAGTATTTTCCACTTGTATGAGTGCATTACAAACAGTAACCAAACCAATCAGAACCAGACCTAACAGTGCAGAACGGACAACCCTCATTTTGTGTGGGTTAGTATAATTTCCCTCCGTCCGTTCTCCTGCGGAAAATTCACTAAGTTCCTCTACCATTTCCCCTGTTCACTAATGAAAAACTAGGCTGAATCTCAGAGTTATACCAATCAGTCAGTAGTTATTTAAGCACCAATCAAAATTTTTTATAAATTTGCACGCCTAGAAAATACAAATTCACGCCTATTTTGTCATTTTTTCCCAAGATTTAACAATAGTATATGATAAAATAAGTAATGATAGAACAGCAGGCACTTTGGTCGATAAATGAAACTACATCGATTAAATCTTACACTCTGACAAATTTTCGCACTATTCCACAAATTGAGCAAATGTCAGAAGAAGCCAAATTTGAAATGGAAGTTGTTGGAAACGTACTTCCTTTCAAGACTAATAATTATGTTGTTGAACAACTTATCGATTGGGATAATATTCCAAAAGATCCCATGTTTGTTCTAACATTTCCTCAAAAAGGTATGTTAATTCCTGAGCATTATGATAAAATGGCAGCCACTCTGAAGAGTGGAGCAGATAAAAAAGAGATTCAACGAGTTGCAAATGACATTCGCTTAAAACTAAACCCGCATCCGGCTGGGCAGATGGAACTGAACGTTCCGCAACTAAAGGACGGAACAAAACTTTATGGAATGCAACACAAGTACGATGAAACTTGTCTCTTCTTCCCAAGTCAGAGCCAAACATGTCATGCTTACTGTAGTTTCTGTTTCCGGTGGCCACAGTTTGTTGGAATGGATGAGATGAAATTTGCAATGAGAGAGGGTGAGCAGCTGGTACAATATCTTAAGGAACATCCAGAAATAACAGATGTTTTGTTCACTGGTGGTGATCCCATGATTATGAAAGCTAGTATGTTTTCTGTTTATACTGACGCTTTACTTGACGCCAAACTTCCTAATCTAAAGACAATTAGAATCGGAACGAAGGCAATATCTTACTGGCCTTACAAATTTTTAACTGATTCAGATGCAGATGAAACTCTGAAAAATTTTGAAAAAATAACTAAAAATGGAACACATTTAGCTATAATGGCTCACTTTAATCATCTAACTGAGCTTTCTACCGAACCAATAAAGGAAGCAATCAAACGCATAAGAAAAACTGGTGCTCAAATTAGAACTCAATCACCATTATTAACTCACATAAATGATGACGCAAACATGTGGGCAGAAATGTGGGAAAAACAAGTTTCATTAGGTTGTGTACCGTATTACATGTTTGTTGTTAGGGACACTGGGGCTCAACATTATTTTGGAGTACCTCTAGTAAAGGCTGAAAACATATTTCGCTCCGCATTTAAACATGTTAGCGGTCTTGCGCGAACTGTTAGAGGACCCAGTATGTCAGCTACTCCAGGTAAGGTTCATGTTCTTGGTACATCTGAGATTAATGGCCAGAAGGTAATCGTATTACAATTACTACAAGGAAGAAATCCTGATTGGGTAGGTATTCCATTTTTTGCAAAATATGATGAAAATGCGATATGGTTAGATGATTTGGAGCCTGCTTTTGGTGGAAAATTCTTTTTTGAGGTTTAAACGCCCTTACACACTAAAAATTTAAAATTTTAAGTACATGGTTTATAAAGACTATCGAAATTAGATCTGGATACATAGTGAATACAAATGGTAGACAAAGCAAAAAATCTAAAAGAGAAATGTCCTAGATGCGCTAAAGGCGACTTGGTTACTGATAATGAATCAGGCGAAATGTTCTGTTCAAAATGTGGTTTTGTTCTAACTGAAAAACAAATAGAAGCAGGACCAGAATGGAGATCCTTTACGCAAGATGAACATGGTGATAGAGCCAGAGCTGGCGCGCCAACATCGCTTACAATGCATGACATGGGTCTAGCTACTATTATTAGTCCTGCAAATAAGGACGCGGCGGGCAGACCACTAACTTCTACGATGAAAAGTACCATTGAGCGACTGCGAACTTGGGACAGCCGAAGCCAAGTTCACGAACCAGTAGATCGGAACTTTAGACAAGCCTTTAGTGAGCTGAATAGGCTTAAAGACAAACTTGCTATTTCTGATACGGTTATAGAAAAGGCTGCGTATATCTACAGAAAGGCATTAGACAAAGGTTTGGTTAGAGGAAGATCAATCTCTGCTTTGATGGCATCAGCATTATATGCTGCATGTAGAGATGCAGAAACTCCAAGAAATCTTAAAGATATAGAACAAGCTGCAAACATAAAACGAAAAGATATCGCGAGATGCTACAGACTACTCATTAAAGAATTAGATCTAAAAATGCCGGTTACAGATTCAGTGCAATGTGTAGCACGAATAGCAAGCAAAATTGGAATACAAGAAAAAACAAAACGATATGCCGTTAAAGTTCTAAAACTCGCACAAAAAAGTGAAGTTTCTGCGGGCAAAGATCCTATGGGATTAGCAGCAGCAGCATTATACCTTGCATGCGTAAAAAATGATGAAGATAAAACGCAGCGAGATATTGCGGAAGCAGCTAATGTTACAGAAGTAACAATCAGAAATCGCTACAAAGGACTAAAAGATACATTCTCTTAATTTTTTATTTTTCTTTTTCTTTTTCTTTGTGAATAAAACCACCACCTTGATTTTCTGGCGGCGGTATTTTTTTTGCACCACCTAAACCAATAGTGGTAATAATAACAGATGTTATGACTACAAAAAAGATAATTTGTGGATATGCTTCCGCATTTGGAAGACCCATTGATAATGGATATGTAGCTAACACTGCAGCAGCTAAACCACGTGGAATCATAACAGAAGTTACCTTTCTGTCAAGTTTAGAAAAACCTCTAACTAAAACTGATTTTGTAATAATTATTCGTCCAATGTAAATTGCGATTGCGGCTATTACACCAAAAATAACATATTCTATTTGGGCAAAGCTTGCAAGTAAGCCCACAAAAACAAAGAAGAATGCTCTTACCAAAAAAGTAACTTGACTATGTAAAGAATCATCAATTACATCTTCTGGAAACTTTACCTTGAGAACCCGCGTAAAGTAGTTCTTTTTTCCAAGCATTATACCAAATACAAGTGCTGTTAATGCACCTGATTCACCAAATGACGTAGCTAGGAAAAACAGCATAAACACCATGCCAATTGTCAGCATGTAGCTGTGCTGGGCATTTTTCAGCTTTGAAATTACAAACATCCAAGGAATACCAACTCCAAGACCTAGCACAAGACCAACCACAATAGCTTTTCCTATTGTTACACCTAACAGATCAAGGCTGAAGTCTCCAGTTAATGCTGCCTCAAATAAGACGAACGCAATTATTACGGCAAAAATATCAGTTAGTGCAGATTCAAAGCTAAGCATAGATTTTGCATCTTCTGATATATGGATCTTTTTGACAAGACCAAAAACAATGATAGAACTACTGCCACCAACTATTGAACCAAGCAGAATACTAGCTATCCAGTCCCATCCCAAACCATAATGTGCAAATGCTGCAACAATACCAACAGAAACCGCAAATCCCACAATTACTAGAACCACAGCAAAATGCGCAGTCTTTAAGACCTTACCAATGTGAAGATTCAACCCACCGTCAAACATGATAATAATTAAAGCAACTGCTGCAAAGTAGGGAACAATTTGTAGTACTGCTTCCGGCTGAATTATTCCAAGAACTGGTCCAATAATTATTCCTAAAACCATCAAAAACAAAATATCTGGAATACCTGTTTTTTTGAAAAATGCCTCTCCTAGTACGCCCATTATTATTACTACGCTGGCGGCAAGAAGCAGAATTGGCGCCGAAGCTACTAAAGAATCCCCATATGATAGATTAGCTATAGTATTTTGTAAATTTGCGATCCCTTCTGGGAGAAAATTATAGCCAGAACCCCCAGGATCTGGTTGAGAAATAGGATTTTCTTCAAAATATGATTTTAGTACATCTCTTACATTTTTACCCGCAAACTCACTTGTATCAATGTTGGAAAAAACTTCATCCCTGAAAAAAGAAACAAAACTATCCAATACGGCTAAAAATGTTAGATTCACTACAGGCTTGATGTTTCTAGGCTTAAAATAAGAATTTGTATATCTGACTTGATTTAATGACTGACTAGTTTACATTTGGCTGAATTATCTACAAATTTAACTTGGTTTACTAGATTCTGAACCATTGAAATGATCATAAGCAAATCAAAAGATTAGACAAGATTATTTCAAAATGCTATTCTGATATTAATGCAGGAAAAAACATCCCATTCTCTGATTTGGAGAAAATTACCCTCATCATTTCAGAATTTTTGGATTCAATCCATTATTCTAGAGAAGAAGATTCATACTTCCCTTGCGTTGCTAGTTATGATCACCTCAAAAAAGAGATTAGAGCATTATTGATAGAGCATGAGTTTAGCAGAAATATAGCCTCTAAAATCACACTTCATCTAAAACGCTGGAAAAACGGTGAGGATTCTAGTGAACCAGTAGCGCGGTTCTTAAGAACTTACTCAATTTATCTAAATGATCACATATCAAAGGAAGAGGATTTTTTTGAACGAGTAGAAAAAGAGATTCTTTCTAAAGAAGAGGAAAAGGACATGTTTGAACAATTTCAATCTGCTATGGCAATTACCAAAAAAATAGAGTCTATTATGAAAGACATCGATTATTTAGAGAACCAACCTTGGTTCAAAAATTAATCTAAGTTGTTAAATCTGGTTTTAGAGTCCAAGCAATACCAAGTACCACGAAAGGTATCGATATGAAGCCAATAATAGGCAAAATTGTGAATAGCTGGTCCTCGCCCACATCAGGCGTAAAGAGCCAAGGTAGGGGTAGCGTAATTACAAACCAGATTAAGGCCATAAGAATAATCATATTTCGTCTTTGCTTTTTCTTGTTATCTACCAACTATCTCACTTTTCACTATTAGAAAGGTTATTTCTATTTTATTGCGATAAGGATATGGTTACCGAGCCTTTCAAATTTCCATATCGCTCAACTATGATATCATAATTACAAGTTTTTTGATTCGGACATTGTTGATATGAAATCTCAAAGTTTTTGTTTCCAATATAATCCCATGTGTAGTATTCTGAAATTCCAGTATCTACCAATGTTCCCTCCAAAATGAACATTTCAGAGAAAACATCACCAACAGAGATTTTTAGACGTTCTGGTGAGTCTCCCATTGGTACAAAATCAAACTCGTATGGAACTTTTCTTTCTAGTGTAATAGGCGAATACTTGTGATTGAATATATCATCAAATTCAGGTCCAGCTATGCGAGTATTCCAAACCTCTGAATCTGAATCCTTCTCATTTTCAGGATTATCTGGGTTTATCTCGGCTCCAACAAATATCACACCTATGATGGCTGCTAGAATAATACCACCAATAACAGGTTTTTTACTCACAAATTTGATGATGTTTACTGGTAAATTTAGTCATCGAAATTAAATTAAATGTAAACCATAATTCACACCTGAAATTAAAAATCAATTCTAACAGTCGAGCATATGGGTTCACTTTCAAGTAGGTGGTCAAAACCACAAAAGCCTGGTATGTCTGAAAGATTAAACAGTGTGCTTAGGCCAAAGGGTGCTTTAAAACCACGTGTGGAAACAGCGATTAAAAAATTACAGGTACAAATCTCAAAATTAGATAATATGCTTTCATCATTAAGTAGTAGAGATGAAAAAATTTTCCAAAGGATAGTCGCGGCTACCCAGCAACATGACACTCATACTGCTAACGCTTTATCAAAGGAGCTAGCTGAGGTTCGTAAAGTACGTCGTGTTCTAGGAAATGCTAGAATGGCTATAGAACAAATAGAATTACGATTAACAACTTTCCATGACTTGGGAGATACTGTGGTAACAGTGATGCCTACGATTGGACTCATGAAAAATATGAAATCATCACTCGCCAAGTTTATGCCAGGAGCAGATCAGGAGCTTAACAATATGGCAGAGATGTTAGGTGGATTAATGACAGAAACATTTCATAGTAGCGATGCCTCATTTGGAGTTGATGCAGTTATGGACACAGAATCAGAAAAGATCTTGCAAGAGGCTTCCGCTGTTGCAGAGCAACAAGCTGGAGATAAGTTTCCATCAATGCCAACAACTGCAACCTCAGAACCTTCAACATCTCGCTTTATGTAAGCGATTTTAGGAAGTTCTAGTTCGTGAATCTTTAAAACTTTTAATTCTACTAGCTTCGTCAGCTACTACTTTATCAATCTCAGAAATCTTATCACGTAAACTATAAACAATATTGCCAACATCATCAGCATCCTTTTCTACTTGAGATCTTTTTGAAGTTAGTTGCTGTAACCCCTCATTTTCTTCCTGGATAAACTGATTTATTTTTGTCAGTTTTTCTTTCAAATTTCTAATATCGACGGATTCATCTTCAATATTTTTTACAAGTTTTGTACGTTTATCTTTTAGATTTTTAATCATCAATCCCACATAATCTATAGCTTCTTCTAATTTTGCGCGTTTATCCATCAAGGCCTCTATTCCAATTTGACTTGCTACTTGAGAAGAAGAGTTTGATGTTGTCTCTTCTGCAGGAGGTGAATATGATGTTGTCTCTTCTGCAGGTTCAGGTTCTGATTGAAAACTTGGTGAATCATCTGGCCTTTCAAATTCTTCCATACCACCAGAACTTTCACCTATATTTTCATCGTTCTCATCCTTATCCTTAAAAACGTCAAATAACCCCATTGATTGAATAAATTAATTGAGCAAGATAAAAGTTATGGAAATTTATCCTGATTTATGTAATATGATCGCAACTGTATAAAAGCAGATTTTTGCCTGAAAAATATTCTAAATTCTGGTATTTTGAGATTTTAATGAATTTTTTATATTTTCGCCCGCGCACAAAAAATGTTAATTTTGATGTATTTTTCAGGTAAAAAAAGGCGTTCCGCTATGCGTTCCGCTGTGGCGTTTCAAAATGTCCCTGATAAAGCTCATGATTCTATACCATACCATGTCAAAACAACAATACAGATCCGAAATGGGAATCATGGGAGATATCCTAGATGTAACCATGGACGGGGGTCAAAGAGGGGTTATTGTATCTGCAATATCCCGCAAAGCGAACCTTTCTCACTATGCCGTATTAGACAAATGTGAGAAACTAGTCAACGCTGGTTTGATGGAATCGGCAAGAACTGATAGAAATAGACTGTTCAAGATTACCGAAAAAGGACTTGGATTTATCCAAGAATTCCAGAGGTTCCAATCCCTGATTGAATCCATGAATCTAAGGTATTAGACTATGAAGTTGCAACAAATCGTTGCACAAAAGTATCAATCCTTAGAGAAAGGAACCCTTTTTGTAAGGAGTACTAATATCATCTCAGCAATGGTAAGATTACCAATAATCGTGTTGGGCTTAATATTGGTGGCTTTTAGTGCGCCTATCCAGCAATCCTTAGCTTCTAGTCGAACCCTTGATTTTACGATTTATTCGGATGGTTCAACTCATATTTTTTATGAATTTCCTGCAGATCCATTGGAAGCCGAAGTTTTGGTTGAACTTTTTGGAGAAACATTAGAAAATATGACGATTACGGATGAAGATAATTTTTTACTCTCTTATGAGAATAACGGAAATACATATCTCATAGAAACATTTGGGGCTTCTCTAGTCACTATTGACTATGATACACAAGATTTGATTTCTAAAACCGGAAAGATATGGGAATTTTCTATTGATGCGCCGACTCAATATTCATTGTTAATGCCAAAGGACTCGGTTATCGTTGAAATGAGTAATTTTCCAATTAGTATGCAGGTGGATAATGATCAATCATATCTAATTTTACCCGAGGGTGCAACAAAGATTAGCTATTATTTTAGTACGATAGCCTCTGCGAAAACTGCACCACAAATTTCTGGAGAAAATACAATTGATAATTCTTTGCTGATATATACAATGATTATAGCAACTGCTGTAATTGCTACTGTAATAGCAGTCAAAAAAATCAAGTCATCAAAAGCTACTAAACCAATCATGACAATTCAGAATGAAGAAGCTGAACCAAAGAGTCTTGATACTGAGACAATTTTCCAGGCAAAACCGGATCTAAGAGAAGATGATAAAGAAATAATTAATTTCCTATCGGCAAACGGCGGACAGGCATATGAAAGCGAATTACGTAAAAAATTTCTTCAACCTAGAACTACAATGTGGAGAGCTGTTAAGCGTCTAGAAAGGCACGGAATAATAGAAATTCAAAAGAAAGATTTGCAGAATATTGTAAAATTAAAAAGTAAATTGGAGGATATTTCATGAACAAAATATCTGTCTTTTTCTTATTGTTTGTGGTCGGAAGTATGATCTTTATTACAACTCCAAATACTGTTCAAGCAGATCCACAGCTTGAGATACTCATAAAAATAGCTCTAAACACAAAAGAACACATCAAATCTGATATTGATAAAATTAGTAATGTTTCAAAAGAAGCTTATCAACAATATGATGAAGGTGTAAAAGAAACCGATCTATTAATCAAAGCTACAACAGATGGTGACACTACTTCAGCTAGACAACATTTTGTCAGTGCCATGGTTGCATTCAAAAAGGTTAGCATGGGCATAGAAAACCTCTCAAATCAATCACAACAACTTCTTATCCCTGATCGAAGCCAAACAATCAAAAAATATGAAAGTAATATTAAAAAATTAAAGATAATATCACAAAAGCTAAAAGCAGATGTTAATTTCGATCAAATAGATCAATTACTTACTTTAGCAAAAGAGAATTATGCTCAAGGTAATATTACAGAAAATGAAAAGGTTCTTAGCCAAATTGCATCCGTTGGGCTGGAAATTCATAAATTATTATATGAAATAAGCGAACAGAACAAAATTTACAGAGCACAACATTTTGCGAAAAAATACGTTGAACGAATTAACTATCTTATACTGGAAGCCAAAGAAATAGGATTACACCAAACCGTAAATGAATTAGAGCAATCAAAAATCCAACTTTTGCAGGCAAATAGTACGCAGCTCATAAAACAACAAATCAAAATCACTGTAAGCTATAAACAAAAAGTTGAACAAGCAAAAGAGATTCACGAAAATAGATTTCTGAAATATAATGCAGTTATTGATTCTCTTGAAAATAAAGCTAAAAGACTAGCTCAGGATGTTGAGGAAAATAACGCAGCGGCATATTTTCTGGCTAAGATATTCAATCTTATCGAAGATGTAAGAATGGATCTAAAAGATTTAGAATATGCTCCAGCTAGTTTACGCGATGATTCCAAGTATATTGATTTAACAATTGGAAGCAAGATTAAAACAATCAAAGACATGCTCGTAAAAGTTGAAAAACTAGTTTATACATCATCATAAGCTTCATATAATTTTCATCATCTCCTCAGAATATGGCTTCAAAACAGATTGTTGTTGGGATAGGAATTCCAATGATTATTACTGGTTTTCTCATTGCAATTTTTTGGGCGCCTCTTGTTGGAGATGTTAAGGAAACAGTTGAATTTGTTGGAAGCTTAATTGGAATTATCGGCGTGGTTTTTTTCATAGCTGGTTTATTTTATACAAAAGAACCGGTAACTGCTTAACCAATACGTCTTCAGATTTATCAGATTAAATAAATAACCAATACCCTAAACAAAAATCCTTGAAAACTAGACTGTTTGAAATTTTTACATCAATCGAAGGCGAAGGAATACTTTATGGTACCAAAACATTATTCGTTAGACTAGCTGGTTGTCCATATTCTTGTTTTTATTGTGATACACTAGATGCACTTCCGTTAGATTCCGGTAATGAATATTCAATTACTGAAGCATGTGAGCTAATAGACAAAAATCTTCAAGAGAATACCTACAAGGTTAATTTTACTGGGGGTGAACCACTTATTCAACATCAAGCCGTTAGTAAACTTGCAAAACACGTGAAATCAAAGGGTATCCCTACATATCTAGAGTCGGCATGCTTTGATTCAAAAAAATTCATGCATGTTTTACCATCTATTGATTATGTTAAAATTGAATTCAAAACTACAGTTTCACTTGGAGAACTATTAGATAAAATTTTTCAAATTGTGTTAAAAGGGAAAATTTCTGGGTTTATTATACAACCAACTACCGGTATTTCTGAACCATCTTTAGAAAAATTAATGGAGTTTTATGATAGTGTTTATTCATATTATAACGAAGTACGTGTTGTACCACAGCTACATAAAATAATTAAAGCCCCATAACCTTGATTAGATTTTCTACCATCCAAATTATATGATGAACTATAAATAATGACCCAGTTTTCAATATGGTATTCTTATGGACAGAAACAGAATAGAGAGGCTGATTAAAGAATTAATTATTGAAATCGGCGAGGATCCTACCAGAGAAGGACTAAGAGATACACCAGAGCGAATAGCATCTGCCTATGAAGAGATCTTTAGTGGATATGATTATAATTCTGAACTTTCTGTGCAATTTTCAGAAGATTCGGAGACCGTAGTGATAGAAGATATCCAGTTTTATTCTATGTGTGAACATCATATGTTACCATTTTTCGGGAAAATAACCTTAGCATATTCACCAAATGGAAGAGTGTTTGGGATATCAAAATTAGTTCGATTGGTTGAAAAACATTCTAAAAGATTACAAATTCAGGAAAGGTTAACAAAAAATATTGCAGACGAATTACATTCTAAAGGTGTAAAAGGCGTTGCTGTCATGGTACAGGCTGAACATCTTTGTATGAAGATGAGAGGAGTTAGAAATGATGCAAATGTTACTTCTGCTGCATTTAGAGGGATTTTTGAAAGAAAGGAAGAAAAAGAAAATATCATAAAGATGATAAAAAAGCCATCAAAGGCATCCTTTGTATAAAATTTCTGAAAAGATAAATAATCACTTTATCAGACTGGATTCATGGTAGGACGTGATAATGCCCATATACCAAAGAACTCTTGGCCAAGTTTCAGTTGGTATGTTATAGAATTTGCAATAGTTTTTGCGGTAGCAAATCTAATTGCATTTCAAATAATACCTGCAGTTGACGAAATGGTAGGTCAACAGAATCTCTTGATTTGTGAACAGGTATCTTGGTTGTCCAAATGTGCTCCTTCAGAGGAAAAAATATCTGATCAGGGATTACTAAATTGGATATATTGGAGTATCGTTGGCGGCGTGTTTATTGGATGGTATTTACTTATTAGAGGATTCGCTCTAAAAAAACCAATTTTAGGAAACCGATAATACTAGCTCAGTAAGCATAAAGCGTTTTGTCTTCAATCTTAGCTTCTAAAAATGCTGCTTTACGGTTATTACATGATTCACATTTACCACACTGTATTTTTCCATTTTTGTAACAACTCCAAGTATTGAAAATATTATCACCTAAAACACTATAACCCTTTTTTAATAATTGCTTCTTTGATAATTTTGACTTGTATGGTGACCAAATTTCTATTCTTTTTCGAATTTTTGATTTAATACCATCAATTTCACCTTGATTAAACGAAGATTCAATTTTTTTTGAAAATGTTGGTCTGCAATCTGGATAGTTTTTGTCACCTGTATGTGCGCCGTATGCAACTAAAGAAGCATTTATTGAAAAAGCCCATGCGGTAGCAATTGATAAGAAAATTCCATTTCTAATCGGTACTACAATTGAATAGTTAAATTTGCCAGGAATATTTTTTTTTGAACTTGTAAGTACATTTGTGTTCCCATACAACTCCTTC
>LULS01000403.1_pt1 | contig 12183 bp, 12 predicted proteins | sample 728101 | NCBI WGS metagenome assembly LULS01 (sample SAMN03860283, study PRJNA289734) | marine metagenome | biome: seawater column; feature: ocean; material: water; isolation source: Red Sea water column Station 108 - depth 200m | place: Saudi Arabia: Red Sea | collected 2011-10-15 | depth 200 m | reverse complement strand
TTCCTGACCCCTATAAAAAATTATATTATCAGTAAGCTCTAATTACACAGTGTTACTGAATCCAATTGTGAAAAAATTGATGCTGAGTGAAGGACTATGCAGATTCTTTATTTATAATCCATACCCGTGCATTCCCCTGCAAATCAGGCAGGAAACAGGAACTTTCCCATTCTGGGAATTCGCTTTGAAGTGAGGTTAAATCAGTTTGCTGGTCATAACCAATTTCCAACAGCATTTCTCCGTCTTTTTTCAAAAATCCAGGCGCTTGATCTAACAGATAGCGATAAAAAAACAGGCCATCCAGCCCACCATCCAGTGCGATATGTGGTTCAAACTCAGACACATCAGTTTGCAACTCAGCTATTTTTTCGGTTGGGATGTAAGGGGGGTTGCTGACAATAAAATCAAGTTTTGATGGAAAATCTATTCCTGAAAATAAATCATTCTCAGCAAGTTCCAGTTTATTATTACGGTTTTTCAGCAGGTGTTCGTGGCGCCGGACGTTCCGAGCCGCAACCTCCAAAATTTCTGTAGAACAATCCACTGAAATTATGTGAAGGTTGTTAAGTTCCGAACAGAGAGCCAGTGGAATAGCAGCTGTTCCGGTGCCCAACTCTGCTATGAGGCAAGTGTTTCCGGGATGTTTGTTTTGCCATTTGCGGATGTGGTCAACAGCAGCTTCAACTAAAGTTTCTGTGTCCGGACGTGGTATTAAGGTCGCTTTACTGACTTCTAAATTAAGTGACCAGAATCCCTTCTCACCAGTTAAATATGCTATAGGATTGCCTGTTGAACGCTGACGCACAAGCTCCTTGAAAGTGGACTGTTCGTCACCATTCAATGGCTGATCCGCTTTGAGAAATAAATCTAAACGGGAACATCCCAGTACATGTGCCAGTAGAAGTTCCGAGTCTAATCTTGGTGAGTCCGGATTGGTTTCTTCAAGTTGTGCTGTTGCTGACCTTAATAAACTCGAAATTGTGGAGTGTTCATTGCTCACTGTTGCAGGTTTCAGTCTTCTATTGACTGATTATATTTTTTTTAGTAGGAGGCAGCAAAAATATTACTTGGGCTATATCGGAAAATTTATAAACTGTTTTTCAGAGATTGATGAGCGTTTTGAATAATCCTGTTTGTATTTACCCAATCAAGACATGCATCCGTAATTGACACACCATATTTCAGGTTTGCTGAAATCGGCTGGTTTCCTCCGTTTATGTTACTTTCGATCATTGTTCCGATAATTGATTTATCACCGTCTTTAATTTGATGAATTGTATCTCTTAGTACAAGTTCCTGCCGAGATGGATCTTTCCCGGAATTGGCGTGATTACAGTCAATCATGATAGACGCAGGTAATCCATCAGCAGCTAACAATTCAGCAGCTTTGTGAATTGATACTGCATCATAATTTGGACCATTGTTTCCGCCGCGTAAAACCAGGTGCACATTATGGTTACCTGTCGTTTGAATCACAGAGGAGAGGCCCTCATTATTGATTCCGAGAAAATGATGTGGCTGCAATGCAGATTTCATTGCGTTTAGCGCCACACTTAATCCGCCATCGGTACCATTTTTAAAACCGACAGGCATCGACAAACCGCTGGCCATTTCCCTGTGTGTTTGTGATTCAGTGGTTCTTGCTCCAATTGCGCTCCATGAAATCAAATCTGCCAGATATTGCGGAGTGATTGGATCAAGCGTTTCCGTGGCACAAGGCATACCAAGGTTATTAATGTCCAGCAGGAGTTTTCTAGCCAACTCAATGCCTTTGTTGATTTTGTGGCTGCCGTCTAATTCCGGATCATTGATCAAACCCTTCCAACCGACTGTGGTGCGTGGTTTTTCAAAATAGACACGCATCACTACCAGAATTGTTTCTGAAACTTCATCAGCAAGTTTTATCAGATTTTCCGCATATTCAAGCGCTGCTTTTGGATCATGAATAGAGCAGGGTCCGACAATCATCAGCAAGCGGGAGTCTTTACCTGTTAAAATGCTTTTGATTACATCTCTTGCATTTAGTACGGTTGAAGCAGCAGCAGCAGAAAGAGGCAGGAGATTTTTGAGTTTTTTTGGTGATGTTAACGGTGAAAAGTCAACAATGTTTAGATTTTCAGTTTGTTTCATAAAAAAAGTTTAAACAGAGAAGAAACAGGAATTACAAACAACTAATTCCTGCATTGATCTAAAAAAATATTGTTACCTGAGTCAGTCTTAATACATAAAGAGGAGAAAAACAATTTCTCTGGAGATTGTATCAGGCAGGTGGTCGGAGCGACTGGATTTGAACCAGCGACCGCACGCCCCCCAGGCGTGTGCGCTACCAGGCTGCGCTACGCTCCGACGTAATATATATCATGGAATATGCTTTTTACTTAATTGTCAAGCTCTTTGACTATCTGCAATGAGGCTGCTGATCTCTTAGTTGCTGATTAATTATCTTATCCAACAAGATAAGACCCTGTCCCAACCGCGATTAAAGTATTACTGTCATTATGTAATTCCATTCGTGTAACCGAAACTTTATTGCCTGACCGCAAAATAGTTCCGGTTGCAATAAAATAATTTCCTAATCCGGGACGTAAATAATCCACGCGTAAATCTATTGTACCAATTTTTGCAAACCTTTGGGCAATTTCTTCGAATGACTGCCCCTCCATTTTTTTCATGATACCTGTCCAGGCGACCATACCTCCTGTTACATCCAGCACAGAAGAAATAACGCCGCCGTGCAGATTCCCACGCATAAAATTACCGATAAGTTCTGAACGCATTTCGAAACGAATACCAAGACTGTCTAAATCAAGTGTCTCTATTTTTATTCCAATTAATTGATTAAATGGAATCCTTTCTTCAGTAATTTCACGTAGCAGTTGAAAAAGTCTCTCTTTTGGCATGTCACTTCTGAAAATTGTTTGATCTATAGTTGTTTAGGTTTTATATAACTCCTGTTTAAATAACGAGAGATGTGATCAGTCCAATCATACCTCCGAAAACGCCGCCCCAGACTACCAGCCAGCCGAGGTGCTGCTGAATCATGCGCTCAATGATTTCTTTTACCATGTCTGGAGTGAGTTCATTCAGCCGCTCTGTGACTATAGCGTCAACTTTTTCCAGAATATCTTCGCTGGCAGAAAACTCTTCCTGCTTCTCACGCAGGGTTTGCTGAAATGCTTCTGATTCAGTAATTTTTTGCACTAATGTCTGCAGTTTTTCCTTAAACGGCTCACGCAGAGACTCCAGAGACTGTACGCCACCGGCCATCGATAGTAATGGTCCAAAACTGGAGTTTTGAATAATTTCCAATAACGAATCAAATGCAGGATTCAAATTTACCTTTTTGAAAACCTGTTTAAAATCCGGAAGAAGTTTTGAGCCCTCCTTACCTGAGAAGAATTTTTCTACATTTATCCGATCAAAGAATTGAAGCATTATTAATTGATGGATGCCGGTTTTGAAATCCTCAAAATGCAGTTGTACTACTCCTGAACCATATATGCCTGGAACACGTTCAAACAGCATGTAAACTGCAAGCCAGTTAGTAAGGGCTCCTGAAAGAGAGAAAAGTCCAATGTTCAAAAGAGTTTCACTCCATGGTTCAGAAAACCAAAATCCTATTCCAACCAAAGCAGCTGCTATTATATTGGTTCCAAGGCGTTTATCAAAGATTACTCCGGCAGTTCTTGAATCAGTAAGTAACAGTGTTTGGCTCATTTATTGATAAATAAGTTGGATTTAAATTTGAAGCTTTTTGAATATGAACAGTGTTAAACCATCAAAAAAGTTTAACCTGATTCACAACTGGAGGCAAGTACGGGAGAGTCTGAAATTAAGGATAAAATACGTTCTGTTGTTCGCTCAACTTCAGCAGCTGAACTATCTGAGATATGGAGGGTGCTGTCTGTATCAAAAACTTCCACGTAACCGGATTTAATTACCATACCAAACTGTGAGAATTTAGTTGAGCATCCCACAATCAGCGCGAGCGCATCTAAATGTCTGCCCTGACCTTGAGCGCTTTCTTCACGGATATAGTGCAAATTGTCTTCAAGGAACATGGAGACACGTTCTTTCTGGGGTTTGTAAAAATTTTCTGAAGGATGTCCGCGATCACAGCCTAATGTTTGAGATGAGCGCGCTGCTGCCATTACACTTCCGGAAGGGATTAGAGTTGTGCTGCTGAAAATACCCATTATACCAGGAGGGGCTGGAACTTTAGGACATTTGTGTCTGGCCCAGACAAATTCCAGGCTGCAGAGTAGAAAAAGCGATACCGCAAACACAGCCCTGACAATTGCACCCATTTTCAAATTTTCTCTCCTGAAAGCGTATGGGAGGCGGTATGGTTTAAAGCTGTAGTCTTTTTTCTGCTAGAGAATCTGACTCAGAAAGAGCTTGGTCCGCTCATGCTGTGGATTGTTGAAAAAATTATGTGGATCATTGCTTTCTATAATTTCTCCTTCATCCATAAAAATAACACTGTCTGCCACCGCAGTTGCAAATCCCATTTCATGAGAAACCACAAGCATTGTCATTCCGCTTTCAGCCAATTCGATCATTACATCAAGAACCTCCTTAATCATTTCCGGGTCCAGTGCCGAAGTAGGCTCGTCAAAAAGCATGATTCTGGGATTCATACATAATGAGCGGGCTATGGCCACACGCTGCTGCTGTCCTCCTGAAAGCTGTCCCGGATATTTATGTGCCTGCTCCGGTATTTTTACCCTTTCCAGATATTCCATGGCACTTTCTTCTGCTTCTGCCTTAGGTGTTTTTCTGACCCAAATAGGTGCCACAGTACAGTTTTCAAGAGCAGTCAGATGTGGAAAAAGGTTAAAATGCTGAAAAACCATTCCTACTTCTGAGCGAACGATTTCAATGTTTTTCAGGTCACTTGTAAGTTCTGTGCCATCCACAACTATGCTGCCCTGCTGGTGCTCTTCCAGCCTGTTTATACATCGTATGAGCGTGGATTTTCCTGATCCGGAAGGTCCGCAGATCACAATTTTCGCACCACGTTTTACTTCAAGGTTGATATCTTTAAGTACATGGAAATCGCCAAACCACTTGTGCATGGATTCAATTGTGATCATGATTTCCGATCCGTTTGCTTTAGTTCGTTCCGCAGAAGACATAAGGTTATTTGAATTTTAGTTTTTGGTTTTAATGTCCTGTATGGAGTTTCTTTTCCAGGTAAATAGAATAGCGTGACATGCCGAAACAAGTTAGGAAGAAAAACAGGGCTACAAATATATAAATCTCGTTTGCAAGTCCAGCCCACTGGGCATCTGCCAGCGATGCATCTCCTAATCCCAGCAAATCCAGCATTCCAATAATCAATACCAGGGTCGTGTCTTTGTAAAGACCAATGAATGTGTTGACAATACCTGGAATTGAAATTGCCAGTATGTAAGGCCCAGTGAATCACCTGCTTCGAGCTGACCTTTGTTAATGGCCTGCAGTCCGCCGCGAATAACCTCAGCCATATAAGCCGAAGCAAACAAGGTTACAATTATCAGAACTCTTGTCAATAAATCAAAAACGGTGCCCGGAGGAAGGAAATAATTAAGCATTGTTGAGGCCACAAAAAGCAGCGTGATCAAAGGTACTCCGCGTATAAATTCGATAAAAAGCACACATAATATGCGCAACACCGGCATATTTGATTGTCTTCCCAGGGCCAGCATTATTCCAATGGGCAGAGAAAATGAAATTCCCGTCACTCCTAAAATTAGAGTAAGCATAATTCCGCCAAACTTGTCTGTATCTACCGATTCCAAACCGTAACCGCCCACAAGCAGCCAACCGGTGATGAAAGGAAAAACTGCTGAATAAATCAAGCCATATTTTCTATATGGCAGCTTCTCATAGAGTAAAGGAATCAAAGCAAACACGAGCAGTATAAAAGACACATTAACACGCCAATGAAGGTGTCCGGGATAAAATCCATAGGTGAAAAGAGAAAAACGATTTTCAATGAATGCCCAGCAAGCACCTAATGCTGGTGAGGCCATCTGACTGCAGTCCAGATTGAGTTAACAAATGCCCAATCAAGAAAAGGTGGAATTATGGACCATAAAAACCATATCGACAGCAGGGTCAGTACGGTGTTAAGAGGTGAGGAAAAAAGATTTTGTCTAACCCAGGCCACCGGCCCTGTTGTTTTAACAGGAGGTGGCATATCCGGGTGTGTCCCCGGCATGTATTTTTGGTGTGCTTGATTACTCACAAAAATTTAAATCATTATCGCTCAACCAAAGCCATTTTACGGTTGAACCAGTTCATAAAGGCTGAAATGACCAAAGAAAAAAACAAATAAGTTAAAAGAACTATAATCATGGTCTCCATCTCCTTGCCGGTTTGCATAAGTGTGATTCCACCAATTGTTGCAACAACATCCATGTATCCAATTGCAATTGCCAGAGAAGAGTTTTTAGTCAGGTTAAGATACTGACTGCACAGTGGAGGAATGATTACACGAAGTGCCTGCGGAATTACAATCAACTGCAGGGTCCTGTTAGGCCTCAGGCCCAGACCGTGTGCTGCTTCAGATTGTCCTTTACTGATAGCCAAAATTCCACCTCGTACAATTTCCGCAATGAAACAGGCAGTGTAGTAGGCAAGCGCAAAGGTCAACGCTATATATTCTGGCTTAATAGAGGTACCGCCTTTGAAGTTAAAGCCTTTAAGTGCGGGCATCTCCCAGGAAAGAGGAGCTCCTGAGAAAAAAAATGTTAAAAGCGGCAGACCGATCAAAATAGTAATTGAAATCGTAAATACAGGATAAATTTTGCCTGTAGTGTCTTGAACCTTATAAGCCCAGCGTTTGAAAAAAAATACAATCAAGATGGCTATCAGAATTGATGTCAATACATAGTTAAATCCATCTTCAAAAACAGGTGCGGGAGTATAAAATCCTCGGTTGGTTAAAAAAACTGTATCTGAAATACTGATTGCTTTTTTTGGAACAGGAAGTGTGTAGAGGAATATGCCGTAAACAAACAGAATATGCAGAAGGACTGGAACATTTCGCGTGAATTCAAGAAAAACATAAACAATCCTGTTTACCAGCCAGTTGCTCGATAGCCTCAGGATCCCCATTGTAAAGCCCAGAATGGTAGCTATTATAACTCCTGAAACTGCAACTAAGAGTGTATTTAGAATTCCAACTATTGCAGCGCGTGTATGTGTGTCAGTAGGTGAATAAGATATGAATGGCTGAAAAGTTATATCATATCCGGCAGGATAGTTTAAGAATCCGAAGCTGAATTCTTTTCCAGCTTTTTCCAGATTTGTTGCAACGTTGTTGCCGATCATCCCCAAAAGTGAAAACAAGATCACCATTGTTATGATTTGAATCGCAATGGAGCGATGCTCCTGGTTACGCCACAGACGCAGCAAAAGGGAGGGTTTTTGAGTAGATACTGATGGTGAGTCCATATTGAGGAACTCGTGTTGATTCAAATGAAAAGTAGATTATTCAAATCTGAAAAAGCGTACACGCTCACGTAATGAGAGCATGTACGCATTTAAACATCAACGTCAGATAATAACGAAGATTAACGGAAAGGTGGTGAATACTGGAGACCACCACGCGTCCAGAGGTCGTTCAACCCACGCGCCAAGCCGATTGGTGTATTTGGACCAATATTTCGCTCGAAGATCTCACCATAGTTTCCTAACTGCTTGATGATCTGGTATGCCCAGTCTTTGCTCAAACCGAGTTCTTCACCTTGACTTCCCTCAACACCGAGCAGACGCAAGATTTCCGGATCATTGGAATTCTTCATGCTGTCAACATTTGAGGATGTAACGCCTTTTTCTTCAGCAGTTACAGTAGCGTTGTAAACCCAGCGGATAATGTCGGCCCACTGATCGTCACCTTGACGTGTAGCCGGTCCCAAGGGCTCCTTGGAAATAATTTCCGGAAGGATCTTGTGGTTCCCTGGATTCGGGAAAGTGGAGCGGGTTGCTGCCAAACCCGAGGCATCTGTTGTGTAAATATCACAACGTCCGGACAGATACGCCGCACGTGCCTCTGAGTTTTTCTCAATTGTAACCGCTTCATAGCTCATGTTGTTGGCACGGAAAAAGTCGGCAAGATTCAATTCAGTGGTGGTTCCGGTTTGAATGCAGACCGAAGCACCGTCCAACTCTTTCGCGCTGTTAACACCAAGGCTCTTGTTGACCATGAAGCCCTGACCGTCGTAATAGTTAACACCAACGAAAGTCAGCTTCACACCCACATCACGGGAAAAAGTGATGGTTGTGTTACGCCACAACACATCGCCCTCACCGGAATTCAACTTGGTGAAACGTGTTTTACCTGTTGAGGTTACAGCTTTAATTTTGGACGCGTCACCCAAAACTGCTGCTGCGGTAGCACGGCAGAAATCAATGTCGAAACCTTTCCATGTTCCGCCTTCGTCCGGATACGCGAATCCGGCAATACCTGTGCTTACCACACAGCGAAGCTCTCCACGAGACTTCACATCTTCAAGGGTTCCGGCAGTAGCCGTGAACGCCAAAGCACCGACAGCGATCAATGTCAGTGCTGCTTTTATTAGTGCTCTCATATACATCTCCTGTGAACACGTTTAGAAATTTCCACCCCATGGATTTGGGACAGACCTTATCAACGGGATTAAGTGTTAATGAAAATAATGTGTGTGTCAAGTCGAAAAAACACATAATTAATTTACATAAAGAAGTTTATTTAATCGAACAAATCATCTTATTTATCGAACAAATTATCAATTTGACTTTGGAAAGCCGCACGGCGTGTACGTTCCTTTTGCGGAGTGTTAGCCTGCAGGTAATCATCCGTGTTAAATAATCCGGATTGCTGAAGCCATGCTTCCAAAGAGTTTTCTTCTTCCAGGCTTATCTCCCAAAACGGATTTTCATGGTTTTCAGATTTAGAGAATTCCCTCAAAAGCTGAACTTTCCAGCCGAGGAATTTTTTCGCTGAATCAATGCGCCTGTAAAGACAGCGCAGCAAATACATTCTGTTATATTCTGGCAAACAGATTCCGAATTGAAAAACTGCTTCCGGAAACTTCCATTCCCATCCGGTATTAAACTCAGTCAAAAAGTAATTCATGTACATTTGGTCAGAAGAAAATTCTTTGGCGCTTGTAATCGGCTCGTTACTCATTTTTTTCTCAGGCAAACAAAAAGTTTTAAATTCCCCTCGATCACCGGCGTCATACATAAAATATTTGTTTTCCGGAAGTTCATCTTCAAGTATCCGGATGATCTCAATACTATCCCGAGCAGCTTTGCGTTTTGTATCAGCAGCATTGAACCATTTGATTTTTTGATTTTCTTCATTTTGCTCTTCAAGCAAATTTCTGTTTTCACTTGCCAGCAGCCATTCCATCACTGCCTGGCGAGATGAGGCGAGAACATATAAACACCGGCTTTTGTACTTATTTCTATAGTCAATTACCTTAAATACCTGCCGACCATTGCTCACCGCTATTGGCAGCCAGCCAAGCGGGAACTGTTTCAGCCAGTTTTCAAAATCAAGTGAAGGCTGCTGGGCTGAATTTAAATTTTCTTTTTGCCAAAGATCAAAATGTGACTGGGCGATGTTTGTAAGCTCGTTTCTTGAGGGCTTCAAACCGGCTGGAGTTAATTCAGGCCATGGCAAAAACAATTCAGGAACTTTGAAACTTTGCAGACGATTTTCCAAAAACTTCCGCATTTCAGATTCTGAAACATTGACAGAACTTTTCACAAATGCAACAGGTCTTTGTCCAAATTCTGTATCTTTAACCGCGACCACAGCTGCTTGTTCAGTATTAGGAAACTGAAGCAGACAACCTTCGATTTCTTCCGGATGGATATTTTCTCCTCCGGAAATGAACATGCTGTCCATGCGGCCGGTAACAATCAGGTAATCGCTTTTGGATGCAGTTTTTGAATTAGTTGCATTTTTTTCATCAATTATTTTACGGTCGTTTTTTTCTTTCTCTGAAAACTCCCAGTATCCGGAATCACCGCCGGCAAACCAGCCTCGGTCGTCAAAAGGACGCTGAAATCCGGATTCAGTGAGATAACCGCAAAAAAGTGTTTTACCACGTAGTTCAATTTCGTTTTGTGAAGAAATCCTTACTTCTCGAAATGGCAAAACTTTCCCTGCGGCTACCCATCCTTTTTTTGTTTTTAACGGATGTGATGTAGCAATTTGTGATGCCATTTCTGTGGAGCCATAAGTGGTTTGCAGATTCAATCCAAGCTTAACTGACTGTTCCAGCAAAGGTTCAGGAATTGCTGATCCTCCCAGCAAAATCAGTTTTAACTTCTGCAGGGACTTTTTCCCTTTTTCTGACTGAAGCAGACGATAAAGTTGTGTAGGTACAAGCGAAAGATGAGTGATTTGATTTTTCTCGATATTTTCGTCCAATGATTTTTTTTTTGAAGAAATAACCAGTGCAGCACCGGAAAGCAGCGTTCGGAACAAAATTGCCAGCCCGCCTACGTGAAATAGTGGCAATGACAACAGCCAGCGATCTCCCGGTTCCAACAGCATTATCCGGTTCGCGCCAAGTGCGTTGAACAAATGGTTTGCCAGTGTATGCACCACTGCTTTTGGATAACCGTTGCTTCCGGAAGTAAAAAAGACTGTGCTCCATGCTTCCGGATTCAAGGGGGGCAATTTTCTAATGACTTGAGAACTGCGAATTGCCTGAAGGGAATCTTCTGATAATGTGCTTTCACATTTAATCTTTTTGAGTAATTCGTTTTTTTGCGTGGAAGGAAATTTTGGATTCACCGGGACGGCGACTGCTTCTCTCATCCATAATGCCAGCATTGCTTGAAGCAAAAATTCTGAATCCTCTGAACATAATCCGATACGTTTTTGTGGAGCAATATTTAAAGAATTGCATAACAGATTGGCTTCATTCAGAAATTCAGCATAAGTCCAGCAGTGATTTTCATTGATTACAAGCGGCAAATCATTGAAGCTTTCTAATAACTGATTCAACAAATTTTGATGAATTTCAAGCATCAGCTTGTGCAGTATCCTTCCGAAATTTTTTGCAGATAATTCATGTTTGCTTCAGGCCGTGAATCAGGCAAAACATAATTTCCCTGAACGATAGTAAATGGCGGGTCAATCAAATCATTCTGCAGCAATTTTGCAGTATCAAGTCCTGCAGGAATTTGTACAGTCAGCAGTTTTGAAGCAGTGAAGGCCAACCAATTCAATCCGAGTCCACTTTCTATGCAGCTGCTCAGCACGACATGAATTTTATTTTTTTTTGCGTATCTGGTCCAAAAACCGGTGTTTTTCCATCCACCCAAAATCCCAGGTTTCAATATCAATGTGCTAATTCCGGATTTTGGCAATTGTTTTGGATCAGGAATTTTCCAAAGTGTTTCGTCAAGTGCCAACGGCATTCCCGTCTGTTCATGCAGCTTTTCCAGCAGTTGAATATCTCTCAGCGGTTCTTCGCAGTATTCGATTCTGCAGTCTCGCACTGACTGAGCAAACTCCACTGCCTGTTTCCATGACCATGAGCGGTTTGCGTCAATACGCAGAGAAATTTGATCGCCAAATATTTTTTTCGCCAGTTCTACCCGCTTAACATCTTCCTGAATTTTCAGTCGGCCGACTTTTAATTTAACCGCCTTAAAACCATCACCAAGTAGTTGCTCACATTCCTGCCGCAGGACATCTCCTGATCCTGTAGCCAAACCGTTCACAGGAATTTTCCTGCGTTTAATCTGGTTATGCTGCTTGTTACTGTCAACCAAATCTTCGGCTTTAAAGTGTACCTGCTCTTCAACGTCAAACTTTTGATATAAAGTTCGCCATGCCATCTCAAATCCGAAGCGAACTGAGGCAGGTAAAGAATTGAATGAATCAGGATTTTGTTGAAAGGAAGTGCTGATGAATTTTTTTATTTCATTTTCTGCCTGTGAGACAGACTCCGGATGCAACCCGGGAAATGGAGCAATTTCTCCTTCACCACAATTTTCGGCCTGATCGAACAGGCGCAGAATAAGCCCCTTTCTTTCCCTCAGTTCCTGACCGAGCATCCGCAGCGGTTCTATTAATGGAAGGGAATAACTGAAAAGTTCCCAGCGGAAGGAATCCATTTTTAACCGATCCACCAGCCCAGCGAAAAAAGGATGCTGTACAAGATCATCATTTTACCTGTGGTACTT
>LULS01000090.1_pt1 | contig 12191 bp, 9 predicted proteins | sample 728101 | NCBI WGS metagenome assembly LULS01 (sample SAMN03860283, study PRJNA289734) | marine metagenome | biome: seawater column; feature: ocean; material: water; isolation source: Red Sea water column Station 108 - depth 200m | place: Saudi Arabia: Red Sea | collected 2011-10-15 | depth 200 m | reverse complement strand
CGTCTTTGATTGCATTGATGAATTTGTTTGAATCTGAAACCCAGCCAAAAACTCCACCCTGCATTTTGATTTGTTTGATTGCTGCTTCGTAATTTCCTTGGTTTGTAGCTGCTGTACAATCTTTGAGAACTATGCACCAGTATCCAATGTCATTAGCCTCTCTCATTATTGTATGTACACAAACATCTGTAGTAATACCAGTCATTATCAAGTGAGTTATTCCCAAATTTTTTAAAGTGACACCAAAATCACTATGTGCAAACGCACCCTTTGCAGATTTATCTATAACATATTCACCATCTGCAGGAGCTAATTCATCTATGATGTCCCAGTTTTTTTCTCCTCGAACAAGAAGCTGACCCTCTCCGCCTTCTGGCTTGTCACCAATGCCAACTCCCTTTCCTATGATCTTACTTCGCAACAGCTTGTTGTATGGCAGATCAGCAAGATTTGGCATGTGACCCTCACGTGTGTGTATTACTTTGATGTCAGTTCCGTCTCGTGCTGCATCTAAAATATTTTTAATTGGCTCGATAGGACCAGCAGTCAAAGAAAGGTCATAGCCCATTACGTCTACATATCCGTTCTCGCCGCAGAAATCCACCTGCATGTCCACAACTATGATTGCAGTTCTGGCAGAATCAAACTCTACAAATGCCTTGTCACCAAAATTTGGACAGTCCTCAATTTCTACCTTGAGTAGTTTTCCTTGTACTGGTCCGTAAAGCCAACTGGGAAACTTGAAGGTGCGTGTCTTCAGAAACGTTTCATAGTCCTCCTGAACTCTGGAAAGTTTCTCCTCCTTTGACATCTCGGAATCTTCCTTTACCTTAGCCTTGGGTCCCAGTGAATCATCAGCCATAACCATTTCAACTTTCTGTCATATGTTAATATATTGAAAAAATTCTTTTTCTGCAATGGCAAATGGGATAAAGGAAAAGATTGAGGATGCGAACAAGGAAGCAATCGACAAGGTTCTTGCATCAAACCCAGTCCTAGTTGATGTCAAGCCAGCCATAGAGACAGTGCCTGGCATGAAAAAAAACATGATCATGCACGCAGGTCCTCCAACCGACTGGCAAAACATGTGCGGACCCATGAAGGGTGCCGTGATGGGAACTTTGCTGTTTGAGGGCCTTGCTGAGACGAAAGATGAGGCGGTTAAGATTATAGAAAACGGAGAGATTGAGTTCTCGCCAAACCACGAACATCACGCAGTGGGTCCAATGGCTGGAACAACCTCTGCATCAATGCCGGTCTTTGTTGTGAAAGATGAGACACATGGCAATACAGCCTTTGCGCGTCTGGTTGAAGACAAGGTGCAGTTTGGAGATTACAGAGACGAGGCGGTTAACGGTTTACAGTTTTGGAGAGATAAATTGTCTGTTGCAATTGGTACTCTGTACAGGGGAGACGAACTGCACAACAGACCTGATGCTGGAAGCTCCATGTTTGCCAATATGATAATAACAAACCTAATTGAGACTGGAATGGATCATAACGAGCTGCTTCCGGTTGCAAAGCACTTGATTAGTGATGATATATTTTTCCTCGGTCTGAGCATGGGTGCCTGCAAGGCAACCATGGATGCCGCACACGGGATAGAGTACAGCACTTTGGTTACTGCAATGGCAAGGAACGGCGTTGAGTTTGGAATCAAGGTGAGCGGCTTGGGTGATGAATGGTTTACTGGACCTGCAAGTCTGATTGATGGATTATACTTTCCTGGATTTACAGCCGACGATGCCAATCCTGACATGGGCGACAGTGCAATTACAGAAACAGCCGGACTAGGTGGCTTTACTTTGGCAGCTGCGCCTGCAATCATTAACTTGGTTGGTGGAACTCCCGACGAGGCGCTCAAGTACAGCAAGCAGATGCAGGAGATAACCATGACAAAAAACAACGGATACACAATCCCTGCGCTAAACTTTGAGGGAACTGCAACCGGGATTGACATTAGGAAAGTTGTAAAGACTGGAATTCTGCCAATCATTGACACTGCCATGGCCTGCAAGGATCCTGGAAAGCGCATGATAGGTGCCGGTTTGGTCAAGCCGCCGATGGAAGCCTTCAAGAAGGCACTGCATGGGTTTGCAAAAAAATACGAAATCTGATTCAACAAGGCCTGATTCAGGTTTAGTTTCTGCCTTTTTTTACTAGCATATTACATGCATATTACATACATATCAACGCATGTCTAGAAACGCTATTTTTCTTCCCGCGTGTAGGCCTGACCAATGCCGGCTGGCTGCGTAGTTCTCTTGTAGGTAAATGCCATTACTGCAATTGCCATGATGTATGGAAGCATCAGCATGATCTGGTGCGGTGCCTGAACTCCTGCAGCCTGCAAGCTAAATTGCAGGGAATCTACCATTCCGAACAGCACGCATGCACCCATTATACCAATGGGGTGCCATCTGCCAAAGATAACCAGCGCAATTGCAATCCATCCGCGGGCTCCCGTCATGTCCTCAACAAAGATGCCCACCAATACTAGGGACAGATATGCACCGGCTATGCCAGCCATCGCACCGCCTATCATAACTGCATAATACCTTACGCGGACAACGCTGATGCCTTGCGTGTCTGCCTGCCTTGGGTTTTCCCCGACAGTTCTTAGTGTTAGTCCGATTTTTGTCTTGAACACTATCACATAGAGGATTGGGACCATTGCCCATCCGATGTAAACCAGGGGATCGTGATTGAATAACACAGGTCCTACAAATGGAATGTCGCTAAAGCCAGGAATGTTGATGGCTGCCAGTGGTTCCACCCTTGGGGCGGTGCCAATGCCAAATGCCAGCCTGTACAGGAAGGCACTCAAGCCAAGACCCAACAGCCATACTGCCAGTCCAGCAACCAGCTGGTTTGTACGAAGCGTGACATTCAGGAAGGCCATCAGGCCAGCCATGACAGCCCCGGTCAGGATACCAAAAAGAAATCCTACAGCTATGTTTTCCGTAATGAATGCGCCCATAAAGCCGGCAAACGCTCCCATGATCATCATTCCCTCTACGCCAAGGTTCAAAACGCCGGCGCGTTCCGCAATTTTTTCTCCCAGTGCGGCAAACAGTAATGGCGTGCTTAGCCCCAAGCCTGATGCCAAAAGGGTGACAATAACTGCGATTTCAATCATTACTTAGGAGCCTCCTTGAACTTCCATCGTGCAAAGAATTCCCCAACCAGGGCAAAGATGAGGACCATGGCCTGCAGCGTCTCCGCTATGGCAACCGGAATTCCCATTGTCTGGTACATGAGGTTGGCACCGGACATTAGGGCTCCAAAGAAGATTGCCACAAATGTAATGCCCAGCGGATGCTCCCTTCCAAGCAGCGCTATGATTATCGCAATGAACCCATACCCGGGCGATATTCCAACAAGCAGTCGGTCATTGACACCCTGCACTAGGCATGCCCCAGCAATTCCAGCTACCGCACCGCTGATCAATAATGTAAGCAAGATGCTTCTTTTCACATTGATGCCGGCATAGCCGGATGCCTTTGGGTTTACACCAGTAGCCCTGAGACTGAAGCCGGTTTTTGTCTTGAACAAAATTAAGTAAATTAAAACTGCAGCTGCAATTGCCACCAAGAATCCTGCATGAAGCCTGGTGCCTTCTATTAGTATGGGAAGTTGGGATGTAAGCGGAATTAATGCCGTTTGGGGTTCAAAGCCTGGCGCCTTTAATGCTCCATGTACAAGAAAGTCTACAAATAAGATTGCAATAAAATTCAGCATTACTGTGACGATGATCTCGTTTACGCCCAGCCTGCTTTTCAGCACACCAGCAATTGCCGCCCAGCCGGCACCAAATATCATTGCAAAGATTATTGCTATTATAACGCCAAAGACCGGTATCTGCCCCGCAACTGTAAGGGCTATTACGACAGCGCCAATAGCGCCAAAGTACAGTTGTCCCTCGGCACCTATATTCCAAACCTTGCATCTGAAAGCAAAGCCAACCGCTAGTCCCGTAAGCAACAGTGAAGTGGTTCTCACTAGTGTCTCTCCTCCTTCACGAACGCCGCCGAATGATCCCTGTAAAATAAGTCCGTAAGCCTCGAGCGGATCAAATCCTCCGGCAAGAAGTAAAAATCCAGTTACCACAAATGCCAGAAGTGCAGTGCCGATAGGAATTAGCGTTCTAATGATTGTACGCGTGGTAGGCTTTGCAAAAGAAAGGCTCATCACTGTTCACCTTTGGATTTTTGAGAGTTAGAGTCAAGTTTCGATCCACCCATCATGAGTCCCAACTTTTCAACGTCCACCTCAGCCCTTGGAACCATGCCCATTAGTTCTCCCTCATAAAGAACTGTTATGCGGTCACTCAGTGACAGAATTTCTTCCAGCTCGGTAGAAATTAGCAGGATGGCTGCTCCTTTTTTTCTATTTTCTATTAACGTCTGATGAACATATTCTATTGCTCCTACATCCAATCCGTTGGTAGGGTTGTGTACAATGATCAGTTTTGGATTACTAGAAAGTTCGCGAGCCAGTACAATTTTTTGCAGGTTACCTCCCGACAATTGTTTCACTGGAACGTCAATGCTGGGTGTGCGTACGCCAAAATCTGAAACCAGTTTTTTTGCATACTTGTCTATCTCGGATTGGTTCATGAACAGTCCCTTCGAAAAACGAGGGGAGCTGAATTTGTCAAGTACCAAGTTTTCAGAAACTGAATACTCTAGGATTGATCCCACGTGCATGCGATCCTCCGGCGTGTAAGCAACTCCCAAGTTTCTAATTGCTTGTGTAGAAAGTTTGGTGATATCCTTTCCATCCAGTATGATTTTTCCTCCAAGCGCCTTACGCATGCCGGTTAATACTTCTGCAAGTTCTGGTTGACCGTTACCGTCAACACCAGCTATACCTAAAATCTCCCCGCTCTTTACATCAAGAGAGATATCTTTTAGTGCAATCAGATTTCTGTCATTCTTTGCACGCACATTTTTAATTTCTAAAATATTTTTAGTTGAGTCAACTAAATCTTTTTCAAATGATGTTGTCAGCGGTCTGCCAACCATCATGTTGGCTAATTCTTCCTTGTTTGTGTCAGACGTCTTTACGTTTCCAACTACCTTTCCATCCCGAAGGACAGTTACTCTGTCACTAACTTGTATAACTTCGTCTAGTTTGTGCGTAATGAAAATAATCGACAGTCCATCATTAACCATGGATCTGAGAGTTGCAAATAATGAATTAACTTCCTGAGGGCTAAGTACAGATGTCGGCTCGTCCAGAATGAGTATCTCTACGTCACGATAAAGCGCCTTAATAATTTCAACACGCTGCTGTTCACCAACAGATATTTGCCATATCTTTGCTTTGGGATTTACTTGAAGTCCATATTTTTTTGATAAATCCGTTATCTTTTTTTCAGCCGAATCAAAAGGCAGGAAAAATCCTGTTGATTTTAGTCCTAGTAAGACATTCTCTGTAACCGTGTGAGGAGGTGTCAGCATAAAATGCTGGTGTACCATTCCTATCCCAAGATCAATTGCCTCTAACGGTGATTTGATGATTTCACGCTTACCTTGAACGTGAATTTCCCCCTGGTTTGGTTGATACAAGCCATATAGTACGTTCATCAAAGTGCTTTTTCCCGCTCCGTTTTCGCCCAATAGGCCATGTATTTCGCCACGAAAAAGTTCAAAGTTCACATTGTTATTGGCAGACAAATCACCAAACTTCTTGGTGATTTCTTTCATTTCCAATATTTTTGACTTTGAATCAGATGCCATTTCTGAAGTAATGGTGGACCTCTTAAAGAATATTATTGACGTCTGGAAAATTTTGTGTTAGTTAGAAAATTTATTTTTTTAAAATTTTCTTTCCAACCGTCATTATCAAAACAGCTGGTGCAACAAAGTACATACCAATGTTTAGCAAGATTACACCGATTCCATATCCAAGCATCTCTGATTCAGAGTTAATGTCAGCATACTGTAACAAAGTCAAAGATGTCAATAGTGGTGTTAATGCTAGCTTTACTGTCTCTTTGAATGCTGGATTCTCTCTTTCATAATCAGCTATTACCGGGCTGAATGAATAATAAAATTGGTTGAATCCTGTCATGAAACTAGTACCAGACTCTGTTTGGAGTACAGTGTTATCACGAATTTCTCTTAGGAATTGAACCTGTGGTGCCATTTCAGAACCAAATGCTGCGGTAGCTATTAGACAACCACCACCGCCTTCTGAAGCAACTTCAGTTGCTGCAACTGATTCGTCAACAGTTAATGCAGATTCGCCTGCTGCAGTAAATTCAGCCGTAAAAGGTATAACCAAATGACCGTTTTGTATATCCGAAACAATAGCATCTAGATTATTCTTAACATCCTGTGGAACTGCACCTTCATGCTCGTGGAATGGTGCAAGATACACTATGCCGTCTCCAGGTCCACCTGGTCCTGTTTCAATACCAGGCTCTATCATTACGCCTTCAAAGTTTCCTTCATTAGTAATTGTATAGGCCATCTCAAATGATTTCTCAATGTCCAATACAAAAGAAGTGAGTATTGTGTCAGAAGCCCAATCGAGAGTAACGTTTTGATCAAGAACTGCACCAAATGCATATATTCCATGATCTTGTGCTGCCCTAATCATTCCCTGGCCAGCTGTATCAGCTGTATGAAATAGTATGTCGGCACCTTGTGCTATCTGTGCTTCTGCAGCTGCGTTACCCTTTGCTGGGTCATCCCAATCATCAGTCCAAGATACTAATACTTCAACATCAGGATTGGTATACATCGCTCCTGCCTTGAAACCTTCAAAAATGTTGATTAGGTTTGGATATGGCTGTCCGCCAACAAATCCTACAACGTTAGTCTCTGTCAACATACCAGCAAGTGCGCCTAATGGGAATGTACCTTCTTGCTGCAGTGGAGATATGGATGCTACACCAGGTCCAGAAGCATATCCAGTAAATACAAAAATCTTTGTATCTGGGTAATCTGGAGATACAGTCAATGCCGGGTCAGTCCATTGGAAGCCGTGTGCTATAATCAAATCATAATCTTGTTCAGCAAAATCTCTTAGTGTTGATTCAATATCAGGTATGGCCACACTTTCTGCAGTTCCAAGCTCAAAACCATATTTCTCACTGAGATTGGTTGCAGCAGTGTAAGCATTAGTACCCCAGCCTTGGTCACTAAACAAGGCATCTGTAACAAGAGCAACCTTTGTAACTTCTGCATGAGCAGGTGGCAAACTAATGCCTATAACTGCTGTTAAAATTATAATTGATAATAATCCGACGCCAAAGCTGTTTACTTTTGATCGAGCCAAAACGATAAAAGGTATAGAAAAATTGTTTGATATAAAGATGATCCTAAATATTGTTAAAAAAAATTTTTTTAGGGACTCCGTTCAGATGATGCAGTTTTCTCAGCGACTTAAGGATGTGCAGGGAGTTGTTGATGCAGCGATCGTGATGGGAACTGATCTTAATAAAAACACGCTCAAAAACATGGATCTATTAACGGAAGATGGAATTTCTGCTACGGAAAATGATACATTAATCTCTATTAATTGTCAAGATGAAAATTCGTTGAACAATGCTGCTCAGAAGGCAGAACAATTACTTGTATCAGATTCTGCAAAGGAAAAAAATGAATTCAATGATCTTTCTTCAGCACTGGAATCCTTTAGCAATGCAAACATTGCGTCATTGTCAATTCCAGGTCAATTTGTTAAAGACATGGCTGTAGAATTAATAAAAAAACAACTTCATCTCTTTGTTTTTAGTGATCATGTACCGTTGGAAGATGAGATCTACTTGAAAAATCTTGCACTTGAAAACAATGTATTATTCATGGGACCAGAAGCTGGAACAACCATACTCAATGGAACTGTGTTTGGATTTGGAAATAGGATAAGAAAAGGTTCCGTTGGAATCATTGGTGCGTCAGGTACTGGAATTCAAGAGTCAAGCACTTTGATTGATTTGTTTGGCGAGGGTATATCCCATGCAATAGGAGTTGGTGGAAGAGACTTACGGAATGATATTGGTGGAATGATGACTATAAGAGCCATGGAAATTTTTGAAAATGATCCAAACACTGAGGCTGTCTTGCTGGTTTCAAAACCTGTTGACAACGATGTTAGAAATAAAATCATAAACAAAATCAATAATTTCTCAAAGAAAAATTATGTTCTTTGTTTGGTTGGTGATAATGAAAACCGTGAAGATACTGACAAGATAAAATTTTCCAAATCAATTCAGACATCTGTGCTAAAAACTCTGAAATCTCTAAATGGTGACTCCTACAAAAAAATTAGGAATATTATCAGGAGTCAAGTCAGTGAATCTGTTAAGATGGCTGAATCACTTTCCAATAGTTTAAACAATGAACAAAAATTTGTTAGGGGATTTTTTGCTGGTGGTACTCTTTGTTACGAATCTAAAATAATTTTGGAGCAAATGATAGGGAAAATACACTCTAATCTTAGCTCAGACGGTGAGTATTCCATTAAGGGAAATGCATCTAGTAAGGAAAATACTTTGATTGATTTTGGTGAGGAGGAATTTACTTCGGCTAGACCACATCCTATAATTGATCCCTTGCTAAGGAAGAACAGAATTCTTGAGGATGCCAATGATCCAAATGTTGGTGTGATAATTATTGATATAATATGTGGAATTAATGCCGCAAAAAATACTATATCATTTCATGCTGAAACCATAAAAAAAGCTATTGAGATTGCTGAGGAAAATGGTAGAAAATTATCTGTCTTTGCATACATTTGCGGAACAGAAAAGGATGTAAGTGAAAATGAACTCAAGTTGTTGACAGACTCCGGCGCCAAACTTTTTACATCTAACGCTTTGATGAGTTTTGCAGCTGCACTTGTTGTCAACAAACCAGATGAAAACTTGATTAAAAAAATTCGTTCTGAATTTCTAGAGGGAGAATTGTTTTGATACCAAACAATCTTCGAGTAATAAATATCGGCTTGCGGTTTTTTTATCAATCCTTAACGGAACAAAAAGTTGAGACCGCGCATGTCAACTGGGAGCCAAAACCAAAACTTGAAAAAGATATTGAAGATATACTTGATAAAATTGATAGCGACTGATGCAATTTTGTAATCGCTTATATAGCTTTTTGACTAAATGACAATATTCTGAGTAGTATGGGCAAAAAAAACCAAAATGGTTCTAAGAAAATAGTAATCGCACTTGGTGGGAATGCCATTTTACAAAAAGATCAAATTGGCACACATGAAGAACAGCAAGAAAATATAAAAAAAACGGCAAAAAGTATTGCTTCTGTTGTTCTAGGCAAACACCGGTACAAAGTTTCAGGTATTACTCACGGTAATGGACCACAAGTAGGAAATTTACTCCTACAACAGGAATTTGCAAAGAATATGCCTAACCTACCGATGCATACGGTTATAGCTATGACGCAAGGCCAAATTGGATATATGCTGCAGCAGGCACTCCAAAACGAATTTTTAAAATTAAAAAAAAATAAAAGAGTTGTAAGTTTGATTACTCAAACGCTCGTATCTAAAAATGATCCAAAATTTGGTAAAACTTCCGCAAGTAAGCCTATAGGTCCTTTCTTAACAGAGACTGAGGCAAAAAAATTAAGGGATAAAACGGGCTATATTATTAAGAAAGTAAAACCTACTGGAGAAAAAACGTGGAGAAGAGTAGTTGCGTCTCCAAAGCCACTAGAAATTGTTGAATTAGATATATTGAAAGAATTCATTGAGGATGATTCCTGTTTGCCGATTGCTGGTGGTGGCGGTGGAATACCTGTAATCAAGAGTGGTTCTAGTTTTAAGGGAATAGACTGTGTGGTTGACAAGGATCATGTTGGAGCTTTGATTGCAAAATCTATTGGGGCTTCGGTACTTTTGATTCTAACAGACGTAGACAAAGTAAAATTGAATTATGGTAAGCCGAATGAGAGTGACTTGGATACTATCACTGTAAAAACTGCAAAAAAACTCCTAAAGGAAGGACAATTTTTGGAAGGAAGTATGAAACCAAAGATGCTGGCAATGATAGATTTCTTAGAATCTGGAGGAGATATGGGTATTATCACATCTTTAGACAATGCCCTGGCGGCATTAAATGGCAAAGCTGGTACAATTATTTCAAAAAATTAAGTTTTGTTAATATTAAATTTCTAAAGTCATTATCAAAAACAAACACCGTAGCTATAATCGCACCTATGCTTGCATCCATACCGCTGGATCTGCCCACTTGAACAAGATCCATTAAAGGAAATTTCGTTTTGTTTTCTCCTGACAATAAAAAATTAACAAACACCTCAAGTGGTTCAATAACAATATCATTCTGAGAATAATCAATGAATTTTTTGCTAGCCCAGTTAGTGTTCCCCATGACAACAAATTTTATGCTCTTATCATTTGAACATAAAAGAATTCTATTCAGACAAAATAAGAAGCCAACTATAAAATCATCACCTGAAGGAGTGAATCCGTTTCCTAACCCAACAATACTTGAAAGTCGGTCTGACAATTTCACTAGATCATGTTTTTGCGTAGATTCTGATATCAACCTAATTGAATCTGATAACTCGTTGAAAAATAGTGAGTGATTGTCAAGAATACTTCCTGAAGTGTCGAAAAGATTCATTTCATCCACAGAAAATAAGATCCTATTACGCAAACCAGATTTTATTCCATGATCTTTTGTTATGGGATAAATTTTCGAGTTTTTAGTATTAAATCCTATAGTTTCTAACTTTAATCCATCTGATGTTTTGATGGCTTTTTTGTTGATGCAATCTAATTCCAAAAAATTAACGGGTGAGTTAAAATTCAGATTGATTGGAGCTTTTACATCCTTTGAAGTTAAGCAGATTAAATCATCATTCCTAGTTTTCAAATAAACCGTATTCTCAAAAACTTTTACAGTTTCACCAACTGTATCACCATCAGAATATGATTCTATAAAATTTAGTGCTGATTTTCCAATTGTATCAATTTCAAAATCCAATACAGATTTCATCAGTAATCTATTTCTTAAGGCTGGCTATGTAAGCACGCCAATCTCCGAAATTGGAAATGTCTTTGTAATTTGACTCTGCTGTCTCCCTTGGGAATAATACACCTTTGACTGTGTTCCCATTGGTCAATTTAACATCACCAAAATATAGACCAGATGGTTCTCCACTTTTCACCCGTTGAAAGATTTCGTCGCTCATACGATATATTTCACCGATAACTGAAATTCCTCCTTCTTCGACTTCAAACATACCAGGATGAATATCATCAATAGAATAAAGACGATAAATTGGAAGAGTATGAAATTCGCCAAGAAAATTTGCGCCATCCAAATTTTTGTGCAGTGCCAGTCCGCGCATCAACGTACCATTAACAAATAATTCAATTGCCATAGGTTTCTTTTGATTTATTGCCTAAAAATAAAGTGTGACTAATTACATTGTTGCTTGCTGTGCTTCGTGGAACATCTGACTCTTGGCACAGCCCGCTGCAAGCTCATCGCCAGCACCTCTTCTCATAAGACCTCTGTAAAGACCGTCTTCAAGTTTTTCTCCTTGTCGTTCTTCCCATTCCTCAACAGTCATGGAATATTTCTTTTGGATTCTATCTCTATACCATTCAGGAATTACATTAAATGCACAGAATGGTATGATTCTAAGATCTGGTGTTAGATAATGAATATCACACCTTTGTAATCTTTCAAGGTCTTCGTTATACTTGTCTTGGAAGTGCATCATGCCCAAGAATAGACCTTTTACATGCCAGCTACCCACTGCATCAAATGATCTTTTCATTAGTATGTTGCTAAACATCTTTGCCAAGTCCAGACCTGCTGGCTGCTTGTTCTTATCAATGAAACTCTTTAGTTTTCTTACTACTTCAAGCATTGTAAAGTATTTGTTAGCCCCAGAACGAATTTGTTCTGATTTATCTTCAAACAGTTCAAGCATTCCTTGAATGTCACAGAATCGTGTCATTGGAACAAATTTTTTCGTATCTGCGTCTTCAAAGACGTACGTACCAGCACCACATGCAAAATGAATTGATAATTCATACTTCGGTTTGCTTGAAAATGCCTCAATCACATTTGTAAGTGGCATACAGCTTGGTACTGGCATCCAATCATCAACAGTTACCTGCCCCTGTGTCTGTTCTTCTATCCTTTGAATACAATCAGGAATGGTAATTCTATACTTCTCTCT